>Ga0131853_10008872_pt1 | contig 18345 bp, 12 predicted proteins | sample TergutLab28metaG_FD_92764 | JGI IMG/M metagenome (GOLD analysis project Ga0131853, IMG submission 92764) | Labiotermes labralis P1 segment gut microbial communities from Petit-Saut dam, French Guiana - Lab288 P1 (version 2) (version 2) | ecosystem: Host-associated > Arthropoda: Insects >... | reverse complement strand
CGAGCCCTTGCGGGCCACGTACTTGCTCACGTCCGGCGGGACGGAGATCCGGACCACTTCCCAGTGCTCCTGGGGGTGGCGGCTGACGATCGTCCCGGTGCCGTCGACGTGGCCCTGGACGAGGTGGCCGCCGAGCCGGTCGCTCACCCGGGCGGCGCGCTCGAGGTTGACCCTCGTGCCGGACGCGATGTCCTTGAGGCTGGTCAGGCGCAGCGTCTCCCCCATCACGTCCGCGACGAAGCCGCTGGAGTCGAAGCTCGTGATCGTCAGGCAGACGCCGTTGACCGCGATCGAATCCCCGTCATGGGCGTCTTCGACGATCGCGGCGCTGCGCACGTGGACCCGGGCGAAATCGCCCTCGTATTCCACCGCCTCGATCTCACCGAGGTCTTCGACGATCCCGGTAAACATCCGCGTCCTCCTCCCGGTAGCTCCGGGGGACGCGGTCCGGGCCGTTAGTCCGTGCCCTGACGATCCCGGCGGGTATGTTCGCCGTCCTGTCGTCGGCACGTCCAGCGGACTGGCCGCGCGCGTGCTGCCTCCCATCCGGACTTTAACCGTCGGTCCCGGAATTTCACCGGATCAGCCAGCCGCTTACTGCGGCCGGGTCGCGGACTGTCACCGCCGGTTCGGAGTTTCACCGACCCCGGAGCACGCTCGTTATGCGCTAACCAGTCTGCCACAGGGTTTATTCCGGGGCATTGTGCCCTTCCCCACAGTCGCGCCCGGTTGACTCGTGTTCGGGCCCCTCCCTATCCCGAAAGGCGGTTGACCTGGCGCATCTTGTTGGTCGCGTCCAGGGCGGCTACCTTGTAGGCCTCGGACAGCGTCGGATAGTTGAACACCGCGTCCACCAGGTAGTCCACCGTTCCGCCGCAGCCCATCACGGCCTGCCCGATGTGGACGAGCTCAGTGGCGTGCGTCCCGAAGACGTGGACGCCGAGCAGCTTGCGGCTCTCGGGCGACACCAGCAGCTTGAGTACGCCGTAGGAGTCCCCCACGATCTGCCCCCGGGCCAGCTCCCGGTACCGCGAGACCCCGACCTCGAACGGCACGCACGCCTCAGTGAGCTGGTCCTCGGTCTGCCCGATGAAGCTGATCTCCGGGATGGAGTAGATGCCGATCGGCTGCGGCGTGTCCGGGATATGCGGCTCTTCCTCGCCGAACGCGTGGTGGGCGGCGATCCGCCCCTGTTCCATCGAGGTGGCGGCCAGGGCCGGGAAGCCGATGACGTCGCCGACGGCGTAGATGTGCTCCGCCCTGGTCTGGTAGAAGTCGTTGACGGCGATCCGGCCGCGCTTGTCGGCTTCCAGGCCGGCCGCGGGCAGGTCGAGCCCGTCGGTCATGCCCTGGCGCCCGGCCGAGTACAGCACGGTGTCGGCCGGGATCTTCTTGCCGCTGTGCAGCAGCGCGATCGCGCCCTGCTCGCGAGCTTCGACTTTTCCGACCGTCTCGCCGAAGCGGAACGTCACCGCCAGGTCCCGCAAGTGATACTTGAGCGCCTCGACGACCTCCTCGTCGCAGAACTCCAGCATCCGGTCCCGCCGCTCGACCACGGTGACCTTGGTGCCGAGCGCCGCGAACATCGAGGCGTACTCGATTCCTATGACCCCCGCGCCCGCGACGACCAGCGACCGGGGCACCTTCTCAAGATGGATGATGCCGTCGGAATCGATGATGGTCCGGTCGTCGAAGGCGACGCTGTCCGGGCGGGCGGGCCGGGTGCCGGTCGCGATGACGATGTTCTCGGCGCTGGCCTTGCGGAGCCGCTGCCCGTCGTCCACCTCGACCTCGTGCGGAGACAGGAACCGGGCCATGCCCGGGATGATCGTCACCCGGTTCCGGGTGAGCTGGGACCGGACCACGTCGTTCTCCCGGCTCACCACGTGACTGGTGCGACGGGTGAGATCCGCGATCGTGATCTCGTCCTTGACCCGGTAGGACTGGCCGTAGATCTCCCGCTGGTCCACGCCGGTGAGGTACAGGATCGCCTCGCGGAGCGTCTTGGAGGGAATCGTCCCGGTGTTGAGGCAGACGCCGCCCAGCATGTCCGGACGCTCCACCACCGCGACCCGCCGGTCAAGCTTCGCGGCCGCGATCGCGGCCTTCTGCCCGCCGGGCCCGGTACCGATCACAAGCAGGTCGTAGTCATACACGAGACCAGTCTCTCCGCCCTCTCCTGGAAATTGAAGACGCGTAACGCACAGTTCACGCCATCCGGGCGATCGGTAGCCGGCGAAGCCGCTCGCCGGGCCGCCGGCGGCGAATCCCCGAAACGGTGAAACCAGGCGGCGACGCGCGCCGTCTAAGGAACAGCCCGCGATCTCAGCGACACATCAGACGAGAGGGAACACGGTGCCCCCAGCGCGTACCACGGCCTTTCCCGGAGCCACGCCGTTGCTCCTGTCCGCGTTCATGGTGCTGGTCACGCTGACCGCCGCCGCCTGCGGCTCCTCCCCGGCGGGCCGGGGACGGCCGCCGGCCGCCTCGGGCGCCCCCGCCTCTCCTTCCTCAGCGGTCCCCGTGCCCCGGGCACCGGGGGCTTCGGTCGCCCCGGGCGGCCCGGCGGCACCGGGGGCCCCGGTCGCGGCGGGCTCGGCGCGGTGCGACCACTGGCCGGCCGCGCCGGCCGGACGGCTGCCCCGGTCGTTCCAGCCCGCCTCGGTACTGCGCTGCGTACCGGGGACGGTCAGCGTTCCCGGCAAGGGCCAGTGGACGGCCGCCACCCTGGAGAAGGCGGACCAAGGGCTGGCGCCGCTGGCCGGAGCGCTGAGTTCGGTGTCCGGGCACATGGAGCCGGGCCGCGTGTGCCCCCAGTTCGTCATCGTCCCGCCCCAGATCGTGCTGGTCGGCAAGGACGGGACGATGGTGCGGCCGAGTTTCCCCGTCACCGCCTGCGGCCAGATCCAGCAGAAGGTCCTCTCCGCCCTGGCCGGCCTGCACTGGCACACCGTCTCCCGCCGCCTCCTGGCGAAGGTCCCGGCGTCCGGCTGACCCGGGAACGCGGACTCCGTCCACGGGACCGCTCCTCGCCTTCCTGCCCTCTACCTGCAGGAACACCGCCCGCTCGGGGCCACCGAAAAGTTCCCGGAAAAAATCCCGGAAAAGTTGTTGGTGCCCCCGGCCTCCCGCCCTCATACACGTGAAGGACGGGGAACCGGCGCCGTCGCCTGAGCGGGACGGCGGCGCCGGAGAACGTTCTTCGGGACCGGGTTCACAGCGACCTGGGCCCGGGCTGACGTCAGAGGGGGCGTCAGCCCGGGTCCCGGTAGCCGGCCTGGTCCGGCAGGGGCCGGCAGGGACCGGGCCGACGTCAGAGGGGGCGCCGGCCCGGTGCCCTGTCGGGGCCCTGGAGCGGGACCTGTGGTCCCGGCTGGCGAGCTAGGGGGCGTCAGCCAGGGCCACGGACGGGGGCCGGCCTGGCCTCACCGCGGCGCGCTAGGGGGGCGCCGGGGCGGGGCCTCGCCGGGAGCAAGGGTCAGCGGGCCCCTCGCCGGCACCACGGGGGCGTCGGCGGGGACCCGCTGACAGCGGAGAAAGGGCGGTTTCCGCCCCGGCACTCGAGGGGGGTGCCGGGGAACGGGACCCGCCCGGGAAAGGGCGGCAACGGCCCCGTCCCGGCATTCGGGGTAATGCCGGGCCGGGGCCCCGCCCGGTGGACGGGCGGCGTTCCGTTCCGGCGCTCGAGGGGGGTGCCGGGGCGGAACCCTTACGTCCGAAGGCAAGGCAGGGAGCGGGGGGACAAAGCGAAAGTGGAGGCCTGGGATGCGAGCACGAGGACGGGATGCCGCCCTGGGCGCCGCTGATCGCGAGGATGCCCGCGAAGCGGGGTCGCCGGACCGTATGCGTAACAGGGGCATGCGTACGGTCCGGAGCCCTGCGTACTGGGTTTACGTACTTGAAGTAGGTATACCGACAATGGCCCCACAAAGTCCCAACAAGAACACCGGTACCGATACCGTAGGTGCATGCGCGACAGCGAAGTTCGCGACAGCGAGGTTGTCGCAAAGATCGTGGCTGGAGACCCCAAGGGTCTCGCCGTGGCTTACGACAAGTACGCGGACGTCCTCTACACCTACTGCCGGTCGGTCCTCCGCGACCCGGCAGACGCCGCTGACGCGGTGCAGGATACCTTCGTCATCGCGGCGTCACGCCTGGATGGCCTGCGGGATCCCGAGAAACTGCGGTCCTGGCTCTACACCGTGGCCCGCAACGAGTGCATGCGCATTCTGCGCAGCAACAAGGACACGTCGGCCCTCGACGAGGCGCCCGACGTGATCGACGACACCATCGATATCGGCGCCGACGCCGAGCGAACCGAGCTTCGCACGCTGTTCCGGGACGCTTCCGGCGGACTGAACGACAGCGAGCGCGAGGTCATCGAGCTCAGCCTGCGGCACAAGATGGAGGCCAGCGAGATCGCCGGCGTCCTCGGCGTCTCGAGCAACCACGCGCACTCGCTGCTGTCCCGGGCCCGGGCCCAGATGGAGGCGTGCCTCGGCGCGCTGCTCGTCGGCCGGTCCGGGCGGGACGAGTGCGGGGAGCTGCGCGGCCTTCTCAGCGGCTGGGACGGCAGCCTCACCGTGCTACTGCGCAAGCGGCTGCACCGGCACATCGAGCACTGCTCCACGTGCACCAGCCGCCGCGCGTTCGAACTGCGGCCCGCCGCGTTCCTCGGCCTGCCCCCGCTGGTGGCTATCGCCGGGGCGCTGCGCTGGCTCGCGGTACCGGACCCGCTCAAGGGCAAGATCCTCGCCTTGGCCACGGGTACCAGTTCCGCCGCCGCGGCCCACCGGGCAGCCGTGCTGCACCGGGCGGGCACGTTCAACCACCACGGTTTCCCGCACGTCGTCCACGCCAAGGCGGGCGTCGCGCACGGCGCCGGGGCCAAGGCCAGCTCGTTCCTCAAGACGCCGCAAGGCCAGGGAACGGTGGCGGCCGTGGTGCTCGCCATCATCGCCGCGTCGACCGCGGCCGCGCTCACGGGCAACAACACCGAGCACGTCTCGCTGGCGAACGGCGGTCACGGCCAGGGCGCTGGCGGCGGCTCGGGTGGCGGGGCCGGCGGTGGCGGCGGATCCGGCGGTGGCGGCGGCGCTGGCGGCGGCTCCGGTGCAGGCGGTGGCGGCGGATCCGGCAGCGGCAGTGGCTCGGGCCACGGCGGTTCCGGCTCCGGGAGCAGCGGCTCCGGAGGATCCGGCTCCGGGAGTTCCGGCAGCGGCAGCGGCTCCGGGGGCAACGGCTCCGGCTCGTCTCCCTCCGGGAGCCAGACGGGCCAGAGCTCGCCCGGGGGCAGCAGCCCCTCGTCGGGACTGTCCGCCCCGAGCGCGCCTTCCGCTCCGGGAGGCACGACGCCGGGCAGCCCGTCCTCGGGTTCCAGCCCGTCGTCGCCCGCGAAGCCGACTCCGACCGGAACGGTTACCACGCCGAGCAACCTGCCCGCCGTCATGACCGTGGGTCCGAACGGCAGCCAGATCACGGTGCAGAACAGCGGCACCGGCCAGGCGTACTACACCGTGTCGGTCACCGGGGGCAGCGGCAAGGTGACGGCCTCGCCGGCGTCGGGTTCGCTCGCCCCGGGTGCCAGCAAGACGGTAACGCTCAACACCGTGAGCACTACCGCGATGGGGCAGACCGTCACCCTCGAGCCCAGCGGCCAGCAGTGGACCGTCGTCGCGGGGTGGAGCAACCCCGGCACGCCGAGCCTGCCGGGCCTGCCGGGCCTGCCCTCGCTCCCGGGCACGCAGTCGGCGTCCGCGACGCCGGTCCCGACCCCGTCCGTACCGACCCCGTCGATACCGACCCCGTCGGTCCCGGCGACCCCGTCGGTCCCGGACCCGATCAAGTCGCTCACGCCCGCCTCGGCCACGCCGTCGCGGCAGCAGAAGACGGGGTCTCCCTCGCCTTCTTCCTCGCCCGCGTGCTCGGTCTACACGGTCCTGCCGAAGGGGCTGCAGCCGACCGACGGCAGCTGCCCGTAGGGCAACACGCGGAGGAAAGGCCTCCGGGAGTCAGTGACTCCCGGAGGCCTTTCTCGTGGGTCCCGCGTTACCCGGAGGCGCCGCTAGCGCCCGGCCGCCCAGGCCGCGTGCGCGGTCGCCGTCTCCGCCTGCTCGCGCAGCGCCCGCACCGCCTTCGCCGGGTCGTCCGCGCCGTAGACCGCCGAGCCGGCCACGAACACGTCCGCGCCCGCCTCCGCGCAGCGCTCGATCGTCTCGGCGCTGACGCCGCCGTCGACCTGCAGCCACACCGACCCGCCCCGCTTGGCCACCATCGAGCGGGCGCGGCGCAGCTTCGGCATCACGAGGTCGAGAAACTTCTGGCCCCCGAACCCGGGCTCGACCGTCATGAGCAGCAGCATGTCGATCTCGGGCAGCAGGTCGTCGTAGGACTCGATCGCCGTCCCGGGATTGACCGCGAGCCCGGAACGGGCCCCGGCGGCCCGGATCGCCCGCAGGGTGCGGACCGGCGCCTTCACCGCCTCGGCGTGGACGGTGACGCTGCCCGCCCCGGCCTCGGCGAACGGCGGCGCGTGCCGGTCCGGGTCCTCGATCATGAGATGGCAGTCGACCGGCAGTTTCGCGTGCCTGAGCAGCGACTCGACGACCGGGAGGCCGAGGGTGAGGTTGGGGACGAAGTGGTTGTCCATCACGTCGACGTGCAGCCAGTCGGCGGCGCTCTCGACGGCAGCGGCTTCCTCGGCGAGCCGGGCGAAGTCCGCGGACAGGATGCTGGGCGAGATCTGAACGGCCATAACAGTAAGCGAGTCTAGGACGCGGCGGGCACGCGGCGGCGGTCGCCCCGGAATGTCGCACCCTCGCGTTAGCATGCCGAACGTAGTTACGATTGATGTCGATAAGCGGAGGTAATGATCATGACTGTGCCCGACGATCTGCTGGACCGGGTCCGCAAGCTCCTGGCCAAGGCCGAATCCGAGGGAGTCACCCCGGCCGAGGCCGAGGCCCTGACCGCCAAGGCCGCCGAGCTGATGGCCCGGTACGGGATTGACCGGGCCCGGCTGGGCGCGCTGCGACCGGAGACCGATAAGCCCGCGGACCGCGTTTTCGACCTGGACAACCCCTGGGCCGGGGTGAAGGCGCACCTGCTGTCCGGGCTGGTGCTGGCGCTGCGCTGTCAGTGCGTCCTGCTGAACCGCGCCGAGCCGGGCAGCCGGGTGCATGTTTTCGGCTACCTGTCGGACCTTGAGCGGGCCGACATCCTGTTTACCTCGCTGCTGGTGCAGATGGCCCGCGCGCTGGCGCAGCAGCCGGTGCCCTCGGGCGGCGGCCGGGCCCGGGCCTGGCGCCGGTCGTGGATGCTGGGGTACTGCACCGCCGTGGTCGCCCGGGTGCGGGAGGCGGAGGAGGCCGCCGTCGCGGCGGCCGACCGTGATCCCGGTGACGGACAGGTCGGCGGGAAGTCGGCGGCGCTGGTCCTGGCCGACCGGTCGCTGGTCGTCCGCCGCCAGGTGCAGCAGGCCTATCCCCGGACCCGGAAGACCCGCGTCACCTACAGCGGGGGCGGCTACCGCGACGGCTACGCGGAAGGTCAGAAGGCCGATATCGGGAGCACGAAGATCAGGTCGCGGGCGGCCGGAGTTCTCACCGGGTGACCCGCCCCCGAGGTACGCCTGGGGATCATTCCGGGTGGACTGGCGGTGACTGCGCCTCCCCGGCCCGTTTCACTGTCCCGATGACGGGCGAGGTCTCCACCGATCTCAGCCCGGGAATACCGGTCAGCCTGGTCGTCAGGTAGGCGTACAGCTCGGCGGTGTCGGAGAACACCGCGCTGACGACCAGATTGGTGGGACCGGTGGTGGCCGCGGCGAACGGGATCTCGCGATGCATGGCCAGGGCCCGGCCCGCGGCGTCGAGATGCGCCGGCTCGACGGTCAGCCACATCATCACGCGGGTACTGACACCGAGCGCCGACTCGTCGACGTTGAGGTCGAAGTAAAGCACGCCCGCCCGTTCGAGTTCCGCCACGCGGCGGCGCACGGTGGACTCGTGCCAGTGGGTCGCGGCGGCCAGGTCAGAGACGGGAGCGCGGCCGTCCCGGGACAGCGCGGCGAGCAGCGGCTCGTCGTCGGGACGGATCCGGGCCTCGCCGGACGCCGCCTGCGGAATGGACGCGTCCAGCGCGGCCACCTGGTCCGCGGACAGGGCTCCGGTCAAGGCGGTGAACCCGACGGGGGTGAAGATGTGCAGGATCGAGTGCGCGGTGATGCCGGTGACGTGCCGGCTCCCCGGCAGGCCGCGCAGGAAGAGCGCGCTGGGCTGTTCCGGCGTGCGGGCCTGAAGCGTGCAGGTGATCTCGGTCCCGCCGGAGAACAGCCTCACCCAGCGGGTGTCCGGCCGCTGGGCCAGGGCGGCGGCGATCCGCTCGGAACTGCCCGGAGCCGCCTGGATCCGGACGAGCCAGTCGACCCACCCGACCCGCTGCCCGTTGACCGCGCCGTGGACCCGCAGGCCCGCGTCGCCCGCCATGCGCCGGTAGCGCCGGGCGACGGTCTGGTCGGACACTCCGATCACCTCCCCCAGCAGCTTGAATGGTGCCCGTGGTGCGACGAGCAACGCGTGGAGAAGCTGGCGGTCAACGTCATCAAGCTGACTGGTTTTCACGAATACAAGGGTAATGATGTCGAGATCCGGCACTGTATGACCCCAATTTGGGCCGGCTTACCGGTACCCGGCAGGATGGGTGGAGAATCTTAACGAGGGGATTGGCATGGAGAGAAAATGGTGGACGCTGGTCGCGGTCTGCGCCGGGACGTTCATGCTGTTGCTGGACGTCACGATTGTGGTTGTCGCGCAGCCCGCGATCCAGAGCGGGCTGAAGGCGAGCTTCAGCGACGTGCAGTGGATCCTGGATGCTTACGCGCTGACTCTCGCGGCGTTGCTGCTGACCGCGGGCGTGCTGGCCGACCGGTACGGGCGCAAGCTGCTCTTCGCCATCGGCGTGGTGATCTTCACTCTCGGGTCGCTCGCCTGCGGCCTGTCCGTGAATCCGCTGATGCTGATTATCTCCCGGAGCGGCCAGGGGGTCGGGGGCGCGATCATGTTCGCCACCTCGCTCGCCCTGCTGGGGAACAGCTTCCGGGGCAAGGAGCGGGGCACCGCGTTCGGGGTATGGGGCGCCGTCGTGGGGATCTCGACGGCGCTCGGCCCGGTGCTGGGCGGAGTGATCACCACCAACTGGGACTGGCGCGGCATCTTCCTGGTCAACGTGCCGATCGGCGCGTTCGCGCTCATCGTGACCATCTGGGCCGTCGCCGAGTCCAAGGTCGACCACCCGTCCCCGCCGGACTGGATCGGGTTCGTGCTGCTCACGGCCGGGCTGGTCGGCGTCGTCTACGGGCTGATCCGGGCCGGGGAGACTTCCTGGACCAACCAGGGCATGGCCATTTCCCTCGCGGCGGGCGTGGTGCTGCTCATCGCGTTCATCGTTGCCGAGAAGTTCGTCCGGTACCCGATGTTCGACCTGTCCCTGTTCCGGGTCCCGACGTTCGCCGGCGGGTCGATCGCCGGGTTCTGCATGAACGGGTCCCTGTTCGCGCTGCAGCTGTACCTGGTCCTGTACCTCCAGGACATCCTCGGCTACTCCGCGCAGGACGCGGGGCTGCGGCTCGCGATCATCAGCCTGGCCCAGCTGGTCACGGCGATTATCGCCGGACGGGCCAGCGCGCACGTCCCGGTGCGGTGGCTGATCGGCCCCGGCCTGCTGATCGTCGGCGTGGGCATCATCCTCATGACCCGCCTGAACGGGGACTCCTCCTGGACCCACCTGCTGGCCGGGTTCATCGTCTCCGGCCTCGGCACCGGCCTGGTGAACCCGCCGCTCGCCTCGACCGCGATCGGCGTCGTGCCGCCGCACCAGGCCGGCATGGCGTCCGGCGCGAACACCACCTTCCGGCAGGTCGGCATCGCCTGCGGCATCGCCGCGCTGGGATCGATCTTCACGGCGAGGCTGCAGAATCACCTGGCCGGGGCGCTGCCGCCCTCTCTGTCCGGCTCCGCCGCGTCCATGGCGAGCGCCGTCCGCCAGGGCTCGGTGGCCCGGGTGATCGGGTCGGTGCCCGCCGCCGACCGCGCGGCCGTCGGGCTGGCGCTGAAGTCGAGCTTCGCCTCGGGCCTGAACGACATCCTCTACGTGACCGCCGGCGTCGCCATCGTGGGCGCGGTATTCGGCACCCTCCTGATCCGGGGCAAGGACTTCCACCGGCCCGAGGCTCCGGCGCCCGGCGCGGAAGCCGCCGGGCCCGATCTCACCGTCCCCTCGCCCGAGCCGGGCGCGGTGACCGCTCCCGTCGCGGAGCCCGCGGGGCTGGCCGCTCCCGTTTCCGGGCACGCTTCCGCCAACGGCGCCGCCCCCGGCCGGCTGGCGGTCTTCGGCTACGTCCGGCACGGAGAAGGATCCCCGCTGGCCGGGGCGACGGTCACGCTGGTCGGCCCGGACGGGCACCAGGCGGGCCTCGCGCACAGCGGCCCCGACGGGCGGTACCAGGTGCCGGTCTCCGCTGAGGGGACCTACACGCTGATCGCGATGGCCGCCTCCCACGAGCCGTACGCGTCCGCGATCCGGGTCGGCGGACAGCCCGCTGAGGTGGACATGCTGCTGGCGGGAGGGGCGAGCCTGTCGGGCGTGGTCCGGACGGCTGTCACGGGCGAGCCCGTCCCGGGCGTGACCGCGACCCTGGCCGACGAGCGCGGCGAGGTCGTCGGCACGGCCCTCACCCGCGACGACGGCGGCTACGCCCTGGCGAGCCTGCCGGACGGGCGGTACACCCTCGTGATCAGCGCGCCGTCATACCAGCCCGCCGCGCTGCCGGCCGTGATCAGCGGCGGGCAGCCGGCCACCCTGGACGTGGAGCTGCGAACCGGCGCGCGGGCCGGGGGGATCGCCCGCACCGGGGCCGGGCGCCCGGTGCCGGAGGCCCGGGTGACCCTGCTCGACCCCGAGGGCAGCGTCGCCGGGGTGACCACGACCGCGGCGGACGGCACGTACTCCTTCGAGAACCTGCCCGAAGGCGAGTACACGGTGATCGCCGCCGGGTATCCCCCGGCCGCGAGCCGCCTCAAGGTCACCGGCGGAGACGTCCACGTCCACGACGTGGAACTCGGCCACCCGGAAGCGTAACGAGCCCGGGGACGCTCAGGCGCGGCGGCGGAGAAGGGCGACGAAGATGGCGTCCGTGCCATGACGGTGGGGCCAGAACTGGGCGAACCGGGAGTCGGGCGCGGCCAGGCCCGGAACCTCCGGCAGCATCGCCGGGGCGTCGAGAATCTCCGCCGCGTCGTCCTCGGCGGTCACGGCGGTGACGATGCCGCTGGTCTCGGCGGGGACCGGGGAGCACGTCACGTAGGCGACCACTCCCCCGGGCCGGGCCGCGGCCAGTGCCGACCTCAGAAGAGAGCGCTGCAGTTCCCCCAGGTCCGCCAGGTCCCCGGCTGACTTGCGCCACCGGGCCTCGGGCCGGCGGCGCAGCGCGCCCAGCCCGGAGCAGGGCACGTCCGCCAGGACCCGGTCGAACGCGCCGTCCCGCCACGGCGGGCGCCGCCCGTCGGCCGCGACCACGGCCGCCGGCTCCGAGCCGGGCGCCGCGTCCAGCGCGGCCCGGATCAGGCCGGCCCGGTGCGGGTGCAGGTCGGCGGCCACGAGTCTCGCTCCGGCCAGGCCCCGCAGCATCCGCGCCTTGCCGCCGGGTCCGGCGCACAGGTCCAGCCACGCGCCGGAGCCCGGCTCAGCCGCCGCCCGGGTCAGGGCGATCGCGGCGAGCTGGCTGGCCTCGTCCTGGACGGCGGCCCGGCCGGAGGCCGTCAGCGCGGACGGGTCGCCTCCGGCGAGCGTGAACGCGTACGGCGACCAGCGGCCGGGCTCGGCGCCGTCGGGCATGACCTCCTCGCGGGCGGCCCCGCCGGGGAAAACGGCCATCGTGACCCGCGGGCGCGCGTTGCCGGCGGCCAGCGCGTCCCCGAGTTCTCCCGCGGCGGCGGCACCGAGCGCGTCCCGGTAGGCACCGACGATCCAGCGCGGGTAGCTGTGCCGCACCGCCAGGTAGCCGTCGGGGTCCGCGTCGGGCCTGGGCGCGACGATGTCCATCCACTGCTCGGCGTCCCGGGTGGAGACCCGGCGCAGCACCGCGTTGACGTAGCCGGACACCTTCGGGCCGACGACAGCCCGGACCAGGTCGACCGAGGTCGCGACGGCGGCGTGACTGCCGACCCGGGTGGCGAGGAGCTGGTGGGTCCCCAGGCGCAGCACGTGCCGGACCGGCGGGTCCAGCTTGGCCACGGGCCGGTCGCTGCACGCGGCCAGGACGGCGTCGTAGGTGCCGATGCCGCGCAGCGTGCCGTAGGTCAGCTCGGTCGCCAGCGCCGCGTCCCGGCCGGTAACGTTCCGGTCGGTCAGCAGGCGCGGCAGCAGCAGGTTGGCGTAGGCCTCCCGCTCTTCCACGGCGGCGAGGACGTCGTAGGCGGTGCGCCGGGGCACGTCCCCCCGGCGCCCGGGCTTGGGCGCGGCCTTCACGGCTTCGCCCTCGGGCCTCGCCCCGGCTTTGTTCCCGGGTTTGGCGGCGGGGCGGCGACGGGGCCGACGGCTATAGGTGCCCACGGCTAGCTGAATCCCAGCCGGCTGTCCGGCACGGAATGCAGGCCCCGGGCCCAGTCGGCGGCGGGCATGCGGCGCTTGCCCGGTGCCTGGACCTCGCCGAGCCGCACGGGGCGGGAGCCGGTCCCCGCGTAGACGGCGCCGCGGGTAACGCGCAGTTCGCCCGGGGAGAGCTCTCCGGCGTCCGGCGCGTCCAGGGTGACCGGCTGCAGCTTGACGCGCTCCCCGTCCAGCTCGGTCCACGCTCCGGGGTCGGGGGTGCAGCCGCGGATCGCCCGGTCGATGAGGTGGGCGGGCAGCTTCCAGTCGACGCGGGCGTCGGCCGTGGTGATCTTGGGCGCGAAGCTGACGCCGTCGGCGGGCTGCTCCTCCGCCCGGATGACGCCGTCCTCAATCGCGTCCAGCGTCCGCACGAGCAGTTCGGCGCCGGAGGCCGCCAGCCGGCCGAGAAGGTCGCCGCTGGTGTCGGTCGCGCCGATCGGTTCGGTGACCGTCCCGAAGACAGGCCCGGCGTCCATCTCGGGGACCAGCAGGAAGGTGGTGGCGCCGGTGATGTCGTCGCCGTGCCGGATCGCGTGCTGCACGGGGGCGGCGCCGCGCCAGGCCGGGAGCAGCGAGAAGTGCAGGTTCACCCAGCCGAACCGCGGGATGTCCAGGGCGGTCCGCGGGAGCAGGGCCCCGTAGGCCGTGACCGGGCAGCAGTCGGGCGCGATGTCGCGGAGGCGGCCCAGGAACTCCGGTTCCCGGGGCTTCGCCGGGGTAAGCACCTCCACGCCGTGGTCGGCCGCCAGCTTCGCGACGGGCGACGGTTCCAGCTTCCGGCCCCGGCCGGTCCGGGCGTCGGGCCGGGTCACGACGGCCTCGACCGTATGCCGGGAAGCGAGCAGCGCCCGCAGCGAGGTCACCGCGACCTCGGGCGTTCCGGCGAAGACAAGGCGCAACGGCGGGCTCCTTCTGAGGCGAGTCACGGGGATCGGCGAGTCCTTCAAGCCTACCGTGGGCGTCATCCCGCCCTGCCCGGCAGCGACGGCGCCATCGCCGCGGCCCGGCCGCGTACGCAGAGTGCCCTTCACGTACGCCATGGCGCCTGCGAAGGTCCCGTTGCTGTCGCTGGGAGGGGTTGGGAGGGGTTTGGGAGGGGTCGTCAGCTGATGTGCTGGGTGGAGTGCGGGGAGAGCTTGACTTTGGGGGCGGGCTCGCCGTTCCACTCGGCTTCGCGGATGGCCTTCATCGCGAGCTTGCGCTGCCTGGCGTCCAGCCGGTCGATGAACAGGATGCCGTCGAGGTGGTCGGTCTCGTGCTGCACGCAGCGGGCGAGAAGCTCGGTGCCCTCGATCCGCACCGGCTCGCCGTGCATGCTGAACCCCGTGGCGATGGCCCGGGGCGCGCGCGGCGTGGGGAACTGCAGCCCGGGTATCGACAGGCACCCCTCGTCGTCCTCCTCCGGGTCCCCGGTCAGTTCCAGGACCGGGTTGATCAGGTGCCCGTACTCCTCGTCGTCCACGTGGTACGTGAAAACCCGCAGCCCGACCCCGATCTGAGGTGCGGCGAGGCCGACGCCCGACGCCTCCCGCATGGTCTCGGTGAGGTCCCGGACGAGGTTGCGCAGCTCCAGGTCGAAGTCGGTGACCGGCTCCGCCGCGGTCCTCAGCACCGGGTCGCCGAACAGCCGGATGCGCTTAAGCAATCGAGTCCTCCGTCGCGATAAACGATCAGGGAATTATACGGCCGGGCGTAACGCCCTAAATCAGGTCAGCGGGGTCGAGCTGGACCCGGACGCCGCCGCCTTCCTTCCGCAGGCTGCGGGCGGCCTGCGCGGCCTGCAGCGCCCGGGCGAGAGCGGTGCCCTCCGTCCGGGGAGCCCGGATCAGCGCGCGGACCTCTTCCTCCGGGAGCATCCCGTCCGCGGCCGGCTCCGGTGACTCCGGCGACTCCACGGGCACCGGGCCGAGGATCTCGTACGCGGAATCCACGCCGGACAGAAGGCTGGCGACCGCGTCCGAGGTGCCCTGGGCCGCCGCCATCCGGACGGCGGGAGGGAAGCCGAGCTCGCTCCGGTCGGCGAGTTCCCTCGCCGAGAAGCCCGCCGGGTCCCACCGGATGAGGGCCTGCACGACGGGCTGGCCCGGGTCGGCATGCACCAGGACGGTTCCGCCTGGCCGGATCAGGGCGGCCGCGTTCATCCACCGGCGCATCGTCTCCTCTACGGCGCGCAGGGTGGGGCGGCCGAGCAGCGCCCAGCCGTCCAGCAGCAGCCCGGCGGCGTAGGACGCGAAGGGCTCGGCGCCGGGTGTCGCGATAACGAGCGCGGGCTGCTCCGGCACGGCCTGCAGCACCGACGAGCCGCCCGAGTTGCGGACGGGAACGCCCGGGAAGGCCCGGCCGAGTTCCTCCGCCGTCCGGTCCGCGCCGGTCACGACCGCCCGGACCTTGGCCGCGCCGCAGTCCGGGCAGGCCCATCCTCCGGCGATCGCGCCGCACCAGCGGCAGTCCGGCACCTCGTTCGCCCCCGTCAGCCGCAGCGGCCCCCCGCAGGCCGGGCAGCGGGCCTTGGCCCGGCACCGGACGCACGCGATCACCGCCAGGTAGCCGCGGCGCGGCACCTGGACCAGCACCGGCCCGTCGGCGAGCGCTTTGCGCAGCGTCCGGAGAGCGAGGACGGGCATCCGCGCGGCCGCGGCCGCGGGGTCGCGGTCGAATTCGGCCTCGGTCACGGCCGAGCGGACCACCGGGGCCGCCGAGCGGACCGCCGGCCGGTCGCCTTCCAGTGGCCGGGCCCAGCCGGAGGCCGCGAGCTGGGTGAGCTCGGCGGTGCGGGCGAAGCCCCCGAGCAGGGCGGCCGCGCGGGCCCGGTGCGCGCGCAGGGCGAGCACCTCGCGGGCGTTCGGGTAGGGGGCGTGGGGGTCGGTGTGAAGGTCGTCGCCGTCGTCCCAGAGCACGACCAGCCCCAGGTCGCGGACCGGCGCGAACATGGCGGCGCGGGTACCCGCCACGATGAGCGTCTCGCCGCGCAGGGTCGCGAGCCAGCGGCGGTAGCGTTCGGCCGGCCCCAGGTCGGCGCTCAGCGTGACGTGCCCGGCGCCGATGGCCTCGAGGGCCGCGCCCACCCGGGCCAGGTCCTTTCCGTCCGGGACAACGATCACGGCGCCGCGATCGGCGCTGGCGCAGGTGGCGGCGGCCCGGGCGATCTCGTCCGGCCAGTCCCCGGGCAGGGCGGTCCAGGCCGCGCGGGCCGGGCGGCCCCCGGCGACGGCGTCGAGGAAACCGGGCCCCGCCGGGTACCGCTTCCACGAACCCGGGTCCGGGCGGTCCGGGCGCTTGCGGGGAAGGTCTTCGTGCGGTTCCTTCTCGATGGCGGCGTGCCGCGGGGGGACGGCCAGCCGCAGCACGTCGGCCAGGGTGCCTCCGTACCGGTCGGCGACGGCCCGGGCCAGGTCCGAGGTCTCCGGGGTGAGCACCGGTTCCGGCGACACCACCTTGTCGAGGTAGGCCAGTTCGCCGGTGAACTCGCTTTCGGCGGCGCGTTCAAGGACGAACCCGTCCAGGTACTGCCCGGCGAACCTGACCTTCACCCGGGCGCCCGGGCGGGCGGTCGCCCCGAGACGGGACGGGACCAGGTAGTCAAACGGCCGGTCGAGATGCGGGAGCGGGTTGTCCACCGCGATCCGGGCGACCGGGTTGACGTCCGCGGGAAAGAGAGTGCGTTCCGTCTTTCCCGTTTCCTTCTTCGCCGCCACGTCCCTGTTCCTACCAGATGGGCCGCCCCCGGGAAGACCGAAGGCCAGGCACGGGGAGCCGCAATGCCCGTGCCTGGCCTTCGGAAGCCGTGCTGTCCGCGAGCGCCTGAGGGCGCCCCGGACGCCCGGCGCGCGAGGGACTAGCCGAGGAGGTAGTCGAATTCGCCGCTGCGCAGCGCGCCGACCATGGCCCGGACCGCGTCGGCGGAGTAGATCAGGGCGGTGCCCTCGGGGTCGCGCGAGTTGCGCATCGCGACCGTGGCTCCGTTAAGCCGGGCAAGCTCCACGCACGCGCCCTGCGAGTTGCTGCGCTGGCTCTTCCGCCACGCCGCGCCGTCAAGCTCGGCGGCGGAAATCCCGTTGTATATGTCCTGCATCGTTGTCCTGTCTCCTGACGCGTTGCCGTGGTCCGTCGGGCACCGTTCGCCATACGGCACTGCGACCGGCGCCCTGCCGCGGCGACGGTCGCCGCCGCGGTATTGCTGAACCCCCCGGACTCACTACAGAAGTTTATCGCATGCACGTGCATTCGCAAGGGACTTAGCACATTCATACGCATACGCATCTGCACAAACTTTGAGTGACAATCCGAACTGGGCGCGCACCATTAACTACTATTAGCGAGCAGAAAATAACCCTCAGATATAGCTGCAGGCAGAAAAGCAATTGCGGGCCGCCGCGTGTCTTCACACGCGACGGCCCGCAAGAAGAGAATCCGGCGATAAAGGACGATGCACATGGGGGTGTGCGTCTAGCTGGTCGTCATAGCGACCAAAGAGACCCACGCCCTCGGGTGGCGGGTGCCGTGTCACCCCCGGGTGGCGGGTGCTGGGTCACCCCTGGGTGGCGGGTGCTGTAGGGGAAAGCCGCGTCGGGCTCACAGCCCCGCGGCGGAACGGAGGGCCTGTGCCCGGTCCGTCCTTTCCCAGGAGAAGTCGGGCTCGGTGCGGCCGAAGTGGCCGTAGGCCGCGGTCTGGGAGTAGATCGGGCGCAGCAGGTCCAGGGCGGTGACGATCGCCCGCGGGCGCAGGTCGAAGACCTCCAGGACCGCGTCCTGGATCTTCTCCACCGGGACGGTCTCGGTGCCGAAGGTCTCGATGAACAGGCCGACCGGCTTGGCCTTGCCGATCGCGTAGGCCACCTGGGCCTCGCAGCGGTCCGCGAGCCCGGCCGCCACCACGTTCTTGGCCACCCAGCGCATCGCGTACGCGGCGCTGCGGTCCACCTTGGACGGGTCCTTACCGGAGAACGCGCCGCCGCCGTGGCGGGCCATGCCGCCGTAGGTGTCGATGATGATCTTCCGCCCGGTGAGGCCGGCGTCGCCCATCGGGCCGCCGATCTCGAAGCGCCCGGTCGGGTTGACCAGCAGCCGGTACCCGGTGGTGTCGATCTCGAACTCCTTCAGCACCGGGTCGACGACGTAGTCCTTGACGTCCGGCGCGAGGAGTTCCTTGAGGTTGATGTCGGGCGCGTGCTGGCTGGAGACCACTACCGTGTCCAGCCGGACCGGCCGGTCGCCGTCGTACTCGATGGTGACCTGGGTCTTGCCGTCCGGGCGCAGGTAGGGCACCTGTCCCGAGCGCCGCACCTCGGACAGGGTGCGGGAGAGCCGGTGCGCCATCATGATCGGCAGCGGCATCAGCTCTTGTGTGTCCCGGCACGCGTAGCCGAACATCAGGCCCTGGTCGCCGGCACCCTGCTGGTCGAAGTCCTCCGCGCCCTCGCCCTCGCGGACCTCGTAGGCGTCCGTCACGCCCTGGGCGATGTCCGGCGACTGCGCGCCGATGGACACCGACACGCCGCAGGACGCACCGTCATAGCCCTTGGCCGAGGAGTCGTACCCGATCTGCAGGATCTTCTCGCGGATGATCCCCGGGATGTCCACATAGGTCTGGGTGGTGACCTCGCCGGCCACGTGCACCTGCCCGGTGGTGATCAGCGTTTCCACGGCGACCCGGCTTCCCGGGTCATCCTTGATCATGGCGTCCAGGATTGTGTCGCT
>Ga0131853_10008868_pt1 | contig 18348 bp, 16 predicted proteins | sample TergutLab28metaG_FD_92764 | JGI IMG/M metagenome (GOLD analysis project Ga0131853, IMG submission 92764) | Labiotermes labralis P1 segment gut microbial communities from Petit-Saut dam, French Guiana - Lab288 P1 (version 2) (version 2) | ecosystem: Host-associated > Arthropoda: Insects >... | reverse complement strand
CTATAGCTGTATCACTTTGAAAGTGATACAGCACAAATGTGAACATAGTTCACATTTGCCGCAGCTTAATCCCTTTGGGATCGCGGGGCGGGGCGTGGGGTCAAATTTAAAACTCGCAACGCTTGCGTTGCAGTTTTAAATTCATTTCACTATATAATAAATTCGACACAAGTTAACCTACTGACATTTTTGTTAAATGTAGTTTTTTGGCATATACTGATTTTGAGTTTGGCAAAAGCATATGGAAAAGTTATTCAACTGTATAAGAAGTAGTTTGTTTAGTCTGAGCGGATAAATTATTGTCCGCTTTTTCTATGGGTTTTGGCATACTTATAGATTTTTTCGTGTCGTGTTATTTTTTTAACCACGCCGTAATTTTAACTAAAAACTCAGAAGATGTTGAAGGGCTGTGAGGGCTACCCTCAGCTTTGCAAAACATAAGCGTTTCTATTTCAGCGGGTATGCCATTGATGTTATCATCAGAGCCTAAAGTAATCAATATAGGTATATTGAGTTTTGTAATTGCTTTTTTAATATCTATGTTAAGATCACCACTGAAAAGGGAACAGATAACGGATTTTGATGTTTGATCACTTAAACGCAAAGGGTGGTTTTGCATGGATGTTGTAAGCCCATCTATTCTAAAATAGCGCCCGATAGTTTTGTTTGCTACAAAGAAATCCATCCAAAATAAATTATAGAGAAATGTACCGTATAAAGGAAGACTCATCAGCCATTTCATTATATTACGAAATGGGCATTTAGGCTGAGTTTTTTTGAAGCCTGTAGGTGAAACCATTATTACTTTTTTAAAGTTAGATTCTTTAAAGGCCGCGGCGCAAACAGTAAAATCAGCAGACTTACCGCTTGCAATTACGATAGCGGGTTCCTTTATTACATTTTGGATAAAGTCATTGACGAAAGAAACATAAAGGTAAGAGGAATAGGATAATTCAGGCTGAGCCGAGTTACCAAAGCCGGGCAAATCAGGGGCATACACTGTATAATTTTTAGAAAGAGAACAGGTAAGCAAAGGCCACTCCGCTTTAGAGCCGCCCATCATAGGGCTGTGTAATAAAAGCATAGCGGGGCCTTTGCCTTTTTTGATGTAATTTATCTTACCGAAACGGTAGTCATAACTAAGTTCATTATTTTTTTCGCTATCTCTTTCAGATTTGATAATAAGTTTTAAATAGTGGTTAAACATGGCTGCAAGGGCTGTTAATTTAATAAAAAATATAAGAAATTTATAGTTTATTTTCATATAAGCCTCCAAAAACTATAGAGTTTAAAGTTTGTTCTTTGCTCATTACTGACTATAAGTTGTAGTATATCACAATTGAGGTTAAGCGTATACAATAAGATTGATATGCTTTGTAAAAAACTTATTAAAGCAAATTGACATTTTATGTAAAAAGTTGTATTATTTGCTTATATGGTGAATTAGCTTGAAAATAGTTCAAATGAATTTGGATATTTGAAAGTTATGAACGCCCTGCCATGAGTATATTTTTAATTTCAAGGAGGATTTCTAATGGCTTGTGAGAATGTAAAAGAATGCCCCTGCCCTAAAACTGATTGTGAAAGACATTTGGTTTGCTGTGAATGTGTGCTTGCACATAAGAAGAATGGTAATTTACCTTTCTGCTTAAGACCGGCTGAGTAAGAAAAGTGTTTTGCTTTCATTGATATTTCTCTGGCTAAAAAAGCAGGGGTGTACAAAGAGCGGATGGTTTATATAAGCCATCCGCTCTTTGTATAGTCTGTCTTGAGTTCACTTGGATAAATGTTTAAGTACAGCTTGACCGATCTTGTTAAGAGAAGTTTGTTCTATTACTGCGCCGATTTCATAAGCGGCCCGGGGCATACCGTATACAACGCAGGAAGCTTCGTCCTGACCTATGGTATGAGCGCCTGCCTTTTTCATGCTTAGCATTTTTTCTGCTCCGTCTTTGCCCATGCCGGTGAGTATCACGCCTACAGCGTCTTTGCCGGATGAAGCAGCTACAGATTCAAATAAAACATCGACTGAAGGGCAATGACCGCAGACTTTACCTGTATCAGAGAGGTTTACACTGTAAGAAGCACCAGCTCTCATAACACGCATTTGCAAATCTCCCCCAGGGGCAAGCAGTGCAATACCCTGCTCCAGTCTGTCACCATGTTTTGCCTCTCTAACTTGCATGGCGCAGAGGTTATTAAGCCGCTCTGCATATGAAGCGGTAAAACCCGGAGGCATATGTTGTACTATAGCCACCGGCGGACTGTCGGCCGGAAAGGTTTTAAGAACGTCTAAAATAGCCTCGGTACCTCCAGTTGAAGCGCCGATAGCTATAAGACTTCTTTGGTTACCGAGATTGGCGCCTGATGCTATTTTTGGTGTAGTAAATGTGGTTGTGCTCTCTCTTCGCTCCAATATGGATAAAGCCTTAGTTTTTTTATCTGCGGCTATTTTAATAGCATCCACACAATCGATTATAAACTGATCCCGAGTATAACCGGGTGTGGAATTGGGTTTTGCCACAAATTCTACAGCACCGGCTTGCATAGCGTCAAAAACGTTACCGGATAAGCTACTGATAACAATGGTACGGATTCTCGGATTTTTCCTAAAAAGTTGCCTAATAAATTCATTACCCCGCATACCCGGCATTTCCATATCAACAGCCACAACATCAGGGTTAAGCAGTGGAATTTTGTCAAGGGCAATAAGAGGGCTGTCAAAAACATCTACAATTTCAAACTCACTATAACGCTCAAGCACCTGTCTTAAAAATGCTCTAAAAACAATAGAATCATCAACTATAGCCACTCGTATTTTTTTCATAATAACTACCCCCGGATGGTTATGATGGATGAAAAGAGTTTTTTTGAAAATTTTAGAGCCTTACATCTGTTCAGGTGTAGATATATTGAGAAGAGAAAGGCCGGCTTTTAAAATTACTCTAACTGAGTGAACCACCATCAGCCTGGCAGCACGTATTTCATCAGGAGCTGTCAGTATTGGGTTCTCATGGTAGAAATAATTAAATGCCTGAGCCAGGGCCATCAAATGTCTGGCGATAATATAAGGTTCATAACGCTTAGCTGATTCTAATACTTTTTCAGGATAGGCAGATATTAGCTTGGCAATCTCTACAGACGCTTTATCGGTAATAAGAGAATAATCAATGCTTTTACCAGGTACATATTCAGCTTTTTTCAAAACTGAATTGGCACGGGCTGCACTGTACTGTACATAAGGGCCTGTTTCACCCTCAAAATTAAGCATTTTTTCAAAAGAAAAGGTAACATCTTTTATTCTATTATTATACAAATCGTTGAATATTATTGCTCCTATGCCAACTTGCTCGGCCACAGTTTCTTTATTTATTAAGTCGGGGTTGCGTTCATTTATTATGGCCAAGGCACCGTCTCTTGCTTCATCTAAGAGCTTGTCTAAATAGATAATATTACCTGCCCTTGTTGAAAGACTGCCCGATTCCAAACTAATCATGCCGTAGGGAATGTGTTCAATATCTTTTGCATAAGGATGGCCCATAAGTTCAACAACTTTAATCCACTGGGCAAAGTGAAGCTTTTGTTCAAGGCCCGTTACATAAAGAGCTTTGTGAAAATCGTACATCTTAGCCCTATCAGCTACAGCGGCAATATCGCGGGTTGGATAGAGAGTACCGCCGTCTCTTCTGAGAATAAGGCAGGGCGGCATTTTCCACTCATCAAGTTTGACTACTTGGGCACCTTCACTTTCAACAAGTAAACCTTTTTCTTTAAGCTCATCAACCACAGCGCCCATTTTATCATTATAATAACTCTCGCCTCTGTAAGAGTCGAAAGTAATGCCAAGCCTTTCATAAATTATATCTAACTCTTTGCGGCTAACATCACAAATCTCTCGCCATAGGCTAAGCGCTTCTTCGTCACCGGCTTCCATTTTGACTGTCCATGTTCTGGCTTCGTCAAGCAGTGCCGGGTTTGTTTCGGCCTCTTCATGAAATTTTACATAAAGTTCTACGAGAGATTCTAGCCCGCCATTTATAATTTCCTCACGATTTTCGGCCCATTTATTAATGGCCACGACCATTTTGCCGAACTGTGTACCCCAGTCGCCGAGATAATTTATACCAACAACATTATAGCCTAAAAACTGATGAGTTTTATATATGGCTGCCCCTATCATTGTAGTGCGTATATGGCCTATGTGTAATGGCTTTGCGATATTTGGCGATGAATAATCAATTACTATAGTTTTGCCTTCGCCTATATCAGAGCCGCCATATCCCTCACCATATTTTAGCAGTGCGGAGAAAGCCTGAGAAACTATAAATTCTCGTTTCAGTTTAAAATTCAAATATCCCGCTACGGCTTCTACAGATTCAACCATTGGCAGAACCACGCTTAAATCATCCGCAATTAGTTTATCTGCAAGTTCGCAAGCGATAAGTGCCGGAGCTTTTTTAAACAGCTTTGATAATCTAAAGCAGGGGAACGAGTAATCCCCCATGTCAGGGTTTGCCGGTATTTCAATAGCAGATAAAACCTCATCAATATCAAGTTGGGCTGATGGGGCAATAATTTTTGCAAGCTCATATCTTATGTCCATTTATTTTCTCCTTAGTTACTGTGGTAAATTTCTAAAGCGCCGGGTATTATTTTAATCATTACAGGCATATTGGGGCCGCTTTCACCGTCAACATCTGTATGCTGAGCGCCGAAGCTTTGTATTTTTACAAAGGAATCTCTAAAATGAAGCACATTTTCATCATCTAAATGCTCACCTTTCATTACTTTCAAAAGAAGGGTTGGCAGTTGTGTGAAATTAACAGAGCGAAGGGCTAGAAAATCTAAAAGCCCGTCAGAAGCTGAACCGTCAGGAATAAGGTCAGTAAAACCGCCGGCGCCTCTACCGTTAAGTACAAGAGCCAGCGCAAGTTCTTCACGAAAAGTGCCCCTGGAATTTGTAATGTCAACGGTTATTGGGTTAAAGCTGCCCATTTCACCGAGGCCCTTCATATAATAAGCCATTTTACCCATAACATTTTTAAGATCATCATTAACTATGTGGGAAATATTGGCAGGGTAGCCAAGGGCAAATACGTTAATGAAATATTTTTCATTAGCCTTAGCTAAATCTATGGCTTTAGTTTTGCCCTCAGCAATTAATTGGGCAGCAGAAATAATATCCTTAGGCAGGTTAAGGTATGTGGCGAAATCGTTAGCTGTACCGGATGGTATAATGCCTAGCTTTGCAGTAAGGCCATTGTTCATGACGGCGTTAATGACCATGTTTAGTGAACCGTCACCGCCGCAGACAACTATGGTGTCGTACTCGTTATATTTCATACTGTCTATAAAAGCGCACATAGGTTCAGGGCTGTCACTTCTATGGACACAGACAGAAAAACCTGCTGATTGAAATATGGCAAGTATATCATCTAAATAGTTTTTGAAACTTCTGTCTCCTGAATATGGATTGTATATAAGGGCAAGTTTTTTCACTTTCTATCACCAAGTTAATGATAATCTTTTTTGAGTTAAAAGTCAATAAGTGGCGGTGTTACTTAATGCCTTATGTCACCTAAACTGTATCATTGTACTTAGCGAGTTCCAAACTCTGCCGAACAAAAAATCCATGACCAGATAGAGGCCACCTAAAAAACAGGCTACATTTATTAAAGTTGCCTGAAGCGGCCGGTTTTTAGCGTCAATTAAAACTTCTGCAATAAGCTGCAAAAGGGCAATGAGAAAGATTTGGCCAATCAGCACATAAAATTCATTCACATTAGCACTTCCTTTAAAAGTCTGTTCTAAGGTAGAGCTGCTCCGCATAAGCGGCGCAGCGCACTATAGCATTTCCATATTTGACTTGATGTTTTGCAAGACGAAAATCGCTGTGTTTCAAGGCGTTTTCGGCGATGTGAAATGTCTATGTCAAACGGAAATGCTATACCATAAAATGGTAATATTCTAATTCTACTTTAGAATATTACCAAAGCTTCGCAGTGAAACGCCCTAAATCCGTCGCTTTCCCTGCTCGCTTCGGTCTTTTTTAAGGTGAATTAGCTATACTTGCATTACTATTTTGTGGTAGTTTCAGTATATGCGCTTGAAATTAGAGCTAGACTAAGTTGTTCGCTAACTAAATCACTGTTGAATTTTTCTATTGACAACTAAAAATAATTAGGGTAGAATGAACTCAAATTTAATATACCGCTAGGGGTGTTGCAAGCTGGATTTGCTTTTCAAATTTGACTGCGACTGAGATCAAACCCTCATAACCTGATTTCCGGATAATACCGGCGTAGGAAAGCAGCTTTCTAAAGCTTTAAAATAACCCCTTATGTAGATTTTTTTCATAAGGGGTTTTTATCGTTAAATTTTTTACATAGTTTAACGATGGATGGGCTTTTAGCGGTAAAAAGGAGGATTTATGTCAGCAGAACAGTTTTCTAATTTTGTCATGTCAGACGTGGGTGCTGTTGTTGCCTTTGTTTGTGCGTTGATTTTGGGGCTTGTGCTTCTTTTCTTTTTTCAAAAGGATGCAAAAGTGCCATTAAAAGCGCTCACCTATTCCGCTATTTGTTTGGCCATTGCTGTAATTTTGTCAAACATACGCCTCTATCGTATGCCTATGGGCGGTTCGATCACTGCAGGGCCAATGATTTTCGTTTCGTTGATTGGTTATTGGTTTGGTCTGAAAGTAGGCGTTATTGCTGCTCTCAGTTTTGGTTTTCTGCGCCTTTTGTTTGACCCTTACATTGTTCATCCGTTGCAGATGCTTTTAGATTATCCTTTGGCCTATGCTTTTTTGGGTTTATCCGGCTTATTTAAGGGGCGCAAATATGGATTATTTATTGGTTATGTAGTTGGAGTTGTGGGAAGATTACTTTGTACTATTCTATCTGGTGTATTGTTTTTTGCAATGTTTGCCCCTGATGATATGAATGTTTGGCTATATTCTTTTCTCTATAATATAACTTATATAGGTCCTGAGGCGGTGTTAACTTTAATGATTTTGGCAGTACCGGTGTTTAAAGCAGCTATTGACAGAGTGGGGATTGAGGCAAGAACGTAATTTTTATACTGAAATGCTTATATAAAAAACAGCGAATGCAATTAAGCTTTCGCTGTTTTTATTGTTTTGACAGGTTTAGGTTTAATATAGTTTATTCCATTTCATCAGATTCCACTATATGTCTGATTTAACTACCGGCTCAGATTCTCTTCCATATAACCAGCTGAGATACCTGATTCCATCTTTAATTTCTATGCCAAGGGCAGCTTTTTTGAATCTAAAACCCCAGTTGTGTTGGGCAGTACCGGGTGTATTCATTCTGTGAGATTCATCCATTCCCAATAAATCCTGAACAGGTATTATGGCAGTGTCTGCAGATGAGGCAAAGGCCAGCCGTATCATGTCCCATGCAATATCGTTACCGGATACACGCAAGTATTGTCTGGTAAAATCTCTTATATCTTCTTCCGATTCTCTGTACCAGCCTACGGTTGTATTATTATCATGGGTGCCTGTGTAGACTACGGTATTTGAGTTTTCAAAGTTGTGAGGCAGAAAAGCTGATTTTGGCCCATCTAAAAAGCCGAAGTGCAATATCTTCATTCCGGGATAACCAAGGTCTTCTCTAAGTTTTGTAACCTCAGGGGTAATGATGCCTAAGTCTTCGGCAATAACAGGCAGGGAACCAAGCTCTTTTTCAATTGTATCGAAAAATTCCTTACCCGGACCTTTTACCCATTTTCCGCTTATTGCTGTTTCAGAATTTGATGGTATTTGCCAAAAAGATTCAAATCCTCTGAAGTGGTCAATGCGCACTATGTCAAACATGCTCAGATTATGTTTGAAGCGTTTGGTCCACCATTTGTAGCCATCTTTTTTTTGTGCGGAAAAATCATAAAGCGGATTCCCCCAAAGCTGGCCTGTCTCAGAAAAATAATCCGGCGGAACGCCAGCCACAGCAGAAGGCAGGCCCTGTGAATCTTTCAAAAACAGCTCTTTATTAGCCCAGTAGTCAGCAGAATTCCCCGAGACAAAAATGGGCAAGTCGCCTATAATTTTTATGCCCTTTTCATTAACATAGTCTTTTAGCTTGTACCATTGGCTGTGAAACTCAAATTGCAGATATTTTCTGTACTTTATTTCATCTTCTAAGCGCTCAATATATTTGCTTAGCCCTGCCGCTGTTTTGTCAAAGAGCAATTTTGGCCATTCATGAAGAGGCATGTTGCCTATAAACTGCGACAGTGCTTCAAACAAAGCAAAATCATCCAGCCAATCATTTTCTGAGCAAAATTTTGCAAATGGAAGTGTGAAGCCGGGATCTTTTTTCGAGCTTTCATAGGCCATTTTAAAGAGAGCATCCTTGTATTTATAGACTCGCTCAAATTCAATCTCTTCTTCATTAAAATTAGGAGGGTTTTCCAGTTGATTTTTGGTTAAGTAACCCTTTTTTTGCAATAAGTCAGGGCTTATCATGTAAACGTTACCTGCAAAGGAGCCATGGCTTTGGTAGGGCGAATTACCGAAACCTACCGGTGTTAGCGGAAGTATTTGCCAGTAGCTTATGCCGGCCTCTTCCAAAAAGTCAACAAAGTCATATGCATTTTCTCCAAAGTCACCTATTCCGTAGGGGGAAGGGAGGCTTGTTGGGTGGCAGAGTATGCCGGATTTTCGCTTGTCAAGCATAAGAGTTAGCTCCTTTCTTTTGTTATTCAGCTTGATTTACGGAAGAGCCCTATGAGTCTATCTAGTTCATCTTTGCCGAAGTATTCTATTTCTATTTTGCCTTTATTGTTTTTGTCCTTAATTTTTACTTTTGCACCGAAAAGGCTCATTAAATCCTTTTCAATAGATTTATATTGAACGCTATCTCTATTTTCTGGCTTATTATTTTCTTTATTTTTATTTATGCTATTATTTAAAGCCTCCAAATGAGTGGTTATCTGCCCCACACTAAGCTGTTCATCTATTATTTTTTCGCCTATTTCGAACTGAGTATCTCCATCTTCAATTTCTAAAAGCTTTCTAGCCTGGCCGGCGTTTAGTAAGCCTTCAACAATGAGATTTTGAATTCGAGGGTCTAATTTAAGAAGGCTCATTACGGCCCCTACTGAGTTGCGGCTTTTTCCAACTTTTTTAGCAATATCTTCTTGGGTGAAGAAAAAAACATCACATAATTTTTGATAGCATAAAGCCTCTTCTAAAGGGTTAAGGTCCTGACGCTGTATATTTTCAATAAGAGCTACCTGTAGAGTTTCCATTTCCCCAAGCTCTTTTACGATGACCGGTACGGTTTTTAATTTAGCAATCCGCGCTGCTCTCCAACGCCGCTCCCCGGCAACAATTTTAAAAAATTCCGGATTTGTAGATATTTTAGTTACCAGCAGCGGTTGTATTATGCCAAATTCTTTTATGGAGTTTGAGAGTTCTTCCAGACTTTCTTCTTCAAAGCGTTTTCTGGGTTGCTCTTTATTAGGTTCAACTTTATTTATGTCAATTTCAAGAATTCTGCTTAGCCCTTCTGTTTCTGCTATTCCTAAGTCTGCTAAATTATCTTCTGCTGCAAGCAGGGCACCAAGGCCCTTGCCCAAGCCTCTTCTTGGTTCTGCCAAAACTATTTCCTCCTTTCTATTACTTCTTCCGCTAACATTACATAACTTTCAGCACCCTTTGATTTTTCATCATATATAGTGATTGGAAGACCGTGGCTGGGCGCTTCTGAGAGCCGTATGTTGCGGGGAATAATGCTGCGGTAAACATCTTTAGGCAGATGTTTTTTAACCTCTTCTATTACTTGCATTGATAAATTGGTTCTGGCATCATACATTGTAAAAACAACACCTTCCATTTCTAGCTTTGGATTCAAGCGTTTTTGAACCAAGCTAAGTGTATGAAGCAGCTGCGTCAACCCTTCCAGCGCAAAATACTCACATTGTATAGGTACCAGTACTGAATCAGAAGCGGTCAATGCGTTAATGGTCAGTAGATTCAAAGAAGGAGGACAGTCAATGAGAATAAAATCATACAGATATTTTGCATTATCTATTACTTTTTTTAGGATATATTCTCTTTTATCCATGCCCACCAGTTCAATCTCGGCACCGGCTAAATTCATATTAGTTGGAATTATTGACAGATTTTCAACTATAGTTTTGTGTATGATTTGTTCAACATATACTTCGCCTAAAAGCAGGTTATAGAGGGTTTTGTCTAGTGCATCTTTTTCTATGCCAAATCCGCTGGAAGTATTTCCCTGTGGGTCTGCATCTATTACGAGAACCTTTTTACCGGTCTGAGCTAAGCAGGCTGAGAGGTTTATGCATGTGGTGGTTTTACCAACGCCGCCTTTTTGATTAGCGACAGAAATTACTCTGCTCAAAAGAATCATCCTTATAAACAATTTAGAAATTGATTATAACACTAGCGGAAGTAAAAAACCAGTATTATTTTATGTATAGCCGATTTAAGTGAAAATTTCAAACAAAATAGTAGAGTCTGACTCTGCGTTTATGTCGATTAAACAACTCAAACGCAGAGTCAGACTCTAGGATATTAAAAAAATAAATCAATTCAAAGTAGTAACATGAGCGTTACCATTATATACATTGCCGCACGGCAAACCATTACTGGTTGGGAACCCTGATTCACTATTGAAAAAAGTCATACATTGCTGCATAGCGAAGCATTACTGGCTGGAATTTTGATTCGCTATTGAAAAAAGTCATACATTACCGCATAGTTTACCCATTACTGCTTAAAATATTGTGATTCGCTACTGTGAAAAGTCATGGCTTTCTGTATATATTCAATCATTTTTTTTATTTCGCCCGGTTAAAATTTTAGCCACTAAATAACAGCCTGCCACTATAATTATAAGTCCTATCCCAAAAGTCAAAATATCTGAAGCCACATTAAAGCTTCGCCCTATAGTATTAGAAGCCGAAAGGATAGTTACCGCTGCTCTGCTCATTCTCCCGGCAACACCTGCTGCAACAGCCAGGCCAAGGAAAAGAGCGACAGCCTTCCAATGTTTTTTAAAAAAGGCTATAACATCATCTGCCGCATCAGAAACTACATAACCATCTGTCAGCAATCTTCTGACTCTAAAACCATCAAAAAGAGAAAAGCACATTAATATAAAAACCGCAAACATTAGAAGTCTGGCTCCAAGTTCATTTGCAACAAATATCATTGAGAAGAATAGAGTCATAAAGAACAAACCTCTCTTCATAAGCCCTAAATACATATAGTTGAGGCCGGGTAATCCTGAGAAAAGAAAGAGTAAAAAACCACTTTTTCTATATCTGCGCACAGGACCATGACCATAATAAAAATTATCACTAACATTACTTTGCGTATTATGATAATGTGAAAAATCTCCTCGGGGAAGATGCTGTCTGTCATGGTAGATATTGTGCGCCCTACCCACTTGCTTATAATTAGTTTGTTGGCCGGCTGTTTGAGCAGGTGAAACAGCCATTTCAGCTACACAATCTTTACAAAGGTAAGCGTTATCTATGTTAACGCTGCAATCAGCACACATGTGGCGATTACAAGATGCACAAGCAGCTACCGCAGCTGCTGCCTCTCCATGCTTATAACAATACATTAAAATCAATCTCCTTTTTTGCTGCTTTAGTATACTCATAAATACGGCACTTATATAAGGTAAGTCTGTTTAATTAGCTTTCTAAATCATAAGATTAATAAAATCAGCTTAAAACAATTTGGTTTTGTTTAGCCTCAAATTTTGCCGGAAAACGGCTTGCTGCCGCCGATTTTCCGTCTCATTTTCGGACACGTAAAATCAAATTGCTATATAGCTGTTAACTTAAGAAAATAACTCTTTAAACTAAGCAAACATTAGTGTAAAATAATAGTAGAGCTAAATTTAATTACAGAAGGGCTTTTGATTTAAGATCTGTGACCAATAAGCTGAATCAGCCATCATTGATCGCAAGTTCTTAAAAAGGCAAAAATCATGCAAGATACCTTATATAAGGAGGGAAATTTTATGGCAGCAATAATTGGTATACCCGGCTCCTATGCAATATTTCCATCACCTATTTTTCATGTGTCTGAAAAGTATTTTGTAAACAAAGCAGAAATGGAAGCGGTGAAGTTAAATGGTGGAATACCTCTGCCTATTCCAATTTTGGAAGATGTTGAGCAGATGAAAACTTTATTAAACCTTTGCGATGGGCTGGTTTTACCCGGCGGTGCTGATGTTGATCCGCTCTATTACGGCGAGGAGCCACATCCAAAATTGGGGACTGTTCAGCCGGATATGGATGAATTTATCATCAAACTGCTAAATTTAGCATTTGAAGTTAAGATGCCGGTACTGGGTCTTTGCAGAGGAGAGCAAGTTATTAATGTAGCTAAAGGGGGAACGCTGTATCAAGACATTCCTTCCTGCTACGGTAAAGAACATATTATGCATCAGCAAACGTACAGAAGCAATATCACAATACATAATATTGATATAGTGGAAGGAACTGTGCTTCATAAGATTTTCGGGAGTACGAAGCTACGTACAAACACTATGCATCATCAGTCAGTTAAAGACCTGGGCAAGGATTTAATAGTGAGTGCTACAGCTTCAGACGGCATAATAGAAGCTATAGAGAGTAAGGATGGCACAGTGCTTGGTGTTCAATGGCATCCTGAAACGCTGATATACACAGAAAAAGATATGAACAAAATATTTAAATATTTTATTCATACTATGGCGGTAAATTATAAAAATGGGAAGTAAAGATATAGTTATACTGAAAACCCTACAAAATAATAACACTTGTGTTACTATTTTAAAGTAATTTCATACTGATTCCTTACAAAAATATAGACAAAAACAGTCAATATTTTTGTAAGGCTAAGTTGCAGCGTTAGCGCCGCAACTTGCTATCTAAGAATATACCCAAATATCGTGCAAGCACGAATTTGTCTATATTCTTAGATAGAATCAGTATCAGTATAAATTAGAGAATTGCTACGTGCTCCACACATTTAAAGCTTATTAGCAAGATGTAATAAATAAAGCCCTCAACATTGATATTCACTGATGTTGGGGGCAATTTATAATTGGCACTTTTGAAAGTTTTTGAAAAGATGCGCGCGATAAACAGGTTTTACTCCCTTTTTATTAATCACGCTCTTCTCTGGTTATTCTAACATTACTATGCTCATCAATCTCTACATTACACTGAAGAGTTTGAAGAAAAAACATAGTTGACACATAACTTAAGCCGTTTACATTTGTAATATTATGTCTTCTGGCAAGATTAATATCTCTGCCAAGAGTTGTAAAAAAGGTACCGCTGGATAAAGAAATATTGCCGGAAGTCTCATCCCAAGCTACAGTATATCCAAGAGCTTCAGCCGTTTCTCTTAAAGGTACTGAAACTACCCGCTGAGGTGATGTAATTGAGGGCGAATTCATTCGTTTTCCATTAACTGAAACAGTATTTCTAACAACGCTCTCACCACGAACAGGAACGGACATATAATTAATCAAAAAAGCAGGATTAGAAGCATCACGAAGAAAATTATCAAACATAAGCCTGTCTGCTCCGAAAACAAAAGGGTTAGACGCCGCCGCTCTTATGGCGAACACATGGTCATCTGTCTCGGTTAATCTGATATAACCTAAATTCTCCCGCCATTCGTCACGTATAAAAACAACTATTTCTAAAAGAACCGCCGAGGCTGTTGTAGGGTTTGCCGGCCTGTAAGAAAACACCAGACGCTCGACAATTGAAACCGGGTTTAAAAAAAGATCAGAAACGACACTAACATGCCTCCTCCATGCGGGAGGTACATCAAGGGTGTATGCTACAGCGCGCCCTCTTATCTGTGCATTAACATCAACAGATACAGCTGAGCTTACGTTAACTGTAGTAGCGCCCACACTCATAAATACAGGAAAAGACATTAGTAATATTAAAGAAATTAGTATTTTAAAAAAGAGTTTTTTCATTAAAAGCATCCCCCAAAAGTTTCAGTAAACTTCTGTACTGTATTATTATAACACTTTTAAAACAAATCTTCAATCCATAAGAAAAAATTTTACAAATTTGTTACAACCTATAGTAGTTTTTTACAATTATATTAAAGTTTCACTATAGTACAGCTTAATCAATCGCACTGGCTATTTGGGATAAAATATGATATGATTACGATAAAGTCAGTAAATTGTTCAAGGAGAATGAAATGTATTATGATAATTTAACAATGCTTGCAGATTATTATGAGCTTACTATGATGCAAGGTTATCTGTTAACGCAGAGGCACAAACGCTTAGCGGTATTTGACCTGTTTTTCAGAAGTAATCCCTTTGACAATGGCTATTCAGTGGCCGCAGGTTTAGCTCAGGCCATAGAGTATGTAAAAGGGCTGCATTTTAGTGAGGATGATGTATCATACCTGCGCAGCATGGGCGTTTTTAAAGAAAAATTTTTGGAGTATCTTAAACATTTTGAATTTACAGGCGATATTTATGCCATACCTGAGGGTACGGTAGTTTTCCCCCATGAGCCTCTTATAAGAGTAAGCGCACCGGTTATAGAAGCGCAGCTTTTAGAGTCAGCTCTTTTAAATATAGTAAATCATCAAAGCCTGCTTGCTACTAAAGCGGTGAGAGTTGTTAATGCCGCAGGTGGTGACAGGGTTTTAGAGTTTGGCTTGCGCAGGGCACAAGGGCCTGATGCTGCCATTTACGGTGCCAGGGCGGCAATGATAGGTGGCTGTGCCGCCACAAGTAATGTGGAAGCCGGGCGGCTGTTTGCAGTACCCATATCGGGCACCCATGCCCACAGTTGGGTAATGAGCTTTGATGAAGAGTTAACAGCTTTCAGAGAATATGCAAAATTATATCCTGCTGCTTGTATTTTGCTGGTGGATACTTATAATACCTTAAAATCCGGTGTGCCTAATGCAATAAAAGTTTTTAGAGAACTTAAAGATGCCGGAGTAAATTTAGGCACTTATGGCGTTAGACTGGACAGCGGCGATTTGGCATATTTATCAAAAAAAGTACGTGAAATGCTGGATGAAGCAGGTTTTTATGACGCTATAATATCTGCCTCCGGCGATTTGGATGAGTATTTAATAGCAAACTTAAAAGCCGAAGGTGCAAAGATAACTTACTGGGGTGTAGGTACAAAGCTTATTACGTCTAACGACTGCCCTGCTTTTGGCGGTATATATAAGCTGGCGGCAGAAATTTCACAGGACGGTGCTGTACATCCTAAAATAAAAATTTCTGAAAATCCGGCCAAGATAACAAACCCCGGAATTAAAACCGTGTTTAGGCTGTATGATAAATCCAGTGGAAAAGTTAAGGCTGACCTGATAAGTCTTTATGATGAGATAATTGATGAAACAAAGGATTTGACGATTTTTGACCCGGTAAGCACATGGAAAAAAATGACCCTTAAAGCCAATGAATTTAAAGTAAAAGACCTTCTTGTACCAATTTTTATTAAAGGCAAATGTGTTTATGAATCGCCGGAAGTTATGGAGATAGCCGCTTTTTGCAGAAGAGATCAAGAAACATTGTGGGATGAGAATCGCAGGCTTTTGCATCCTAATCGCCTGCCGGTAGATTTGTCGGAAAAACTATATATGCTTAAAAAGAGAATGCTGGAGGAGTGTGCGGAGTAGTCTAATAAAATACTTATATAGTGGATTAACCACAAAATCGCTGCAAAGCAGGCGATTTTGTGGTTAATCCATATACCTGGAAGGATTGATGATAATGAGAACAAAAGAGCAGTATTATGAGCTTATTTTGCAAAACAGAAAGTTAGCTTCAGATCAAGAGGTTATGAAATGTACTTGTCCAAACACTTTGTGTGATTGGCATGGAAAATGTCAAGAGTGTGTGGCATTACATAGATACCATAACGATCATATTCCGGTGTGTTTACAGCCGGTTATCGACGATAAGTTAAGGGCTTTAGTAGCTACCGCTGAAATGCTTGCTACAAAAAAAGACGGAACGCCAATTGAGTATAGACATTATGTTAAAGAAAGAGACAAAGGCACCGGTGAATAACCCCTGCTTACCACTGCGGTCAGCAGATTTGTAGTGAAATTGACGGAATATCCATTGTCGTCATTGCGGGCGTAAGACCCGCAATCTCCTGTGTTTAGCCGAACAGATGGGATCCCGGATCAAACCCGGGATGACGATTAGAACTTGTGTACAATTGCCAAAAAGAAAAACGGATACGGTGAGGTATCCGTTTCAGGCTCCAATATTTTATTACTACACTACCCTATCCATTTCTTTTGATACTTCACTCACCCGCTCTATTAAAACTCCAAGGGTTGATAGCCTTTCCTCTAATTTATAGTATCCCCGGTCAATATGGTGAATGTTTGTAATCTCGCTAACACCCTCAGCACTTATAGCGGCAACAACTAATGCTGCGCCTGCTCTAAGATCAGTGGCGCAGACTCTGGCGCCGCTTAGTGCTTTAACCCCTTCAATCAAGGCTGTGCGGCCGCTAACTTTAATACTGGCTCCCATTTTTTGCAATTCACTTATATGCATAAAACGGTTTTCAAAAACTGTCTCACTAACAATAGAGTTACCATTTGCCATAGCCAAGACAGCAGAAAAAGGCGCCTGTAAATCAGTGGGAAAACCGGGGTGCGGCATGGTTTTTATTTCAGTTGCTCTCAGATGACGGTAACCCGGAGATTTTATGCTGAGGCCGCTAGCTGACTCAGATATATCCACATTTATCTCTTTAAGTTTAGCAATAACAGGCTTTAAATGATCAGCGGCAATATTAGAGAGAGTAAGTTCGCCGCCGCGGGCCGCTGCCGCTGCCATAAAAGTACCTGCTTCAATACGATCAGGCATTATTGTATAACTTGCGCCGCGTAAAGCGTTTACGCCGGTAATTTTAACTGTATTGGTTCCGGCACCCTTAACATTAGCACCCATGGTATTAAGAAAATTTGCAAGGTCAACTATTTCAGGCTCAGTAGCAGCATTTTCAATTGTTGTTACACCATCAGCAAGTACCGCTGCCATCATTATATTCTCAGTAGCGCCTACGGAAGGAAAGTCCAAATAAATTTTATCGCCACAAAGATGGGAAGCTCTGGCAAAAACCTTCCCATGCTCTATATCAATGGTTGCGCCTAATGCAGCAAAGCCTTTTAAATGTAAATCAACCGGCCTGAGACCTATATTACAGCCTCCCGGCAAAGCAAGCGCTGCCCGGCCAAAACGAGAAAGTGCCGGACCCATAACCAAAAAAGACGCACGGATAGTAGCGGCTAATTCATAAGGGATTTCAGAAAATCTTAACCCGGTTGGCCGTATTACGAGGGCTTTTTTTAGCGGGTTCCAGATAACTTGCGCTCCAAATGATTCTAATATACTTTTCATAGCCATACAGTCACTTAAAGGAGGCACACCGTATAAAACCGACTCCTCATCGCTTAAAAGGCAGGCGGCCATTATAGGCAGAGCTGCATTTTTTGCACCGTTAACCTGCAAACTTCCTGAAAAAACAGAAGAGCCGCTAATGATAAACTTGTCCAATAAAATTCCCTCCCGGCTGATTTTCGTTGGTTATATTATGTACAGAAATGGGAGGAATCAATCAGAAAAAAAGTAAAAATTTACTATTATAATCAAGATTTCTGTATAATTAATAAAAGGAGCCGAAGGAATTTGTCATTGAAATGGTTAGACGGTTTATGATATAATAATGTGAGTAATTACGGTCAAAAATGAAGGGCTATTTTGCAGCCTTAAAAATTTACAAGGGTGGGCTTGAAAAATATGCTTATTTGTGCCACAATTTTTAAGCAAGCAAGCAAGCAAGCAAGCAAGCAAGCAAGCAAGCAAGCAAGCAGAGCCATAACTCTGTTATTTTGTCATCCTTTTTAATTCTATCTAAAATTGAATGTTTTGCAAATTATTATAGGCGGTTGCCCCTTGCACGTTGTAGGGGGAGACCGTCTTTTTTGTGAGCCTGTCTTATATTCGGACGGGTTTGCTTCTGTCAGCAGCAAAGGGAAGCCTATCCCTTGGAATAGGCAAAACAACAAAACTTTTATAAAAATTTAGGAGGAATTATTGTGAAAAAAATTATGTGTGCACTTTTGGTTTGTGTTTTAGTAGTCGGCTTTTTGCCAGTGAACGTTCAGGCGGCGAATTTTCTCACCGTAAATGTCGATTTTGAGACTGCCAGCAGTAGTGATGGTTATTTTGAAATCGGGATTTATTACCGAGACACCAGAGAAACTGTAGCTCAGGGTGAGCTTACTTCTACTGTTTCCATTCGAAACGGTGTAGCAATGTTCTT
>Ga0131853_10008867_pt1 | contig 18349 bp, 11 predicted proteins | sample TergutLab28metaG_FD_92764 | JGI IMG/M metagenome (GOLD analysis project Ga0131853, IMG submission 92764) | Labiotermes labralis P1 segment gut microbial communities from Petit-Saut dam, French Guiana - Lab288 P1 (version 2) (version 2) | ecosystem: Host-associated > Arthropoda: Insects >... | reverse complement strand
TTTTTTTTTTTTCTTTAGGTGAACAGCCAAAACCGGTTTTTTTCAAAAGAGCAAACCCCCTTTTCTTTTCTTTTTTTTTTTTTTTCCTCGACACCCCTTCTCTTTTTAAAATTTTTTTTGGGGGGGGGGGGGGGGGGGACTCGTGGCGGAAATATTCGCGGAAAAGAAAAGGGAGTGAACGAGCCGCGACCCATGTCCAAACGTTCCGGACATGTGATTCGATAATGCAGCTACGGGATAAGTCCCCCCACGCGAAATTTTCCTAACCAGGCCATCCATCGCTTACGTCATAGATTAGGAACAGCAGCAGAACCCGGTGGACTTGAACGATCCAAGTGTGTACCAGACGTAAGTTTTCTTGCTATCAAATATCATGTCTGTGTCTGTGTTTCAATATCTTACCGTTACGATGATTCTGAAATGGTAGTAGACAAAATAACTCAGTTCCATAACCTTTACGACAAAAGCATGCCGATTTTAGCCATTAATTCTAGTTAACCTAATTTCAGTTGCAGTAATTTTAACAACGATCCGTCTACAGCATGATAATACGCAGGCCTGTTTTGACCATGATTCCCTGCAAAATTTGTACGCTATGTACAAAACTCCTCTCTTAATATGCATGGGTGCACAAGAAAATTGGAGTAACACAGGGGTGCACAAATGCTGGGCGCCAGTTCGCTTGTGGAGAGAACACATTTTTACGGTGGTGCCTAATATCGGTGTGTCCTCAATATGCAACTTGCTTCATATCACCCTTCTGGGTCTACAATTTTGAAGGGATTCCCAGACGTTTTAAAAACGTGTGCACCCCTACACTACAATAATATTTCTAAAATGTACCCTTTTTTTGCCTACAAATCTGCGCGCTGTAATTTAAACTCAGCATCTACTGTTTAAAATGAACATTCATCGTCTTGCTATGAACTTGCCGAGAATGCTTAAATGATATGACTGTAGAGTTCATTGATTCTTCATAATTTTTGACATCCTATTTGTCATGTGCACGTACGAATGATACAACACAGAGAGAATGTACTAACAGACTTCCATAAATCCATATGAAGTCACAGTCCGGGGTTGGTCCATATAGCGTCGTCATTCCGTCTGGAAACTCTTGGTATTACAGCTATGCAATTTATGAACCTGTAAGATCGTCTAGATAAAGATATAAATCCAGCTGGCTTGTGTACAAATGAACTCGATTCTCTACGTGCTTAGTACTGAATAAGGTAGTTTTCTCAACATGTCATAAAGGCACATATATATACGAGTGGAGGTATGCATCCACTTATTCATAGTCTCGGCAGTGGAGGTGAGTGGTCAGCCCCACATCCTGGCCTTTTGTCTTCGTGGAAATTCCCCCTCCACCGGTACCCATTGAAAATGAGGCTGTGTGGGCCTCAAGAGTCGATCTGAACCCTGGAACATCCTACCGGCAGGGTAGTTACTATACGGATTACACTTTCCCGGCTCCCCTTTGTACGAAATACGACTGTATATTGGCGTGCTGGAGAGAATTTTATTACACCCGTCGCCTCCACTCGGAATCCGGGACTGTCATTTTGGTTGTATGTCCATTTTGCATTAATACTAATTTAACATGCGAATTTTTAATGCTGTTAGTCTTACGTTTTCTGCAGTTGAAAAAACTCCGTACGGCAGATTTTCAACAGGAAAATCCGAGGTCTCTGAATATGGGATGAAGCTCTTCATTTTATTCCACCAGAAGTTTTGACCTGCTTCCGCGACGTCGGATGACTTGTTTTGGACTGGTCTCCACTACGCGGTTCAAAGGTGTTTTGTCAGTGGACCTGGTAAACAGGTTTGGCAGACTACCTGTTAATTCTCTTCGGGACCATTAATTTGTTCGGCAATAGAGAGTGCACCGTGATACCGTCTGTTAGCTATACTGTAACATAAACTTACAAGTCAGTACGCGTAGCAGCTGCGTCATCCTTACACAGCAGTAGTCAGTATACTTCAGCGAATCGATGCGGAGACTTGAATCCATCACGTTGCCTTGAAATCCAAGCGAGGACAGACAGAAAAAGAAACGTTGGTTAGGAGGTCCGATCCATGGTTAGGGAGATAAAACCGGAGAGAGATGCCTAAGTCAGTATATGTGGTAATTTCTACATAATCAGGTGACATGAGGTTCCCGTAATAATTTCGTTTGAACCAGTTCACTTCACATAATTTTGTTATAAATTACTTGTGATGTTTTGTGTGAAATTCTTTGCGTGTGTTAGCGATATAACCTTCGATCTGTGAACTTGATAGCGATATAACAAGTCATCCGTACTCCATGCCTCCTTTCACGGAATAGCGATATAAATTTAATCTGTGCTGTTAACCTCATCCGTGCTCGATACGTTAGTTGTATGCAGTTTATTTCAAATATTTCCCGCATTAATCTGTGTATATCGCGTCATCGTATAACGGTTGCTGTGAAAATGAGCGTTAAAATGAATGTTATAGTTGCAGTTAGTGAAAATATGGGCATTGGTATAAATGGAGACTTGCCTTGGAGATTAAAGTAAGTTAATGAATTTACAGGTCCTCGTAAGATAAAGGTAAAGCATGCATGCTTTGAAGGTATTTAGGGCGCGAAGTACAGCTCATCTTATTCTCAACCCCGACGCTAGATGAAGGTGAATGGTGCCATCTCTACTTCCCGGCCAATTTACCATAAAATAAATAATTCTTCGTACCGTTTGCATAGAAGGGTGAGTGCGTCCCATAGCCGGATGGTTGTGGGCAAGAGACTATTTCTTGCTCGTGCCGGGAATCGGAATCAGCGATCGTCTAGCGCGTATCATAGCCACTATACGGACTATGCCACCCGGCTTCTTGCACGTCCCACGTAGGTAACATTACCTACAACACCACACCATACATTAACACAATCAGGAAATGGATCAAAAGCACTAGAAACGTGCCGCTGTTTATCTTTTGAAGATATATGTGGGTCTTTGAATCTTTACCATTTCTGTAGGCTGCGACGATACTGACTTATTTTGCCACTCAGCTTCTGTTTGCTGATTTTCTGTTACTTGCATTAATGTTTTCTTGTGTTTGTATCTAGCCAAATGCTGTAAGTACATGGGAGCTCTTGTAACCTAACGTGACAAATGCTTAGTTGCGGAAACCAAGCAGGACCATCTGTCTGCTTGATTGTGCTACTTTGTTTCAACATGTGTAGCCTTATAAACCAATTTTTTTGTTTTGAATCCCTATTTGTTTCACAATGGCTTGTGGAATAACACCTACCATGTAAGTTTTAGATGTGTCATGAAAGGTTTTAAAGCAACTGTATGTAACTACTTAAATATGTCATATTTTACACACCTATATTCAATAGGAAAGAGATGGCTTACTTCAAACGGATGACCACGTCTACAAATGATTCTAGCAAACAGAATGCAGTTATCATGGGGAGGAAGACCTGGGATTCTATTCCAGCCAAGCATCGACCCCTCGCTGGACGAATCAACATTGTACTGTCACGACAAAACCTGTATGTTTAGAAAATGCTTCATATACTGATTAATTTCTTATAAATGTAACTAGGAAGCCATGTGTATAAAATTCTGGGGACAGGTTTAGGGAGTGACACATTCTGGCTGAAACAATGATTGGTTTTTGTCTTCGGCTTTTTGTGGAGCATGCAGTTTGATATTTATTACTTAATAAATTACATTTTGTTCGTTTGAAAGTTCTGTTAATTTCTACTTGACTACATCACGTCACATCCCAAAAGATTGTAACTTTGAGTCTAGTATTTGTTTTTAGTTCAGTATTCAATTCATATATTGGTACTATATCCAATATGCAGTTTCATTTGTAGTTGCCTTGGAGTTCTGGCTCGCACGTTTGTTGAATCTGACTTTTTATAGAAAGAGCTTGATTTTTGGTTTGTTAAAGATTCTTTTCCAGTTATTTATGTTAGGTTATGTAATTTTGACTGACTGGGCAGTTATGAATTGGAAAATATGTGGAAGAAAGAAAGGGAAGTATCATGTTTGAAAGTGCTAACCTGGAATTTGTTTGGCTTACTAAGAACAACTATAAATAACCCCAGTTATGATGGCTAGTCAGTGTAATAAGACTGTAATGCAGATGTCCCAAATGTGGAACAGCACTACCCATGCAACTACAGTGTTAAGTAGAGAGAAAAAGTTTTCATATTCATTTCATTTCTACAGGATGCTGGGACAAAATGTGGTGGTGTGTAACTCATTGGACAGTGCTCTTCAGAGACTGCAGGAATCTCCACTAGCAGGAACCATAGAATCAACTTGGATTATAGGGGGCAGTTCAGTGTACAAAGTGTGTAATTACTTTCCATTGTTATATGTTGCAAGATGCTATCACAGTTCTGAAGGCCACCAGTATTTGTAGTTTATACTGTTACAGTTATGGGCTGGCTAAGAACTAGGTCCTTGAAACCCAAATAAATTCACCTGTGCACATTGTCTTACTTGTGTATTTGAAATTGAAACTGTGCTGACCTTTATACACTAAGGTTGCAAGTAGTGGTGGTGGTGGTGGTGGCGGTGGCTGTTCAGTAGTATCAGTAATTTGCTTACACTTTTAGCAAGCCTGTTGAAAGAACCCCACCTTTATAAATGTAATGACTAATGACAAAATTTGGATTTTTCAATATTATACACAAATAAAACATCTGCTCTGCTCATTTGATGTAAAAGGAATTATCCATTATGTATTTATTCATTCAAAACAGTAAACCAAACATTCTTCCTTAAAATTTGGGAACGTTTATGGCAACATATCCATTGAGAAAGACAAAGTTTGTGGTCAGACAAGATTTTGAGTTGAGTCTGAATGTTTTGGGTGACGACTATATTACAATAAACATGACTGTTATTTTGATCACTGCAAATTGTGTTTAGTAATTTCAGATGCAGTGGCACAACAACAATCTATTTCCACTATCAGGTGACAGGAGGGCAAGGTTCCTATTCAGTTCATAACCAGCTGGACAGGAGCCTGTCTTTCATTTCAGAATGACAAAAATACATACAGTTTCCACAATACTATGTGTGAAAAAGTCAGGATAATGGACTGTATCCAAATAATAGTCATATTTAAACTGAATTTCACATCATGGAAATGCACCTGTACATATAACACCTTCAATGAGGACATATTTTGCCGAAAGATAAATGCTTGCCCAATGTGGAACATTTATTGTAACCACTTGATTAGTCCCTTTTGTAAATTTTTATATTCCCAAAACTAAAAATCCCTGTAAATGATCTCATTTGGAGTCTCTTTAAGTAATTATGAACAGTTTTATGGCAACATTGGAAAGTGATTTCGAGTAGTGTTGCCAGGCATTGCAGAGACAGTATGCATGTTTAGTCAGAAGCCAAGGGTATTGGAGGTGACATTCACTTTAAGCTTGCAAGCAAGACTTTTCTTTTGTCTCTTTACTCCAGCATGAACCTAGTTATTTGTCATTACCTTATACTGTCAGGCTTATAAACACTTTTTCAGTATGTTGAGCCTACTTACATCTTTCAGAGTTAACAGAACTTGTAGCCAGGTTTATGTAGATTGGGAAGACATTGCCATGTTTGTCAATTATAGTACTGCTCCATACTTTATCAGGCTTATCTGTCACCTAATTTCTATTGCAGGATGCATTAGCTTCACCTCACTGCTTCCGCATTTACCTAACAAAAATATTAAAGACCTTCGAATGTGACACATTCCTGCCTGAGATTCCATTGGATACTTTTAAGATTGTAAGGTGAGTTGCGGAGTGTAAGGTGAGTTTCAGAGTGTTGCTGTTATTGGTCTAGGTTATCATATTTATTGTCAAATGGGTGCAGGAAGATGCAGAAACATTGTACAACCTGCCAAATAATAATATAATATTTATTCAGCTGTAACTTTAAATGCTTTCAATTTACAAAACACATGAAGTGAACTTCTTAGGTATAATGAGGAGCTGTTAGGAATTGCTTGTTAAGGTCTCTGGCTCACAATATGTTGGGCACATATGGCGCATCATGCTTTTTACAGCTATAATTCAGGTGTATTAAATGTTAGTGTGTTGCTGTTACTGCCTAGAATGCTATTAAGCCCTAAAAATTAATTTTTTAAATTGGATTTATGTATGGGTATGCATGATGATGGAAAGTTCCATGTTAAGTGCCTGTGCACTATAAAACCCAGGTCCTGTCACTGGTTATGTCCAGCTTTGTCCAGTTTATTTGATGTGTGTGAACATACTTCTTGCATCTTTCTACAGCTGAGATTTTTTCAGCATTATCTTTACTCAGGCGCTGTTCACATTACTTTTTTGGTGGAAAGGGGAGGAGGAGGAGGGGTAGGACATAGCTGGCATAGCATAGTTGGTCTAGGGACTAGGCAGTTGTTTGAACAGTTCAAGAGATATTTTATCTTCTGTTCTCCAAAACCTCCAGCTTAGCTCTGTGACTCAGTCAGCCTCCTATTGAAGTGGTACCAGAGGTTCTTTCCCTGGAGTTGAAGTGGCCGGGGCACGCGGCTAACCACTTACCTCTTGTGCTGAGAGAATAAAGGGAGCTGTGCCTCTTCTCACCCCATATGCCTTCATGGCATGTAGAGGGATAACTTAACCTTTACCATTTACTTTCTTGAGACCACACCAGGACTAAAGCATTTACTGGTAGTTTCTAGCCTCTCTATGTGGAGGCCCAGGTTCAGTCTCTGTGTGTGATTTGTGATAGACGGAGTGGAACTGGATTTGCTGTATCTCATAGTACTTCAGTTTTTCCCTTTCAGTATCATTCCACCAGTGGTCCATACTCGTTTTTTCATCTGTTACCAATGCTACGTAATTGACAGGATCATTAAGTAACACAATTTAAAGAAACTCTTCTATATTTTATGAGCTACAAACTAATGTATTTGTGTTCAGTTAATTTGCTTTGTTGGAATAGTCGGTCAGTTATCATGTTGCACAATTCAAATCATTTTTCCACATTTACTAGTTATCTTTGTTGTTTGTTATTTTTCTCGTTCTTAAAATTGTAAACTATATAAATGAAACTATGTTTGACACCAGGCATACACAAATTTCTCCTAAGAGCTGGGAGCTGGCTCAAATATTAGGCACCACAGTACCAAATTTTGTCACCTGGGCAACTTGGTGCCCAGTATTTGTGCACGTCTGTTGTACACTGTTCCATCTCCAGAAATTTGTATAGCATTTTGACATGCACTCTTCTTAAGTGAAGAAACAAAATACAGTCACCACTGCTACTGGGGAGGGAGAGAAAAAAAACAGATCCAATCCAAATGATGTTATTGTATATTTATGACCAGGGCTATACATAGTTTTATCAAGAATGTAAGTGTTTGGTATCCCACAGCACATTTTTAAACATTTTAAGTAAGGATCTATTTTCTTAGAAAGGGCCTGAAGATGATTCTATAAGAATCGAAACATGTTGCCCTAGTACAATAATAAACATAAAGTTTGTTGTGTTTGACTCATCATTGTATATTTATAAACTTCTGTTAAGACAGTGTTTTGTGGGATGTAAAGTAACATCTTTCTGGGTTTTGTTTTCATGGCAATAACTAATGAATCATGAGAACGTGAAGTGTGACAGAGAGAGATAAATAGTACCTACATATTGTGCGTAGATTATTGCTTGTAAGCCAGGATTTATGAATGCCGAGGTGATGTATATCTTGGAAGCTACAAATAGAGAATTGTTACCTAGGGAATATGCTATAAAAAATTGAAGTAAAGAATGATAATACAAAAATAAAATTAAAGAACAATAACAATATAAATCAGGCATGCACAAATTCTGGGTGACTCAATATCGTACTGTGGCACCTGATATTTGTGGCCTAGAACTTGCTTCATATGAGTCTCCTGGCACCTGGAAATATGATGAGGCTCCTAGAGTTATGAAAAGTTTCTGTATACCTGGTATGATATGTAACCAGAAATCTGTGTATCAGGGAAGTGGGCTGTAGGTGCTGCTTGGAACTACACACTCTTCTGTACACAGATATTAAACATTATATTTGAAGAGTAAATTATGCCTTGTATACATACTATATAATATATAGGATTGTTTTATGTTGTGTATTTTGTATGATAGCATTGAGGCTGATGCAGAGCAATTAGAATGCTGTGGGTAGACAGGTTGAATAAACTGAATTTTTCTCTGACTGGTGAACTGACCTGTGTAAACATTTATTCTGTGCTTAGGACTTGTACAGTCAGGTGTAATTTGCCATCTGACCAATGCTACCATCTGTCTAAGAAAAGCACAGTCATTATGGTTCACAAATACAGTACAAAAAAAAAACACTTGTTTGTTGCTTGGAGAAATATTTTGTAGAAATTACAAAGTATGAAAGATCCATTTGTAATTACAACAAGTGTGTCCTGTTACAGAGATCCAAATGTTCCTGAAGAGCTGCAGGAAGAGGATGGTTTTGAGTATCAGTACCATGTTTATGAGAGACTGCAAGATGTGTGAGTGTTTCAGAGCCCTTCCTGTCAGAGCAGAATGCTTGCCAAGTAATAGTAGTGTATTTGTTCTAATGTGAGGTAACTGTAACATTTATTGTGTGTTGTTAATGTGTCAATGTGGTATTTCAAACAGGGATGCAGCTTAGAAGAGACAACTTTGGCACAAACATGAAATTATATTTAACCGCAGCATATCTGAGAGTGGAGGAGCTAAGATTTAAACTGAAGTTCTAAGTTGATGACTGCTTACAAGAAGATGGTTTCTTCAATTGTGAAACTGGACTGCTTCAGAAAGGAAAGTAGAGGAAGTGCGAGTCTGTTCAGAATAAACATTGTCACTAACAGATTGAATGAAGACAATGGAAAGTGAATGAAATGGAGACAAGGAAACAATAGGCTTCATGAAGTGTTATGTATATGTGCATATTATTGACCATCTTTTCCTTTTTATAGAAACTACATCTGATACGTCTGTTTTGGAAATAAATTAAACTTATGCTGTGGGGATTCTCTATTGTTTGGATAATTCCTTTGATTAACTGTCAGAACCATTTATACATTTACCCAAATGTATATTATAGGCCTTGTTGTGTTGCTGGAGGAAACTGTTATATGCAGCAACAGTTGTTTTTCTCCATTCCCCCCTCCTTTGTTGATAGTTTAAAAATGGAAGCTTTTTTCAGTGTTATACTTGATGGATATGGCCATATAACCATTAAAGTCCCACTGTATCTCATAAGATAGCAAGAGCATCCCTAACCAGCTACCTGGACTGAAAGACACAGCATGCACTGTGTAGTGTAATACGGTCTCTGATGGTCATGTTGCTTTCTAGTGGACAAATAATACGTATAGCACTATAGAGGATGGTCACTCAACCCTTATAAATTTATGTGTTGTAAGGGTCTCTTTCTAATTTTCTGTAAATATTTGACAAAACTTTCCTTCTTAACTAAAACCTGAAATTTTTTATATTAATCTGAATGGGGTACAGATGTGTCCTGTTCTTCCAAATATTAGTACAAGGATATGAAGTATTTTACCCACAGTTTAATCACCAACTTGCAGCGGCTCTGAATAAGTTGGGAGTAACATGTATTGTTTTACCCCTGACAGGTAGCATGTCTCCCTCTGCCCATCAGGGCTTTTCCTTAACCATACAATTACAGAACCTGTTTTGCTGATCTCACCTAGAATTTAAACTTAATTTCCCATAGTCATGAACACACTTGCAGCTGTATGCCTCATTTAAGTTTCTGCACCTATATTTCAGTTACTGTCTCTTTATTTATGTGTCTGGTTATAATTTGAGCTCACTGCATCGGTCTGCCATTTTGTTCTTATTAAATAAGTTTTGCAGTACAATACCATACCATCTCAATTAAGTGAATATAATAATGACTAGTTTTTTGGTTAGTTGAGTGTACTTGAACGAAAGATTGCAACTGCTAACAAAGGGACATAATAAGGAACAGTAACAACCCAAAAATCTGCATGTTTTCAGTGGGAGCTTGAATGAATGATATGCTGTTATTTACCATGTTCGTGTAGAGTATTTCCCTTAAGCCATCTGAGTTTTGTGGATCTAACACATTAACAGGTAAGTGTGGAGAAATCCCCTTGGATGGCAGCAGCAGTATTAGTAGTACATGCTGCTGCTGCTGCTGCTGCTGTTGTAACAGAAGCAGACACAAATGCAGAAATGCATATTTTTTAAATGTCTTGTTTACCTTGGAATGGTAATACATTTTGAAATTCCATTTCACGTGACAGCTACTTTGCGTGTAGTGTAGTGGTGGCTTCTATCAAAAATATAAAACACTAAGGTTATGTGTTCTTCATACAATGTGTGCAAACTGTATACATATAGGGGGATGAGGTCTGACTGCCAGTATGTATCAGTTTAAGAAAGATTTTGATTAAATTTGGTATTAGAAGTCATTGCAGGAAGTTGCAGATCTAGAGACCTTTACATTTTTTATAAAATGATATCAAACATGTACATGCATAAGGGAGTGGTACGTAAAGGGTGCAGATGAAAACTTCAAATGGTCTTACATAACCATAAAGAATGAAGTACTGTGCTCAGTTTCATCCCACCACTATGGAAGTATTGTATTTATTGGAGATTAGGGATTCCTGTTTACATCTGGGCATTACTGTAAAAAACTGCCATAACCACTCATGTGTTATTCATTACTGTCACTTGCCTCACCCAATCCATCACCCACCTTTTAATATCCACTACCAGAACATGGGGTTTATACAATTACCCCAGTTGTTATGATTTTCTGCATCCTGTCCCAAGGAGCTGGTATGTGCATGTTTTTTGGAATTCTCTTTACACGTGTATTTACTAATACTTTATGCTTTTAATTTTATACAGTATGATTGGACTGGAAAATTTGGAAATATGCTAATCATATTTTATTTCACCTTATCCCTTGTCATGAATTCAGTGTTTTAAACACTGAAAGATATTAACAAATTTTAGAGATGCTTAACATCAATTTGATCACTATTATTGGTAAATATGTATTCAAAACATGATTTATATATATATATATAGAGAGAGAGCTAGTTGTGTTATGTGCAAATTTTTTGTCCATTTAACAACAGAAAAAATGATTGTTAGATCACTATGCCATCTCTGTCCACCATCGCCCGATGGTTACAAAAATTTATCAAGATTTTGCCATAGGAACACCACAAAAGCCTTAACTTTTCTTACAGTGGATAATAACAGCTGGGGGAAATGGGAACTGACCAGGCGGAGGCAATACTTAAAAGTGAAATGTGTCTGAATTGGTACTTATACTACTGTAATATAAAATGTAGAATGTTTGCGTGGCTATCATGCGAAATTTCTCGTGATCTTTCGGTTTGATGGCAGTAATTAATGAATGGCTGGAGAGGAAGATACGGAATCTGATACGGAGGTAGGTCATATACAGTACGTTACAAAATAAGGTTTACAAGTGAACAAACATGGCAGCCTGCAGGTTACGTCTGACAAATTTACGAACTGTTCGAAACTTTTTTTTTTTTTTTTTTTTACCTATTTGTGGTCACTTGCACATTCCTCGCGTAATCTAGGGAGTCCGATTACAAAATGTGGAACTGCAGGCGAATTAATAAATGACTATTGTATCATTTTGCCATGACACGCTAGATTGCTCTGTAGGTCTTCGTTCAGGAATGCAGACTCCAGACTATCTGGTTCGACTATGTGACAGTTTATAATGCGAGTTGCATTTGTAATTTAATGTAAGCAGGTTGGAATGTCCGTGTTATGTTTTTGAACTGTGCATATGTTACTATAATATGAGCAGTTTTGATAGTGCAGTGATGAGATTTGTCCCAGGAAATACGGTGTTTCGAGGTCTAGTTAATCGACTTGAGAGGTGACTGTAACATTTACGAGGTTTATCTGTAGGTTCAAATACCGCCGTTTGTGTAGGTTCTTTTGCATAGCCAACGTGTGTGTGTGTGTTTTTTTTAAATTCTGGGTTCAAATCGTCATGGACTGACGAGTGTACCAGATATTTTGAAACTAGAACAGGTGGTCGTACAGACAGGGACAGTGACGTGTTCGTGTTTGGTTAAGTACGTTTATGAGCTAACAATGCTGAGTATTAACCTGGACACAACGAGAACATTGCCGGTACATCCCTGTAATTGAGAAAACAGTAATGGACTGGGCTTCAGTTTGGTAAGTAACGTAAAAATGTCGCTTTATTAATAGTTGCTGTGTAATTTGTGCCAATGACTATAATAATGGTTAACTCTTTACAGCACAGTTGTCACTTGAGGTATTTGTATATGCCATCTGCTGTAACATTCAGAAGCTGCATGTTGCCTACAGAGTGTGTTCAAGGTTTTGGTGTTGTTCTTAAAATTAACTGATTACCTACACAGCATAAAACTGGCCTTTTTTTTTTTTTTAATAAGCGTTAGCAGTACATTTCAATAGGATGGGCACCCAGGGAATTTTTAAAGGCGAACATTTATTGAATATTCAATCCTAATATTGTTTTTGTTCACCAAACACACTAAAGACACTAAAACTCAACGTTTGAAAACTAACAACAAAAATCTACTTAATATAGAGGAGATTATGCGGTTAAATGAAAAGACAAAGCCATTTTTTTGTTACATGTTGAGGTGTGCCTGTACACTCATGACACACACTGTATTCACGCCCGTGGTCTATATAATGAAGACAACATGTTTCCTTTAAAGCTGGAATTGAATTGCTGTTCAGAGGATTATGAAACCTTGGTCTGTTTCTACTGAAGTCTCCGAACGCATTAGGCTTATGAACTAGGATCATGTGATTAAGGCTATGTGCGAAATGTTAAAACAGTATCTAGTGTACTGCCCTTTTATACATATATTAATACTTGGTCACGGAAGTACTTTATTTACATGAACATATTTGTAAATGATATGCGTAATCATTACTGTTTCATTCTTGGATAGGAAAGTTTTCGTTAAGTATGGTGATTTGTCGAGTGTAAATCAATTGTTACTTGCAGGTGTTTTTGTGAAACTTACACAATCCAAACTTTAGTAGGGCCTGCTTATAGCAGGCATGTACTGTACATTGGTAGAGTCCAGATGAAATGTGATGGCACACGGTGACGCACAGGAGGGAAAGTGAAGGGGAAACTGGCGAATGGAGTACGTAGCCAGTACTCTTGTCACTACCTCGGAACATGGTGTATCCTGCATTACTACCGCTGATGCGCACACCTCGGCCGCCAGTAGACGACTGAACTGACGCCCCCGCCGATTTAAATGGACTCGTCCGTTTCACCGAAAGACGAAATCTGGTTTCTGCGCGTGTGCCATCACATTTCAAACGCAGTCTGTCAGTATTTAGGTAAATCTATATATGAAGTTTAAACTCGTCTTCTTTCACTGTCCTATGACAGCAAGGGCGCAGTATTCAATGTTTTTTTATCGTCATACTAAGAGTGGGGAATCCCCGCTGTATATGATAGGCCTATTCAACTCTTGTCTTTTCCCGTCGCCCTGTTACTCTCCAGCTTATAAACCAGTCACCGTCAGTCATGCTACAAACAGAGAACGATTCACACCCTAGCCAGTGAAGTCGAATTAAGCGAGTCTTGTTACAGACAGAAGGAAAATGTGTAGCTAGTGTAACCAGTCAGACGTGTTACAGATGGGAGGGTATTCCGTACATTTAGTCGTAATACAGTCAGGAGTGTTACAGACAGCAGAGCGTTTCATACACTTAGTTGTAGTGCATCTGGTGCATCACCATCTGGTGAGTCCCTGATTCCCTTTACCAGTCACCAAACAGTGGCTTGATAAACAAGTAAATAACAGCCATCCAAGTCACAATTTAGAAGGTTTGTATTGACAACATTGTAACTGAGGTGCAAGGTCGATCATGTATATTTAGGTAATGTCAGTTTATATGTTTTCTCACAAAGGCAGTAGGTAACTACACGTCCTGTCACCAAGATCAATGCCATGGTGCCCGTGAAAACTTCTCTGAAGTAGGAATAATATTCATGGTCTTGAAATTCCTTGGCTTGACGAGAAATTCCTTCCGTTTGTGGAAACGTTAGATACATCCTTATAACCATTAAATCCAACTACTTGTTACCGTTATAAACTAGTTTAACCCGATTCATTTTTCTGTTACTCCTTTACAGCCTGATGTTGTACAATCAAATGTATATTTTTTAAAACATATATTTATGAGACTACATGATTACATTTATGTGAAACTGTGATTATAAGGCTTGTGCTATTATCTAGTGGGCCAAGTCCTTACTACATGATAATACTATTCCCACGTAGGAACTGCGTGTATGAAATTCAAATACAAACGTTCCCAGTTGGGAATGGAATTCGATAGAAGGTTAAGATGCTTTAAATTTGATGTTTGTTGGACCGTGCATCATTGTGATAACTGAAGAATAAGAACCAACTAGATGCTACTTATTATTTTATTGTACTTCTTATAGGCTCAACATGTTTCAAGCATTACTATGCCCACCATCAGGAGCTCGCGACTATGATGTTGTTTACCACATTGGTCGTGTCGTTCTTGGTTTGCTGTATGTTGGAGGTTAGCTGCGGTTAGGCTAGAGTAGTGTCCGGGTTACAGGCTTTAGCCTGCATACCAGACACACAGCAAACCATGAACGAAACTACCAGTGTGGTAATCAACATTATATTGCCCGAAGCATGTTGAGCCTATAAGAAGTACAATAAAATAATAAGTAGCATCTAGTTGGTTATTATTCTTCAGTTAATATGCTTTAAATATTTTCTTTCCATCTATAGGTCACAACATTGGGATTTTCTGACCAAGTTCTGAATGCATGTCTCGTTTCCTCCATACAGGCCTTCGTCTTGTAAGGAGTGCCTAGAATGGCAGTTTTGCTTGTCAGTGCGTGATAGGAATTAGACGCAATGAAACCACATAATATTTGCTATTTATTTCGGTTATATGAATACAACTCTCCAAGCTTCTACGTCTGACATTCAACACTGAAACACACAACAGGGAGGCACTCGCATCCATTCATGCGCAGTCACAAGCAATATTTACAGTTTCTATAATACAGTAGCACGGCTGAGACCCGTCAGCCAGCCATCTTATTCTAACTGGAAGACATGGAATGTTGTTTCGAGTTTTCTCTCGAGCCCAGTATTACTGGTACATTATCGTTTGTACATGATGTGTACATAAAAATAACACAGTCCATTGTAATTACTATGAAAACTATCAAAATGAGAAATATGGTAGGCTACATAAATACAAAAATATGTTGAACATTATGTACATAGTACTCATACCTTGTCAGAGCTAAGCACAAAGATTAGTTCATACACCTTCTGTGGCAGTTTATCCGCTGCCTAATTTGCCACAAACCAGTGTTGATTTGGAAGTCTGTTTCTAGCAGCAGTCCTGCCTGAAGATAGGTGATGTACCGTACGTAAAACGTAACATTGTGGGACGTTCGCATGATTTTTTTACCTCCTCGGCTATGCTAACAGTCTCATGCCATTTCATTCCCGAAGATAGCGCTTTTATGGCGGTTTAATGTCGCCGGCAACAGTAAAATGCGTTTAGGTATTCCTATAAAGTGTACGATACTTTTTTCCGATTTTAACCAAATTTAGGTATTTTTGACAGTTATTCATAAAAGTCCCCACTATACAGATTTCGCGGAAATCTGCACAGTGGGAGCCGCGCTGATACATCAGACAGAGGGACGACGGACGGACATGACTAAGGTAACAGGCGTTTTCGCGGATATTTGAACGCGCCTAAAAAGGCATTTTGTTTAAATACAAAAATATTTGCTTTTTCGACAGTCTTCTCGAAGAGAGATGTTTATGTTTATGTTCGCATACGTAAGCGTAGTTTTTGACCGAGTGTCCGAATCCTAGTAACTAGCAATGAGTGAAATCATAAACTTTTCTTTATGAAGTGTGTTCAGATTTTATTCGTGCAGTGTTTTCGAGTTTTCTTCGTGCAACCTTTTTCAAGTTTTGTTTTCTCTTCGCAGCCATCAGTTCTACAGATGAAGCTATTGTTTTGTTTCACTTTTTACGTTGGACGTAAATAAAAAATTCAAAATTAATCATCGCCGTGAAAGGGTTTAACATTTGTCCAGCGACGGTTATTAATAATGGACTGCTATTTTACTTACAATAAATGACAGTAAAATATTTACAAAGCGTGACAATGACATAATAACAGCGAGACTTAATCCTTTAGTAGCACTCTATACTGTACTTACTTTTATCTTATAGCGATCGTTTCTGGATATACAGGATTACCACCAAAACACCTACTATATTGCGAAAGGCTGAAAATGAGTGACTGCTAGGTAGATGGATTTGAGTTAGTCGAGTTCTATGGGCATGATGAAGCCTGTTGCTCTAAATCCTAACTGATCATCGCCATAAGACCCAACAATAGCACGATCGTATGACTTTTTTTTTTAATTTTACGAAGTTTGAGGTGCTGCCTCAATCCTCAGGGTAGCACAGGACAAAACATCGATACCTATATACCATTACACATGGCGTCGTAGTCTAGAAGACTGTAGTCTTTGTTCACTGTAAAATTTGCTGACACAGACTTCTTACTGTACGTGGCGCGTTTTAACCTCTAATGCATTGGGGCCGCTCTTCTACGCTGTCACACTTTCCTGTGACAGTACTCTAGTGAATAATATTGACGTACACGCGCGGTCTACTCTACGCTGCTAAAGCTCTTATTCAGTCTGTTATAATGTTTGGGCATTTCTGCTTCTAGAACATCTTCATCTGATATGACGACAGTGTAGCAGAACGCACAGACATTGGAAATTTCAAATATCAGATTTACCCATTCACAATATTGGAAGTCATTTACTAGTTCAAACACAAAATTTGAGGTTTGTGATATTTGGCAAGAGAAAGGGTTATAAATTGTACACTAAACATTAAACATACGTGGAATTACTAGGTTTTCTTGCTTCTATCTGTTAAACCTTCTTTTGTTACATGAAAGGCTAACGGTGACTGCTTCTGTGGCCTGATTTGTCATTTTTAAAACTTAATAAATTTAATTTAATTTTAGTTTAGTATATGTCAGACCATTTTACCATATCGTGCTGCTACCTGCCAACCATCATGGCTCTGTTCACGGAATTGCGTCCTATTAATACTCTTTACGACAGATTAAAATCAGGATCGTCCCACACGTATGGTGAAATGGGGCAACTGCTGCCGGTTTCCCCTTAAACTTGCGACAAGGAAAATCACGTTAGTTTCATAGGTTATTCGGTTATGTCATGATGATATATCAACTGCTGCTGTTATGCAGCGTCGAATGAGATTTGGTGGCTTTAGTTGAATTGGATTGTTTTGGTAAAATTTATGCTGAGATTTGTTGGTGCAGTCATTTCAACAGAGGCTCTAAATCAGATGCCCTCCATTTACGTTATTGTACGAAGCGTTCAAGACAAAACCTGCGCGTTATTGGGCATCTAACTAGGTACATGATTTTAATAGTGTGGTGAATAAAGGGAAATAAGATGGGTGGGATAAACAAGAATACACAATTGTGATAGGGGTTTCTGAAGGGAGAAAACCCCCAAGAAGGCCTAGGCGCATATATATATAGGCATCTAGTATTAACTGGGTCTTGAAGACGATTAGACTCAGGGTAGAGAACAGTGAGAGCTCTTGTGTAAAAGGTAATGAACTTCCGGTTTTATAAAAGGCAGAGAATTTTCTGACTGCCTGAACGATTCGCAGCTTCTCAAGAAAAACACTGTTCATTGGAGTCAGTGACTAGCACAAACAGAAACAGTGAGTCTTGTCTTTTTAGCCATCAGTGTAATTCCTTAACCCATGTACGGTTAGAAAGGTTAAAGGCAAAGTACCTGTCATCTCCTTGACGCCATATTTTTGAAGCAGAATTATAGTTCCAGTAATTCTGAACCTCGGCAGTAGGTGGAGATAAGTGGTGAACTGAGGGAAGGAAAATCGGTTCCCGTTGAATGGGAGAGGGTCGGGGAAAAGGGCCGGTCTGGACGATCTGGAGAAGAGAAAATTTCTTTCTCCTGTCGGGGTTCGAACCACGGACGGTGGTCTAGTCCGTGAGGAGTAGCTATACCTCCCTCACTGCCGCGGGTCCTCGCGCACTTTAGCTTAAAATAATTCTGAAATAAGTTAAACGTTGCAGACAATTAATGTCTGCAATTTAAACGGGTCAGGACCTTATTGGGCATAGGAGACTGACATTTATCAGTGCTGTTTGTGCTTCATAATCTGATGAAACCGGGGGGGGGGGGG
>Ga0131853_10008866_pt1 | contig 18351 bp, 7 predicted proteins | sample TergutLab28metaG_FD_92764 | JGI IMG/M metagenome (GOLD analysis project Ga0131853, IMG submission 92764) | Labiotermes labralis P1 segment gut microbial communities from Petit-Saut dam, French Guiana - Lab288 P1 (version 2) (version 2) | ecosystem: Host-associated > Arthropoda: Insects >... | reverse complement strand
CTGGCCACGTTGCATTATGAGGGCAGGATCCTGTCCACTGACCACTGGTCACGTTGCATTATGAGGACAGAAGCCTGTCCACTGACCGCTGACCACTGGCCACGTTGCATTATGAGGGCAGGATCATGTCCACTGACCACTGGTCACGTTTCATTATGAGGACAGAAGCCTGTCCACTGACCGCTGACCACTGGTCACGCTGCATTATGAGGGCAGGAGCGTGTCCACTGACCACTGGTCACGTTGCATTATGAGGACAGAAGCCTGTCCACTGACCGCTGACCACTGGCCACGTTACATTATGAGGACAGGAGCCTGTCCACTGACCGCTGACTAATGGCCACTTTGCATTATGAGGACAGGAGTTTGTCCACTGACCGCTGACCACTGGCCACGTTACATTATGAGGACAGGAGCCTGTCCACTGACTGCTGGCCAGCTAGCTTTATCAGTAAGAGCCTGTGCATTGACCATTGGCCATCCAATTTCATGAGGCCAACGAGCATTAAGGCCAAGTAGGTTGGTTGTGGCCTAATCTTCGGTGAGTCAGACTAACTTCTTCCACTGTTTACAGATGGCCGAAGGCTCTCAGTACTGTCACCAGCTGTGCGCCGCTTTATGCATTTCTTTTCATCACCTTCAGACCGGCTGTGAAGCCCGTTTGGCCTCCCCCATCACTGGAAGTGGATGTGAAGGTGTATTGAGTGGACATTTATTGCAATAAGCTGTACTCAGCTGTTCTTAGTGGCCGGATTAATGCCAGAAGCTGTCCGTATTGCGCGGTGCCTAACTAAGCCTTCAGTCTTTGTATAACAGACACTAAGCATTCTGCCACAATAAAATAAAATGTCTTTGATAGAGTCTATCGGTCCATATTTCTGTTGCAGATCGGTAGACACACGAGTGTTGTACACGCTGAGTGAAAGTTGCCGGGCAGTTGAGACTTTAAACCGTGATGATCCGTAAGAAGTGTTGATTAACATAAGGCTGTTATGTTATGTTACGGGATGTTAAGTTATGTTATGTTATGTTATGTTGTGTGGGTGTGAAACTGGTTGACAGTAGGGGAAGACCATGTTCATACTAGCCTTACCAGAAGACATCGCGCTGTGGTTTTGAGTAACAAGGATAAATAAGACGACATGAACAGTATTTGTATCTATAACACGCTAATGTGTCGACGCACGGGGGTCGTCGGCAGGTGTAGTGTATAGAAGGATAACTGTTATTTAAAGTGTGTAGAATTGCCAGTCTTTCGAAAGAAGCCACTCGCTTACAGTTGCCATCTCTTACAATTGTCTTCTCTTACAATTATGTTATTGTATTAAAATCCACCTAACATGGCCTTAATTATTTATACTATAAAACCTTTTATTGTATATACAGTTGTGTTGTACATTTCAGTATTGTAAGTGTATTCAAAAATCTTAAAAATTGTTTTATTGTAATATGATTATGCAAGCAATGTAATTCATTCTGCAGTTATTCACTGTAATGAGAATAAATTATTTCTCTTTTGTTTCTATTATTGTTCGCTATATTTGTTTGGTTCGGTCTTGTTTTTCATTTGCAAATGGTTACGTTGACCTTTCTGTGGTATCTGTAATTCCATTATTTACAAATAATAAAGACAAATATATCGATTTTAACGCTTTTTGTAATCAAGCGTTACCGAAGTACAGAATTCTGCAGGATGTTTTCTTACTGTTACCTTCCTTTTTATGCGTTACGTTGGCCTTGTATTGCCTTCTTTCTTTCTGGCAATCGAAGAGTTTCTTCAAATTTCTGTTGTAAACTTCGCGTGCAAGTTGACAACAGTCACCGTGTTATTACTTTAAATTAACTGCATTAGCCTTGTTACTCCAAGAACGTAGACTGAAGGTTTTGACAGTGGGGTGAAGGAAGATGTTTGGGGATAAGAGGCAGAAAGAGACAGGAGTCTGGAAAAGATGCGTAAGGAGGGGATTCGTGATTTGTGCGGCCCATCAAGTGCTATTCGGGTGACAAAATGGAGGTTCAGATCTTCAGTGCATGTGACAGGTATCGGGGAGAAGAAACATTTGTACAAGATTTGTTAGGGAACCTGGATGAAAGCGACCACCCAGGCGATGATGGGGATAATATTAAAATGGGTCTTAATGTAAATAGGAGGCTATGGAGCGGATTAATCTGGCTTAGGATAGGGACAGGTTGCTGCTGTTATGGACATGGTAAGGAAACTTCATTTTTACGTAAAATTGCGTGGAATTTCTTGACTAGCTGAGGAAATGGTCGTTTCTCAAGGAGGGCTGTGCTTCATGGATTTGGTTTGATAGCTGTTTGGTTTACTTAAGGCCATATATGGACCATGCCGTATATTGCATAATTCTTCTCTCAAGCGTTTAAATTCGATATCGGATTCTTGCACCACATATCTGTTAAATACGATTTGCAGGCATATTGATCGATAAGAAGGCATAAACAAATTTCCCCACATTCCCCATAAGTTATGCTGAAAGTACTGTGGAAGACTTACATACTCTTTCATTTCATTGTGCCCATTTTAAAACACTTTGAAGCACTACTCTGGCAGTTTTGTTCATTACGTTTCAAAATTACTGCAAGTGTACTAAGTGCCACAAATGAGCAGAGGATATTGGGCCTGGAGAGGAGAGTAGGAAGAGGGAGACTCGAAGAAGAGGAAGAAATGTAAAAGAACAAATAGAAGTAGAAGAGGAGAGTTAGAAGAGTTACAAAACGGGAAGGCAACAGACGAGGCAAGAAGAGGAGGAAAAGGAAAAGTAAAAACAAGCAAAAATGAAGGTGATTGACGATAAGGAAAAAAAACCAGACATTTCTGTATGTAGTGTCCATTTGTACTGTCTGTGTTCACAGTGTTGACATTTTACTAAAACCGACAGGTTCTGAGCACTGCCTTCTCCAATAACAGCAATGCAGATGGCAGGCCCGTTTGATGTCGAAAAGCGTATGTTAAGTACTGAATTTAGTGAAAGCGTGAGTATAAATCTGGATATGTGACTTACATTTGAGCTGACTTTTGTTGGTAAACTGCTATCCATTTTTCAGTTTTCCTGAATTCTTTAAAGCAGATCAAGTTAAATTAGTTGTGATGTAATCTTGGTTTGAGATTCCGCTCGTACCGCGCAGTAAACACTCTCCGTCTGTTTTATAAAAACCAGGCAGTTAATGTTGTATAGGGAAATAATCGCTGTTTGTTCTGAGATCCACACAAAACGCATAAATACAGCTGTGTGAGCAGAACGTAGAATTTCTGAATGTTAAACGTGGTGGTACATATAGTAACCACTGGGTTTTGTCGAGTTAAAAGGCAATAAAAGTACACCATATCACTGTATTACAAGAGAAAATGTCCGCCTGAGAAGAAAGTTAAGTCGCAACCCCTTTACTTGTCACAGAAAGAAATTTTGTCTGAGGAAAGTATAGGATAACTTTTCTTGGGGGGGGGGGGGGCTAGTGCAATATGTTTAGAGAGGCTGGTGGGACCTAAAACTTTTTCAGTGACTTCGTCTTTACTGGGAACCCAACGAGGAATACGTCCATGTAAGGTACCTGTAACATGAACGGTAATTCTGCAGTCAGGTACAGAACAGCTGTGTCACTCCCCATGCCCCTGTTGCCCAACTATGGGCAGGCGAAACGTGAAACTAGCAGTTTAGGTTATCTGGAATTGAGGAGTCTTCTTTGGCGCTCTGTATAAGCCATGATGTCCACCTTTCGTCGTATCCAAAAAAAATTTCCAGGATATTATTTAAAATGTAACTTCGTGAGGTAGTGACTGTATATGTACCACGTGGCTGAGCGGTAATTGTAGAGACCACGCCTTCACAGAGTTATCATGCTGAGCATTCAGCATTAACCTAATTTATTTTTCGTAATCATTAATCGTGGTCATGAAAATTCTATGTGTTTTCGTGGAAATAAGAACGTTTTTGAAAGATGGCGTAGAGCTTTATCTTAGGTTTAACGATCATCGTATATTAAGGAAGGAGGAAATGCTGCCAGTGTGCGGCCGCTCGAGTCGCAATGTGCAGTGTCCTGCTACAGATCAAGCAGACCCACCCGCTGTGTGGCTGGGTGCTCTGCTTAGTGCCGTCCGTCTTAAAGAAACAACTGTACACTCGGTAGGAAGAATAACGAAGTCCGCATGAACTGGTGTAGTTAGTTTTCCAAACTCGAAGACGGTGACATGTGATGCATTCGGTGGCACTGTGTTAGGCCACGTAACGTTTTGAGGGAAGCCGTCAGTATGGCGTACACAGGAGCCGAAACAGGAATGCGGTCCTGTGAATACGTCAATGCAGATCTTCCGAGAGATGCACATTTGGATGCTTTTGCATTAGATCTGTCTTCCTTCTCCAGTTAACCTTCATTAGTCCCTCCACATGCTTCAAGTGAGCAATCCATGTCCTTGCCTAGTCTGGTCCAGCCAGGACCAGGTGTGCACGTTACGTCATTCAAGTCAGCTTGAAAATCCCACGTGGGCCCAAGGTCGAGGATGAAGGGTGTAATAAAGAGTAGACAAAATATATTCTGGGGAAAACTGGAGGCGGTTCGTTACATCCTTGGCTAACGTAGTGCCGTGGCCGTCTGACTGTGTGTGCACTTTACTCGTACGTTTACATGGTGGCCGCAAGAATCGCCGCACCTCACTGGCTGGCGTGCTGGTGATCCTCGACCGGTGGACGCGAAAGTGTATGCAGTATCTTTCGAAGTCGCTCTAAAATGCGGAAAATTGAGTTACAGGGCTTGGCTTGTGTGTGTCAGCTATGGGACGTTACAGCTGCTGCAGAAGTAGCACTGTAGATTTGTATTCGAAATGCGCTTGGTTCGAGCATCGGCCGGGACACCTGCTGTCTTCACTAAGGATTTCCGTAGTTTTACTCAGTCCCTGTAGGCAAAGTCCAGAATAATGCCTCAGTTACGTCTTGGCCAACATTCAACTTTTGACATTATGTAGTCAGCGATAGTGACAGTGTCGTTAAACAAACCGCAGCGTACGACGCGTCAGCTGCGCAACGAGACACTAAAATTGGCACTGCTGTGAACGTTTGTCGGCAGTGACTATGGGCTGTGGAATCAGCCAGCGGATGTCACGGCATTATCGTTTTAATGCAATGAAACAAAGCAGCAAGGTAAAGTTCACCCTAGAACAGGCCACGAAGGCCCAGAGGTGGAGTAGAGGTATAGCTCTGCTCTTTCTTGAACCTCGGCGCTAGATGGGAGTGGATGGTCAGTGCCACGCCCCGGCCGCTTTGCCTCTGAGAAAGACCCGGTTCCCATTGTACAGGAGGCTGGGTGGGCCCCAGGGTTTTCTGGATGGGTGCGGAAAATCTCGCCCCTCCGGGATTCGATCCCCGGACCGTCCAGCCCGTAGCGAGTCGCTATACCGACTGTGCTGTCACGGCCCACCCCCTTTCATTTATACATGCCATCGGAGACCGGCTGAAGCATTGATTGCGAGATTCGAGGTGCTGACAGCGATGTTGCTGAAGATGTTAACGTAGTGTTGTCACGTGACGATCTTTCGAAACGTCGGGAACCACTCACCCAATGACACTGCGTCACATTCCAGAAGAAATTAATCTTAAACATTTATCCCCTTCCATTTTCGTCTGTGATTTACAGGTTAGAATGCGGACGCTAAGCTGTTGGCGAACATATTTTAGGACAGCACAGAAGAACTTAGAGTTGCGTATTTTACAGTCCGCTCGTGTGGACCGTAACTGCAGTGAACTACGTAGTGTATCGAACGGTAAACAATTAGGATAACAAACAAGGAAATACAGTAATATAATTAATTACATTTACAGTATTCAGCTTTGTAGTTCACCTTGTGGAACACGTAGACTTGGCCAATGTTAACATTCCTAAACGCACTGTGACTATTGTAGTTCGGTTAGTGGCAAATTATTCTTTTTAAAAAAGTTTTGTTTTTTTACCATGGCGCAGCAGCCTGCTCATTGTCGATGACTCATGATCACCTTTAGACACACCACAGTCGGTAGGACTTCTCTGAACGAGTGATTAGCCCGTCGCAAAGACCTCTACCTGACAACACACAACAATCACAACAGAAAGGCATCCATAGCCCCGGTGGGATTCGAACCCGCAATCCCAGCAAGCGAGCGGCCGCAGAACCACACCTTAGTCCGCGTGGCCACTGGGATCGGCTTTGTGGTTTTTAACGATTTAAAATTTAAAACATAAGTTTCTGTATGTGGAGTTTTCAGACGTTCTGTGACTGATATTAGTTGGTGATGTTTGATCCATCTACGTACGTGTAATGGCGACACGTGGTCTTTTTTCTGTGAGTAACGTGACCCCATTGCCTATAAATGGCACGCACATAAACACCGTACTTTACGCGCTTGTCTAGTGATCCAACAGCGGTCATTGACACAAGCGACCAGTTACTTTTGTGTCCCATGGCACAACAGCCCCAGTGGGCCAGGGTCTCCTCATTAAAGAGGCTTCACGATCAATCTCAGACACCCCACAGTCGGTAGGATTCCTCTGCACAGATGATCAGTCTGACACAGAGACCTGTACTTGGCAACGCACAACACTCACAACAGACAGACATCCAGCCCTCAGCGGGATTCGAACCCGCAATCCCAGCAAGCAAGCGGTCGCAGACCCACGCTTTAGACCGCGCGACCGCTGAGATCGGCTTGTATTTACGTAGACGATGATGCTTGAACTAAACGTTAAAATAAGTTAGGAAATACACGCTGCACGTAACACTTGTGGCGCGTTCGCTCCATTGTTGTCGCTAAATGTTAAATTCGTGAACAGTTTCAAATAATCGCTGTTCTCAGACCCACACAAGACACAAATACACTGTGTGGGCGTAACGTAGAATTGTTGAATGTTAAACTGGTGGTACATACAGTGAACAGGTGGTTCTACTAGAGAAGCCCAGGTCTGTGCGAATTGCTGCAGCAACCTTCCCACGGCTTTGTGGCTGTATCGCTCAAGACCTTGGGAACTGTTTGTGCACCGCCTGACAATTCTGTGTTGCGTCATCCGCTGCTTTGCGACGAAGAGGCGCAGCTCTCTGCTTCCCTCCCCTCGCCCAAGTCTGTCGTATACGGATGTTTACTACACAGCGGTCACGCGGTGGCGGTCTCTCTCTCTCTCTCTCACTCTGTGTGTTTGTGTTTCTCTCTCTCACCCTCCATCTCCCTCCACAGCTCGCTCGCTGAGTAAACGCTGAATGAAGCTGTGACGTAACGAGAGGACTGCCGAATCTCTCAGCTGTTAGTCTGTTCATTGACTACGATCGATTATACGGAGGCGTACACACGCAGCAGACCATGGTTCAAAGGTGCACAGCATAAAGTAGGGAGATAATATTAAAACGGAGAAGTTGGCAATGGCCATAATACATAACTCTTTAAGGCCTACCGTTTGCTTCATGTACCTCCAGGTTCTATAATAAAAAGATTTACGTTCAGCTCACACAGCTGCATTTATGTGTTTTGTGAGGATATGAGAACAAACAGCGATTATTTCCCTATACAACCTTAACTGACTGGTTTGTATAACCGAGACGGAGAGTGTTTACTGCTCGGTACGGACTGGGTCTTTGTACATTAAACCACCCGCATTCGTGAGGGTTACGTTCTTGGAGAACACCGTGCCTACTGGATTCGCAAGAATCGAACTATGTAAGTGATAGCAGTGCTGGGGTTTGGCTGGTTTATCGCCACCAGGATTGCGACTTTTCACCTGATATTTCTGGGTTACAATGATTAATGTTTCTGACATTATTAAACTAACAAAAAAATGCGCAGTTCGGGTTTCAGGAGCCAAAGTACAGAACATTCGTGTAATTACATTTGTAATGTACATTCATTGCATTGTACTGACACAGCACAATAGCTCAGTTTACTATATTTCGTTTCTTTCCTCCGACACTTTCTGGTCATCTCGCCTTATCTATAGCGCTCTCTTTGCTGACAGTTTTATTTTTCCTTCCGACGGTTCATCCTTTTTCTTTAATTCTGCGTGAGCTTTTAGAGATTTGGGGAACTAACTGTACCTCGACTTGTGGAGGATCGAGGGTCAATTACAGCTGTGGAGAAAAATAACCATTGTTTGTTCGGAGGTCCTGTGTTATAGTAGTACATACATAGACGCGAGTCAGTTACAAATAGCCCGTGTTATCGCCCAGCAGTATTACGACCCACGTTCCTCTTATTGCCCTTTGTTTACCGCAAAGAAAGATTCGTCGCGCATTTAAAACATTTTGTTATTTCGCTATTTATGTTACTTCCAATTGCTTAATTCTGAAACTGCACAATCTGGGAAGTGTTGAATGTGCTGGCGATTTTAGGCCACTTTTCAGCTGGAAATGCTTTCGACTCTCGCTCAGACCAAGAATGTTTGTTTAACGTTGGAAAATGTAGTAACTGTCAGACATCGAGATTAAAAGAGTCTGATGCGAGTTATAGTGCCAGCACGTAGTGTTCAGGTCGTCATCGTGATGTGTGACCTTGAAGAAACTGTCACATTAGTAATTCTGTAATAATTATAATAACGACAATAATAACAGTTACAAACCCAGTAGGTATAAAGTAATTACCGATATTGTTTTATATTTGTTAAGTTTTGTAATTGCGTTTTGTTAGTGTATTCAGTAGTTTTGTGTTTCTTCTGACAAACAGCGGTGAATGTTACAGCAGCAGCCAAAAATACCACGTCAGCTTTCTTACAGTGAATTGACCTATTTATTTGAACGCTGCCCCGTTTCGGCTATTGTCGCGCGCAGAATTTTCCGGAAAAGGTATACTTTTTTGGAAAATCGAAGTCGGTACTTAATATTTGTAGGGGACCTGTAGTCTGTAGTCTGACCAAAACGAACATCTGACGGTATCAGAGTGTGGAGACAAGCGGCGCCCATCTCCGAGCGAGTAATCTTGGCTTCACACGTTGGGTTTCTGTCTGCCTGAAATCTGGCGCATTCCTGCAGCTCTCCTATTCTTGTTCTTCCTTATACAAAGCCGTTTTCACACTACAATATTCACAATACAATTTTCTCTAACGAACTTCTCAAAGATTTCAAATTACCTTCTTCATTCCTTTTCTTCTGTCCTTTTTTTTTTTTCAGCTGCTGTACCTTCGCCATCCGGCTCTATCTCTGTAACCATGGCTACCGTGCAATTACACATTAACAATTATTACGAATTTTTAGAAGTAGCAGCCCACTTGAAACACCACAGTCACTCACCAGCTACTCATGTGCGTGCACACGGGCCCAGTTGTTATTTGTCACAGACTATATAGAAATCCGAAATATGTGCCTGTGTCCAGTTGTGATTTCTTCCAGTTCACCCTCCAAGCAACAAAACAAAAGGAGCCCCAAAGACTGCTGGTGTTAACTCACACCCCACTTCCCACACTTGCCTATAGAAATAAAGATAAACTTATAAAGTCCAAACAACGCGCAACAACCCAGACGTTGAGGTCAGTTTTGTACTGGAACAGCGTGCTTTGTGCCGGTGAGTTCACTTGTTCTCTAGTCTGCTTACTTTCTCTTTCTTTCTTAATGTCTTTTCCATTGGAAGTAATGATACGTATTTGTCTCTGAGACATTTAACATTTTAGCGCACATAAAATGTTCGTACCACATACGTCAATGCGAGAGGCCCGAGGCGCTCACCCCGCTCATCCTGCCCTAGGGACGCCATTGTCTGTGGGGCCCATTTCAGTAGGTACAATAGAACGTCACTCTGAGTCACTGGATATAGTAGCTGTGTCTCTTGGACCCTACTCAGATATTGCATGCCTACATTTTGCACCTGTGGATGCAAACATGTCCAAATGTCGAAAGGTTGTGTTTGGAATGCTGGGCGAGGTACGAAATTGTAGCATGTTTGTTGCGGTGTTTGATAATAAGCTCACAGCTCCCGACACACGTGTAGAGAGCAATGAACCGGGTGCCAATCGATCCCTAACAATGACGGTCGTCTCCTGCTGCAGGCGGTAATTGCTGGTCCACCATGGTGCGCAACGGACGTTGCACAGAGCTGCTGAGCGAGAAGGTGAGCAAGGAGGAGTGTTGTGCGTCCGACAGCGTAGCGACGGCGTGGAGTGCTGAAGACTTGGATCCCGGCACTTTGTTCTTCTGGAGGGTGTTAGGCGGTGGTGTGCCTTGCTACGCCTGCAAAGGTGGGTGCCAACGTGAGTGCTAATTTGATGCACGGCGGGTCAGTGATCGGGCGGTCTGCATGACCGTGTGGAATGTTGTCTGTTGCAGAGTCATGCACCGGCGTCGACTGCGGAGAGGGAAAGAAGTGTGTGATTCGTCGAGGACGTCCCAAATGTGTTTGCTCCCCTGATTGTCGTAAAAGTCGTCACAAGGGTCCCGTGTGCGGGACAGATGGGCGCTCCTACACGAGCGTGTGCCGTCTACGTAAGCGAAGTTGCCGGAAGAAGAACGCCTCGTTATCTGTAGCTTACTATGGACACTGTCAGAGTAAGTCAGTTCTAGTGTCCTGTCATCAGTTGGCACGATCGTTGCTGTTTGTGGTCCAGCAGGAGTCTTCGCGTTCCTGATAATATGACGTTTAGGCTTATTTTTTATTTTTGGAAATTTTAAAATTTTGACAATATTCAATTCAGCGTGTTTCTGACCATGCAGTGTCTGATCTCTAACCATTCAGCGTCTGGACTTTGTCAATTGTCCAGTTTTATAAATGTCGTGCTGTCTGTCTAATTTCTTCAAAACAAACTGCGCACTGGACGTGTTGTAAGAAGGTGGCTGGTTCTAAATTTTCCATCCTCCGTTGTTTTTAAAAATAAAAGAATGAATGAAGCGTTTCGGAAATTGGACAGTTGACGATGGAATTTTGCAGTCTTACCATGGCTTCGTCTAAAATTTTTTCCGCAGCAAACATTTTGTGACTAGTCCCTAGCAATGGTAATTTTGCGGCCCAGTGATGACTTGCAGGTTTGCTGAATCTGCTGTTGTGTATTGAAATGCTCCATGTTTCTGTTTTCTGTACACAACCCTGGCCACTGTTTGAACACGTCAAAGTTCGCTGGCATTGTACAAAACAATTATGAGGCAGCTTGGCCTCGACCCATGCATGTGCGAGGTCTGGGTAGTTTGTTTGCTGAGCGGGGCGTCAGTGCTGGAAAACCCACGCAATTGAATTAAAATATTACTGGAAACACTTATGTCTTAACAACGTCACCATTAGTTCCTGCAAGTGAGACAGTCTGAGCCGGGACAGTTCCGTTGGTATGGTGACGGGCTGTGGGCTAGACAACACAGCAGTCGTAGTTTGATTTGCACCAGACGCAAGAGACTTTTCTCCGCTGCACCCACTAATTGTTAAAACCCACATTTGGAGGTTGTCCAAGTCGTGGGGACTCTCATGTCGAAATGTATTTTGCAGATTCACGTAGCACTGCATATATAATGTGCTGGACGGTGTCACAATTGACGTCAACTAGTGATGACACTAGATTTTGGCCCCATACTTGCATATGTGTTTAAAACAGCAGTTGAATGATTGAAAATTCATGTCTCCTGAGCAATGGCGGCTCGTGGGACTTTCGTAAGGCAGGGCTGTGGCTGGAATTGTCGTATGATTAATGGGAAGGCCAAATAGAACGTTTCTTTTAGCACAGCCACTCGCCCACCTATGTGTAACATATGTGGCAGGGTTACATTTCCTGACACAAGTCTGTCTTCTGCTTCACGATCACAAAAATTAGCCAGATCGGAAGTTGTACGACCCAAATTCTTAATGTCAGTCTTTCCTGCGAGAGCTCATTGCGAAAATTGATGCCCTGTAAATAATCCATACTGTTCTTGTTCATGTGGATTTTAAAATTGCAACTGCTAAAATTAAAACATTCATAAATTTGGTTCTGAAAACAGCGAGATATTAATGGCTATCAAAATTCGAACGTTTGAAACGTTAGAAGTGGTAAAAAGATGCACAAAGTCCTCCTTTAAACCCTATTTGGGCTGCAGTGCGTACGACGATCTAGCTGCCAATGTCTTACCACCACTCGCCCCACCTGTGCTGACCCAAAGTGCAACGTCTAGGTAGGACACAGCCTGTTCACTTTCTCAAGCGTTGACAGAGTCCGTCGCGAATATTGGACTTTAAAATTATTTAATTCATATTTTTTTATAGAATTCGCGGATCTGCTAACGAAAAATTGCATTCAAATATTTAATTTTTCTCAAAATTTCAGCGAGGGATGCAGCCCTGCAAGTCTTTATGGACCAGCTGCCCCTGCAACTGGGTGTTGTATCGTATACATTATTAAGTAACGGAGTTTCAAAGGCTCATTATTTCCATCATCTTCCGGGTCAAGCAGGCCAAGAAAATTCGTTGTTAAGGTAATTGTCTCAAGTCAGACGATGTTTCCGTTGTACCCCTCGGTTTCTTTTTCGAGTTTGTAATTGCTGCTACTTTAATTTGCTTCTAATTTACGATACCGCCCAGTTCCTCTTCTTTCTGGGCTTTCCCCCTTACATTCAAGTTTGCATATGGAATCGTAATTAATTGGCTGCGACATGGAACAAGAGTGAACGACAACGGGATACCAAAATTAATGCTGACGTGTAGACCAAATGGACGAAAACGACTTGGAAGGCCTTTGAAGAGATAAGTAGACGAGACCAGAACCGGTCTGTTAAGGCCTAACTGGTGTCCGATCATGATAAAGATGATGATGTAATAATGATGATAATTCTTTAAGAATGTAGTGAAGTTCAAACATTTGTGAGTTACACTAACAGAGCAGATTTACATTCCTGGAGAAGTTAAGAACAGGTGCAATCGGCGAACGTCCGCCAGGATTCTGTCCAGCATCTTGTGTTCCCGGGTGCTGTCTAGGAATGTAAAGGTCAAATTATACGGAACTATAATTTAGCCTGTTGTTTAATATGGGTCTGAAATTGGCCTGTCACGTTCATGGAAGAGCATAGACTGAGGTGTTTGTGACTCACACAGACTGTGTGTGTTAAAAAGCAGGGCACATTGTGACTCAGCCAGTGTTATCAATGAGGCCTCATTGTGACTCAGACAGAGCCCCTAAACATCACGCCGAATCTGTGTTTCAGTGTGCGTTATTTAATGACGTTATCAGTTGCTAAGATAGCAGAGCACGGTGACGAACGAATATGAAGCATCGGTGGAATGACGATGATAACGAAAAGTATGTGTAATAAGAGAAGAACCTGTTCCAGTGCCATTTTGTACACCACAAATCTTACATGAAGTGGCCTGTGATTAAACCCATGCCTTCGCAGTGAGAGGCTGGCAGCTAACTGCTTGTGCCATTGCACGATGAGAGTAAACAGTAGAGCAGGAAACTGCGCACTAAAAGTGTCTTCGCTGTGGCAGACTCTTCTGATAACTTCGGCGTATTGACGAGAATATCTTTTGACACAGCAACATTTGGTCATAGAACACTGCAGGATGGTGCGCGCTATAGTGAGGTCAAACTTTCTACGCATTAGATGTGGTTCGAGGAGACTGCGCAAGAGAGCAGGGGAGCACTCGGACCTGCCTGTGCTGTGCACAGAAGGATGTCAATACAAAAGCGTTCTCTGTGTCTGGATCTGCAAGGATTTGTGCGAAATTACGAAGAATGTTCAACAAGCCAGGTTCCGTACGTGTAGCTCTTTGTTCCTTCTGATTGCCATCATTTTTCAACACAGTCCCAAGAACGTCGATGCATTTGTCCCAAACTGGCACCAGTATAAATATTTCGTCTAGGCAGAAATCTGGTTCTTCCAGTCGCATCCATTCACGAACAGCAATTACCACGTCCTCACAAGTGCATCAGTGTGCTTGGGGGATTATGTGAAAATCAGATACTTCAGTGGAACCAGTGAGCTGCGTTTCATGTAATAACATTATAACTGCGTTAAGGCGTATGGGGGAGTGCAGGTAAAGCTCTTTTCATTCTTAACCTAGGCGCTATATGTAGGTGTGTGGTCAGCTTCACGCCTCGGCCGGTTTTCTCCCAGTTAAAGAGCCCCCATTTCCCACTGAACAGGAGGCTGGGTGGGCCCCCGTTTTGGAGAGGTGAGGAATCTCTTGCCACTGCCGGAATCGAACCGCGATTGCTCGTTCTTCAAGCCCATATGCACTACGCCATTTGAGCTGTCTTCACTGTTCGGAACACGAAGGAGGCGTACAGTAACTGGCACCTTGGTGTGCTTGTGCTGTAGAGTTGGTGCATGGTTCCAGTGCTGTAGGCCGGCAGAGCCACACTTGCAGGCGCAGGATAAGCTGGAGTGAGATCGAATTTGTTTGGTACGAGAGGTGTTGCTGTTCTGGGGCTCCTGCCGTAAAAGTTAAAACTGTAACAAACTGCGCGTATAGACGTCCTTAGTCTGCCGAAATTTTAGGTTGTAATTGTACATAAACATGTTGTCAGATATATATTGAGACGATTCAAGTGTGTAGCTCTTCTAGCAGAAGACCTCAGTTCGAAATGCAAAACTTACCTGGTGTGTTATATATTCTCCCTGAAAATGGCCCATCCTGGCCGAAACATATAGGATTAATGTTATCTGACCTTTGTTCTCTGTAACACAGTGTGTTGTGTGTTATTCTGTACTGCTGAATTATACATACATGCGCGCAGTGCATGGCGCATTAATTGAAATCCACCCTGAAAGTTAACTTTCCCCTTCATCAGGTGTAGCTCCTGGTTATACCACCGCTACTGGATGTCGTACAGTTAGGCAGAGGCCCTGTTAATGCAGGAATGAGGGTGGAATTACGGCAACACACGTTGCATGCTGTCCCCTTCACGTGGAAGTAATGTATATTGTTGCTTGAGCATGATGCAAAGTGGCAGGTCTTGTGAGGCAGGAGACAGTGTGCCCGTGTAACCGCGTGTGCCCGACCTCACTCGCGCAGGATCCTGCGACAGGATTCGATGTCCGGCCGGAAAACATTGCCTTCTCGACCAGAATCTGAGTCCACACTGCGTCAAGTGCGCTCAGCGCTGTCCACCACGCCCGGCCGCCAGCAGGCAAGTTTGCGGGACTGATGGCGTCACCTACCAGAGTGCCTGTCACCTACAGGAGGAGGCGTGTCACAAGGGCAAGGCCATCCCCGTCGCCTACAAGGGGCGCTGCAAACGTAAGGAATACCTAACCTTATAAACAGTACGGGGTTCACAGGGGTCTCAAACTGCGGCGACTGGTTGGTCCCCGTTGGAGTATTGCAGTTCTTGTGTCCTTTAAAAACGTGAGAATGATATCAAAATTGATCTGTAAAATGTGCACACGATTGGCCCTTTAAATACTAAGTACCGTTCTGTCCACTGTGCCCAGATTTCCCCAAGAGAACTGCTTTTCTCAAGGTTTCTAGCTTTTGCGCTTTTGTCCTTCTGGTGGGAGCAACATGTCGCTGTAGACGAGTAGGGAGTATTGATGGAGTTAAATTGATGGGGGGAACCGTTACATGAAACTTCATAATAATCATAATATCTATCAGGATTTTCAGTCACAACCAACAACAGTTTTATTTGGTGACAACAAGTTTCGACCCTGAACTCGGGTCAGGGGAAAACCGAAATACTTGGGGGGTGGGGGTGGGGGGGACCTGCCCCAGTGCCACTTTATTCACCGCAGATCTTGTATTACCCTGAATTATATATAAAGATCCAGTCCGTACCGCGCAGTAAACACACTCCGTCTCAGTTATACAAACCAGTCAGTTAATGTTGTATAGGGAAATAATCGCTGTTTGTTGTCAGATCCACACAAAACACATAAATACAGCTGTGTGGGCAGAACGTAGGATTTTGTAATGCTAAACCTGGTGGTACATAGAGGTTGGTGGGTTCAAGTACAACCATTGACGAGGCTGAATGATGTCGGTAGGGACTCATTTATCAGAACGCTGGAGGAAAGTAAATAACAATATAATGCTTTTGTCCTCCCATAAAAGCTCATAACATAAGGTTGCAGCAGAACTGGGACAAAATATGGGGAAACATCTTGTGCGACTGCCGACGTGTCGGACATAATGGCGACAGCTGGCCCTTTTAAACGTTTAAACTCCAAGCTCATTGCCAAGGAACACAAACTGACACTGTTGCATGTTTTTCTTCTACTGCATCTGATTTGTTTTCTGGGCCGTCAGTTACACACACACACACACACACACACACACACGCACGCATATATATATATATTAGCCTTATATCGGTGTTCACTTTTGGGGCCGGCTTGTCCAGCCGACACATTATGGCAACGGTTACTGCCCTTTTGAGACCCCTGGTGTGCCAAATTACAAGGAATTTGATGTGCGCTGTGTTAAGAGACCATTTCTGCTTTAATATGGAGAAAAAGTAACGATGCTCGGAGGAACTTCAGAATTGCTTCTTTTTCACTTTCATTACAAAATGTGATATCCTTGTATCCACCAATTTTTTATAAAATTTTTTGGTGAGGTTGCTTTAATTGTAGCAAGATGAGTCACGTAATTTTGAAATTGTGTTTCTGTCTGAATGTCATTTCTTTCTGAAGATTGTTTGGTGCATTAGACTACTGTACCACCTGCACTACAATGTGGTATTCCTCAGAAGAATATACGACGCCAGTCTACGGAGCAAGGTGCAGGGAAATAACTGGTAAAATAAGCGCATTCAGTTCGCCACATGTGCAACAACAGCCCCTGTTAGCTGTGTTGCCCATTTCACATTTCGATGCTCACCTTCACGCCCTCTGCTTATCTGCTAGAACATCATGCAACAATCCCAGTCTGTTTTGCGTTTGTTGTAGAGAGCAGCAGTCTCGTTGCTTCTTATTGGTGCACATTAAACTCACTGTGTTCGTATTCATTCATTTCTCTCTGATGGGACAGTTTAAGGACAGGTCTGCTCACCTAAATATGTAAATTAGGAGTTGCGTCGCTTCAAAACTGGCTTTAAATAAATAAAACTAAGTGTAAAGTTTGGTTTAAAATCGCAATTTGGGACAGAATGTGGGAAATTTGCTAGTTTTAGACTGGTGAAATTTTCAAGCGACTTTCTAGGATCGAGTCGTGTCTGCAGTGACAGCAGTACTGTACTGACAGACGAAGCAAAACGTATTGTGCTGTCATCTGGAGGGTGAAGGCAGGGCGATGCTCGAAACGTCGGGAACTGCTTGCCCAGCAACACAGCATGACGTCTCAGAAGACGTAAATTTGCAACTGAAGTCTGTCGCAGTTGCTGCAACTGATGCTGAGCCAGAATAATATTTCATAATTCCCACCACTAGGCGCAGATTTCGAAGGCCACTGTCCATAAACGTGCTGTCTGTTAACTGCACTGGGAAATATGAATGAAATCTCACGAAAACTGATTTGAAGTTATTCTGATTGTCGCCTATGTTTGCATCCGATTTCAGAAAACCGCACAGTTTTTGTAGTTACTATTCATAAGTACTTACAAATTGAAGTGAAGATGTGTGATTGATACATCAACCAACAAACGCACTGTCTAGAATATTTTGCGTTGCCCGTATGTACAGCGTTAGGATTCTAAGATATAATAGAAGCTGATGGGCATAGAAATTCCACAATTGTGATACGGTAACTGTGTGATAGTTGCTTATGACCTGTACGCAGTGTGCGGTGTTCTGTACTTGCTAGGTGCAATATAGGTATGACACTGCCTGCGTTTAGTACAGTACACCGCCTGACACCATATACATCACACGCTTCATGTGCTATGTACTCTGACATGTACTATCCATTATATAACACTGTCACAAACTCATATTCTGTAAATAATATTAATATATCCTTATTTATGTAAAACTGACATTGCTAACACATTTACAGGATCTCGTAAGAACAAGACAGCTGTTTGTATGCAAACTGCTTACAGATCATGAGCAACTATGGACTGTCACTGTCACACGGTTTTAGTGTCACAACACTGTAAATTTGTGCCGATCGACTTTGTGAGTTTTAAAATTTGAATATTGTAGTGGTACCAGCGAGGGCGATGCATTACCTGGTTTGGCTGTTGGACGTGGCTACTTTGTTCTCGCAGACTGCCGGAGAAAGGCACCGGAGCATGTAGGAGTTTGAGACTAGTTATGAATTGTGATGTATCAAGTGTCTTTGTTGGTTGGTATATTGAATGTAGGAATATGCATGATATAGGAATATGAAAACAGAAGCTCTATGAACTGGCAAGGTAATGTCAAAATGTGGACACTTTAAATATATTTATCTCAGTATTTAACCAACTTGATGCACAAAATTTGTTTCACAATAAGTTTTATTTCATGCCTCTACATGTTTCGAGCACATGTGCTCATCATCAGGAGGTCAAAATTGCATT
>Ga0131853_10008865_pt1 | contig 18352 bp, 11 predicted proteins | sample TergutLab28metaG_FD_92764 | JGI IMG/M metagenome (GOLD analysis project Ga0131853, IMG submission 92764) | Labiotermes labralis P1 segment gut microbial communities from Petit-Saut dam, French Guiana - Lab288 P1 (version 2) (version 2) | ecosystem: Host-associated > Arthropoda: Insects >... | reverse complement strand
GTGGGGTCCCGTTGCGCTGACCACGTGACACCCCTCTATCCGCAAAAGTTGGCACTAACTTCGCCGACCGGCGGCGGTCGCTCTGTCGGTATAGTTCGCGTGCGGACTAAGGCCACGGAGTTTTAGAGTTTTGGGATAAGACAAAACACATTTCATGTCACACGTGTCTCATTTGTGTACTGTAAATGTATTAAGATACTGAAACTTACTTCCTTAATCGGCAGGTTATTCCGCTATGTAAGTTTGCTGCTAAAGATCCATATGTTTCGAAATGTTATACTGTGTTGCTGGTTGAACATTTCCTTACTGTTCGGAGGCACTACGACACTTCGAAATTTCTGGCTACTCGCCCGAAGATACAGTGTAACCTCGCAGAAAACCTGAATCTTCAGCACCATCGTCGTGATGATGTCAAACCTCGCAACTGTCCAATTGTCCTAAATCCCGAAAACTAATTAGGACTGTCACAAAAGCTGAATCATGTCTAAAATCAGGACAACGAGTCTCACATCTTTATTGTTGTGTGTCTAATACACTTTTAAATGTTAACATGTGAAGGTTCTCGTCCGCTTCACGCGATGAACACAAACTACACCTTTTTGCATTTCTTACAGTGGTATCACGTATTACATCATGAATAAATGAAGATTCCGGTAATTCGAGCTTCCGAACATGTTTCCTCCTCGACGTTAAGTGGCAGTAAGAGTGCCGGATACAAGCATAGTATATATTTTCTTAGCATGTCGGTCAACGCAGCAGTTGCGATGTGCAATAGACGCGAGACTAGAATTGCCATATTTCTGTCTTGTATCACCACAAATTAGCACAATGAATCTGTAAGTGTTCTTATCTTCAGTGAGATACCTCTCTCTGCTCTCCAGATATTAAACACCTTCTAGGAACACGCAGAATTCCATTTGAACTGAAACTCTTTGGCAAGATACTTCAAAGGTCTATTGAACCCAGCTGTACTTGGGCATTATTCGAGATGCTTCACCGTGTTTGGTCCGACTAATACTGGAGAGTCCTCTGGCTTCGTAATGTGTGTGGGGCGATGCACTAGATGTCACTTCATTATAACTTATGCCAATTAAATACAAAATCTCGCCTTATAAATTTACACTTGAGGTCACTGTTTCACTCCCAGAATAAATACGTGTACAGTTGGTCATAAATGTAGATGTTGCAGGTACCGAGCTAGGTTGATGAATGCGGGAAGAGTTCAGATTCAAACGCAGTAACAACCCACTCTAATCTCAATTCCAACTTATACATGTATTTTCTTCAGTCACCTTTCCAGCTCCGTTATTTGCAATTTTCTATTCCTCCCTGACGTATGTTAATTAAGCTCTATATATGTATTGTTACTCGATACAGGCTTGATGGTTCGGGGTTCGAACCTTGATGTGGGCTAGATTTTCCCCACCCCTCCAGACCGTTACCGAGACCCACCCTGCCTCTGTGCAATGGGTACCTGGGGTGTAAAGCGGCCGGGACGTGGCGTTGACCCTCCACCTCTATCTAGCGCCGAGGTTAAGAAAGAGTAAAGCTATACCTTTACACCCCCTTGTGTTTTCAAGGCCTCTTATGAGGAGAATTTTAATTTTCTGTACTTTTAGGAACTCTTATGGCAGACATGAACGGGCTGTTTCAATGGTTACCACGTTGCATGCGGAGTAGAAGAAAAATATTCTTTCTATTGGACAGCTATTCGCAGGTTAAAATTTTTTTTTACAAGAATATTTGCCCATCAAAATGGGGGTTTTCTATATTTTGTACTAAGCAGACTGATGCTTCCCATTTTCCTTTGTACGATGAGTTTTATTGGTATTTTATATGAATTTAGTTATATTCGATGGACAGGAATCTAAATTAAATTCAGGCGACTAGTATTTGTGTTGGCCGTCACCTCCCTCATTGCCAAATTTAATATAAACCCGTTCAATAATTCTGCAGTTTGAGCGTGAATTATGCGTATTTTTAATAAAGATTTTTTTTAGCTTGCATGTAATATTAATAACGTGAAAGAGGATGACAGCCTTCAGTAAATCTTCCCCTCGGAACGAATATACCCTTCTGCAGCAATTTCCATTCGATACTCTTACCCCATTGTCGATATTACGTTTACACTCCCTTGCTATGTTATTATTGAGACTAGGACATCACGCCATAATTCTGCGAAAATAGTTAACACAGAACGTCACACTTTTACGTGAATTTCGACAACACACGAATAGCCTGGTTTGGGTTACAAAACTTAAATAATGATAAATACATAAAATCTCTCCATTACCTGGGTTTGAACCCGAAACCGTCTAGCCCGTAACTAGTGGATTCCCACGTTATGGTGACAGGTGTTATAAAAGCAGCGAGAAAAATGAACAGACAGTAAAATCACGTAGTTTTTTTACTTTAAAAATATTATTGTAGTTTCTTGATAGCTTTTACGTGCTGGAGAAATTTTGCTTTTCGATCTGCAGTTAACATGTCAGAATTCCTTTGGGCGATACTTTTCTTACGTGTCCCATTCCGTTCATTGTGATTCAATTACCATAATGTAAACCAACAAATATACTAAATTCGTTAGAATTACAACAGTGTTCTAATACGTCAAATCCTGCAAGTTTCGGGCCACACTGGCCCATCGTCCCGGAGTGCACAGTTACATTAAACAATCCTTTAAACTTTTATCACCTACAGTATGTAATAGAACAGTCGTTATGACGTCAGTATGTGATTTATAGCAGATGGATTGGTGCACTGAAGATTTTAAAATCTTTAGATTATAAAAATAGTTCAAAATTACGGAACATTACAATTACTACCTGCGTAGAATTGCTTGTTAACCGTGTGAACCATTTAAAGCCTACTGGTTATGTGTTGCACCCACATGTTTAACATTCAACAACTATACGCTCTGCCCACACTGTATTTATGTGTTTCGTATTTGGACGAGAACAAACAGTGACTTGTTCCACATACACCATAAACTGTTTGACTTTTATAACCGAGATGAAAAGTGTTTACTGCGCGGTGCGGACTGGGTCTTTAAAAAGCAGCCTGTGCTTCGTCTTTAAAGGGTTAAACAAGAGATGCCTGACACAGAAGTCGTAAAATATAAATATAAAACCCTATAAGATAGAGAACGTTAGTTGCACCAAGTTCCAGTAACTTGAACAGCCTACTGGTCTGAATGTATCCACGGTACTAAGGTGTGGAAGACAGGTTTGGAAGTCACGCTGAATCTTAACCCGTTTTCCAACCTACATTCCACACCTTAGTACAGTGAATACTTACAAAATCAACAGGCTGTTTCAATTCCTGGAATGTGGTGCAACTAACGTTCTGTATCTTATAGTGTTGTATATTTATGTTTTATGACATCTTTGTCACACTTCTCTTATTTAAGCGGTTTATAAGCACCTTTACGCATGTAATAATTGTAAGGACCAAATGTTCTGTAATTTTGAAATATATTTGTAATCTAAAAATTTTACAATCTCCAGTGCACCAATCCATCTGCTGTAAGTCACATTCTGAAGAAATCAGTACAGTTCTTCTACATGATGGAGATAATAGAAAGTCGAAGCGATTGTTTTGTGCAACTCTGCTCTCCCTGATAATGGACTAATGAGTCCCCCAAACATGTAGGATTTGACGCATTGTAATATTATTTTAATTCTAACGAATTGTGTATTTGCTGGTTTACATTGTGGTAACGATACGTGGTCTTTAATGTTAACCTAACCTTTTTGTACTGTGTAATTACAGTACAATAAAATATCGACTCACCCGACAGTGTTTGTAGTTACACGTTATCAAGTCTATTCACACAGGATTTCCACGCTGTTGAACCCGAAAGGAAGTAAGGGGCAACGGAGCGAGGTTGAGCACCATTCCTACTTGTCATTGGGTGCAGATTTTTCGTATGTAAATTCGTTTTACTCCCACATATAAACAACTCGTGTGGTTGGCTCCACGCTGACCTCAAAACAATCCCCGCCTACTTGCCCTCAAGTTAAAAGTGTTTTGTCAGCCTTGCAGGAAAAGGACAGTGTACATTAACAAGCCCGTCAATAGTGCTTTCACATACAAAATATTAGTTTTCAATGTGAGTAATAATAAAGCAATTTATTATATTCCCACTTGTTGATTTGTGTCGTGGTTTCTTCTGCTTCATCTCTCCTAACCTGTGCAATTAAAGAAGCTTCTGCTCAACACAGATGCGGGTGACAGCAAACTAATTAAGCAGCCCAGATTATTTACGATTTTCATATTGAGCTGTTTACTGTTTCAGACTGAAACATTAACTGAATTATAGCATGATACTCTGCACGTTTTATTACAAATTAGGGCAGCAGAGCTGTTTGGCTCAGTGGTGCACATTTGACTGAGAGGAAATATATATATATATATTATTCATTTCTGTTATGTCTGTGTAGTTAATTTATAACCCAATGCTGTTCGTTGGTTTCCCTGATCTCCCGTAGGATCGATAAAAATATATAAACAAATTATTTACGCTACTGGTGTCTTGTCAATAATGCAATATTGAAACTGTAATGCTGTTCAAATAACACTGGTTGAGGTTTTTTTTATGTTTTTTGAACCGTGCATTGTAATATAATTATACAATTTAAACCAACGAAATGGACATTTTCTAAATTAATATAAATTAATATTAATTTAATTAATTAAACACTAATTGAATTAAAATTAATTAAAAGTTGAAATATCAATTTAGGAATTGTGCATTTCTTTGGTTTGTATCGTATAACTAATTTAAGTATTTGCAATGAGCGTCGGAAATGCCAATGCAAGAAGCTGTTACAATTGGCTATAATCTTTAGGACTTTATCTCACAATAAGTCATTTACAGTGGTAGCCATAATTACCACATAAATGTTAACATTCAAATAGTCCTGTTTTGCATTTTGACCTCGGCGTTTTATGATCCTGTAAATATTGATTATTTTCTTAACATCCATTAACCACTCAGTCTTTCCAATGGGGATGCACTGCGCTTTGTGTAAGTTAGGTACTGTATTTTTATATATTCAATAGATGAAATCCATCATATTTATCTATGCATGTCAATGCACAAAACCGGTTGGAGCGTCTTCTACAGCTGTCTTAAATTTTTGCTTTAACGGAAATTAATTTAGGCTTTGCTGTTCGAGTCTTCTGGAATATGAGTCCGCGTCCAGTTGTTATGGGCTACACAGGCGTCGAAGGACTTTGAAAATGTATGCAGTAAGCTCTTTCGAAACGTCGGTAACCTTACCACTCTACGTAACAACATCCCTGAAGACTCGAATCATCATTAACAGCGCTTTGAGAAACTCATGTGTCGCATAATGTGTTTCTCTTGCAGATTTACGAAACCAAATGGCCTATTTTACGTGGAATAGATCACTCTTTGAGGACCTTCTGAAATATAGTTTGTGTCCAGACGACGTAACTCGTGTTTGTACTCGTTCGTTGCGGAATTGTATTTTAGTATCATTTATTGTGTTACTAAGGCAGTATGTATATTTGACCTAAATGTTACGTTATTTCCGTTTTCAGTGTATAAAGATGTAGCAATAACCTTACTGATAAATGAATTTTTTTTATAAAACTTCAATTTTGTAATCTTTGGACCGATAACGATGTTTTTTTTTTAACCTAGAGCAAAAATAGAATGTGATTGTAAAAATTAATGTAAAACATCCTTTGACATGTTCCATGTTGTTTTTTGTTGTTCCATTTTGTATACTCTCATTTTATGATTTTCAAAAACTTCAAGTTAAACCAAAAATCAATTACATAATTTTATTTCGTCTTTCCCAGTGTGTTCTGTAAGAACCTGAAGAAGACCTAATTTAGGTCGAAACACGTAGCCGAACCACGTATAAACACTCTGTTGTCTAATAAAGATAATTGTGTCTTATTGATTTTGCTTGTCAACATCATTGTCACACAACCCGATGTCACACGACAAAGTTTATAACCTTTGTTCTGCATTGTGTAATTACCAACAAGTGACGTCACTTTTTATTTACCAACAATTCATGCGCACTGTTTGTAAGCTAATCAGTTTTTAACTGTAACTCCAAAACGTTTCGGCGATTTCTACGCCATCTTCTTGACGTGAAATTTGATACACGGTGTATACAACAAAATACCAAGAAATAAATTATTATTTAATGGAAGCCATCCCGATGTGGTTCCACCAGGCGCTATTAATGATAAAGGTTTCCGTCAGCACAACTAGTGGTATATATCTTACACCACTTCTAGGATATTTACGCATTCTACATGTCTTATTAATATATTTTATTATTTTGCAACAAATGAGCTTTTACATATTCCGAATTTTATTATTTAACAAGACTATTAGACAGTGAACAGTTTATAATTATTACTTGTAAACATTGTTTGGGATCCCAAGAATGTACGCATCTTTATAGCTTTATAGTCAATTCGCTCGTAGTGAAGGTCTGATGATGACCCAGTAGGGTCGAAACATGTTGCCACTCTAATCGTAATAAACAAGTTGTGTTGAGGGAAACTGTTATTATTGATAGTAAATTATTAGTTTGTCATATTACGACTTTTTTTATGAGTAAATGCGTTGTTGGTCTGATGACTGTTTATGCTCGCCAATAAAGGTATTGTGCGCTGGAAAGTAGTCCATTCAAGGACTGTAGGTAGTTAAGTTAGTGGACACGAGAACAAGTTACTGAAGATTTTATGAAGATATTTTGTTCACGGATGTACCCATTCAGTTTCATAGTTGTTCGTCCTGTATTTAATTCCAGCATTTGAGTGCTGTCAGTTGGCCGCACGGTAGCGGTACGTACACAGCCGTGCGATAAACATAGACAGAATTTCCCCATTCGCTGTGCACATTTGGAGCCTTAAGTACAAATTTCATAAAAGAATCACGTCCAAGTTTTACAATAAATGCAATTCTGCGGTTTCTATTCAAATTTAGTTGTATTCGTGTAGTCTACATACGTAAAAAGGAAGACGCACGAGTCCTTATGTAATATCTGAGAGAACTTCGGTACGAATGTGGTTTTCCTTTCTTTCTTTTTCATTTACTTTTTTTTTTTTAAATCCCTGTTCCTGTCTCTGTCACAAAGTGTAAGCACTGCTTACAGCCTGCGGTGGCAAGGAATATTACAACGAATTCCAGATGGCCGTGTCTGAAGTTACTGCCGGCGCTCTTCGTACATTTCAACTCTCTGAATATAGCGTAACATGAAACGAGAAGTTGCGTTCTAATTGTAAATTACTACAGTGTTACATCATGTTTTTGTCACTGTCAGGCTCGCGTGATATTAGAGCAAAGACACAGGAGACAGACTGAGGACGTTTTACGAATTTTAAAATCATGTGGAATGTTAATTTGTATTCACTCTCTTCAGAAAGTGATGCCTTTGTAGATTATAAGTACAATATATCTACTGGCTAAACGTCAGATTTTTCTGGATGTTAGAAGTAAGGATAAATTGAAGAAATCCGGAGGTATTAATTAATTGTCAGTAGAGGTAGGCAATATTTCGCGATCATGTCATCAGAACGCAGTATTTACATGTCTGAAACATACCATGTTCACGCATTCCTCTTCTCATATAAAGAGCCAACAAATGCACATGTACACTCTCTAATGCACGGACATGAGCGCATGATATTCCTGTACTCGTCTATTATAGGATGAAAGTTACACCATCAACTTTAAACTGGTAATCAGCTGACATTGTGTACATAATGATATTTTCAGTCAGGTTGCGGATGGAGGAACGGTCTCCGTTATGGAGGGTTTAGCTGCGAATATACTGAATAAGCAGTTACGGACTTCTAACAAGGGGTGTTCCTCCAGCTTGGAGGTTGGGTGAGGTGTTAACAACTCCTCATCCAACCATTCACAAAGGCCTCGGAACTGTAGAACAGGCTGCGGGCACTTGTGAATGCGGTAATGAACCTTCGGATTCCATAAAATGTGTGGAATTTCCTGACTAGTTGAGAACCGGTTGACTTCTCAAGAAGGACTCTGCTCCATGGAGTGGGTGAGTAAGTCCAAGTATGTGAGTAAGTAAGTAAGTAAGTAATTAAGTAAAGTGGTATTTTCAGCTGAACACCGGTTCGATGGTGAAGGTGTCACTTTTTCTTCATCAAGATGAATAATTTTTAACAGTGGATTATCCAAATATGTGATTGTTGTGATGATATTTAAGTGAACTGTATTTGGAAGCGAAACCCATCGGTGTGGGTCAAAATGTTAAAATTTTTTTTTTAGGGGTTATCTTCCCCTAAAGTTATCTCAGTAACTAACCAACTTGATGCACAAAATTTTTGTTTTACAATAAGTTTATTTCATGCCTCTACATGTTTCGAGCACCATGTGCTCTCATCAGGAGGTCAAAATTGTATTATACAGCCTCTGGTATCATCACACCTATAGGTGGCCGACTCGTGCACATGGTGCTCGAAACATGTAGAGGTATGAAATAAACTTATTGTAAAATAAAAATTTTGTGCATCAAGTTGGTTAATTACAGAGATAAATATACTGAGATGCACGGTCAGCAAAACGTCAAAATTCCCCCATAGTGTTACACATAACATTAAATAATAATCAGCTGTCAACACAACTAACTTTATACTGTCTGTAGTATTTATTTCTACAATTCAAATACTGTCAAAAACACAAGAAAAATGTATATACAATTGCAATATAGCCGTAGAGGTATCGTCTATTACAATTTTTTTTAAATACTCTATTTTTAGGTATGTTGGTCGAAGTTCCGGAGACTAGAGACAAGATAGTCTAGCCGTTATTTAATTAGTATACCAACTGATGCACATATATAAAAGTTTCACATTAAAACACTAAAATTGCTCCGACATGTTTCGATCCTAAGATCATCCTCAGGGAGCTATACTTTCCTTGCTAATATCACAATTAAAAATAGTCACTGATTAACTTCGTTGTACTAATAGGGTACTGTGGCAGCATGTTGTATTGTGTGAGGGTGTGTTGCGTTGGGTTGCCGGTGTGCGTCCTGTGCTTCGCTGCGAAGCACAGGACGCACACCCGTAGTAGGGCATTCTCAGCAACACACCCTCACATAATACGACATGATGCCAGAGCACCCTATCAGTACAACGAAGTTAATCAGTGACTTTTTTTAATTGTGACATTAGCAAGGAAATTATAGCTCCCTACGGATGATCTTAGGATCGAAACATGTCGGAGCAATTTTAGTGTTTTAACCTTTTGACGCCTAATGTCAACTATAGTGGTCGTACCGCACTGCTAACCCCTAAAGTTTCATTTTATGTATTTATTCAACAAATATAGGTACTGAATATTTTAAACATGTTACATACGCCCCGTTTTTTTCTCTTCAAAATGCAGTTTGTATCATATTTCTAACCTATTTGGTTCCTGTATTATTCACATTTTATATACAGGATGTGCTGAAATTAAAAAAATAATTCCGGCGCCAAAAGGTTAATGTGAAAATTTTGTGTATGTGCATCAGTTGGTATACTAATTAAATAACTCGACGATATGCACGGTGCAACAATAAGGATAGTCTAGCTGTGTTGACGGCTATTTATTCTTTCATTACTTAACTATAATTCCCAGTAATATTATAAATGTGGTCGTGCAAAGATATTAAAAATACTTGTTGACTGAATGTCAAACTCTCCTCATGTTGGACGTATGGAGTAAATCATAGACTTATTTATGAGATTAAAATCCCGGGGAATGTTAATTCTAAGCAGATGTATTGAATTCAGTATGTCCAGATTTTGAACGGTCTCACTTATTGTGAATAAAGCAATTCTAGTGCGTCAGCAATGTGACATTTATTGGTCCATAACTTAGGTAGCCATGTTTTGCTAGTTACATTTAGCCCCGTTACTTCATGAGACACCTAACGCGCTGGAAAATTTGTACTCTTCCCGAAGCGTGGTCCTTATCTCCTGTTAACTGATCACCATAATTACAAATTCTGTTGATAGTCATATCAGATAGGCTGACATAATAGCTAGGCACCTGGTACTAGCTCGATTCTTCGGAAACTTTATCTTGTCATTTTGCGATGAATTTATGGCTTTCTGAAGTCAGTGGGACGGATTGTTTTCTGATAATCGGTGTTCCGTTCTCATTCAAAATTCCATTCACTGAGTGCCCCTGTTCCCTTAATTGTCATAATATCATCATATGTGTACCACTCATTGCATGCCAGTTTTAATTCCTTCCTCTAAATACTACTCTTTCCTTGCCAGTCTTATTTTTCTTATATTTCATTAAACATTACACCGTAACCAAATAACTGACGTAACTTTACCTTCTAGGTCCAATAATTAACTAATGTAATAAAATATAGCCTAACATGGCTTTATTAATTTAAGAACTTATAGCGACATGTTTCGGCTCATAGAAGTGTATATACACTGTTTTGTGTTCAGCCTGAAAATGGTTTCTAAGAGCTGAAACATGTCGCTGTAAATTTTTAAACTAATAAAGCTGTTAAACACTTTATTATCCAACTAATGAACAATATATAATATGTATATACAATTAAAATTATAAAATATTTAAAAGTGCTCCAACATGTTTCGGATCACATGGAGCCTTGTACAGTGCTTGGCTAAAAATGTCAAGAATGGTTCTATCGTGTCCTTTGACATGGGCAAGGTCGGTGTTATGGCAGCATATTCTGACCCGTTGTGTGTGTGTATAGTTCACTGTATATGCAGGCATATATATATATATATATATATATATATATATTCATACAAAGCTCGTACAAGGCTCCCTGATGATGGATCCTCTGTGATTCAAAACATGTTGGAGCACTTTTAAATATTTTATCATTTTAATTGTATCTACATATTATATATTGTACATTAGTTGGGTAATAATGTGTTTAATCATCATTGATGCACGGTGCAAACATGAAGATTAATAAAGTTGTGTTGACTGTATTTTGTTACATTATTTAAGTATTAGATCAAAACAAGACGGGGATACTTTGCCTAAACATTTTGAATTCAGCTTGCGAATTTTAAGTTGGTATTTGATGTAGAGACATTGCAAAAATGTTAGTGGGTGTTGGAACTAAGTCGATTGTTTTTTAATAATAAGTGCATGTATATATACATACTCATTCTGTTCAGATCCACAGAAAACCACTAGCAACAATCTCGCGATAGCTGAGAACGATACACTCATGGGTTTGAGGTATCCTGTCTGCAAAGGCAACGATAATTGAAGGTGCAGAATATCTTGCTGACGGAATGCCTGTGATCTTAATGCGCTGCCAGAGTTACGTTTGTTCTTTACTGTTCTGCACGAAGCGAGCGGCCAGTTGCGTGTAGAGCGGGTTGCTGCAGCATGTCCCAGTTTAATGAACCGGTTGAATTAGATTCCGCCCATAGACGAGGGAAAAACGCATTTTCTCCAAACCGTAATAGAATTTTTCCGCTTCATTTCGGTACGTTTTGCATTTTCCTCGGTAGAGAGATGATTGAAGTTGAGCGTTGTGCAGGCTAGTCACAATGTGCAAAAATGAGGAACCGGAAGGAATTAGGAATTACGTACGTACAAACAAACAAACAAACACTGAAAACTTATATTCACCGTACAATGAGGATGATGGGATTTTGAATGTAAGGAAGTAATAAACAAAACCGTGTTAATTGGCCCCCTCAGTACTTTGATTGGGCTGTGGTCTGGATGTCCGAATTGCGGCGGAAGCAGAGACTTCCCCTTCGCTTCGTGGGTCAAACCAGTTCTAAGACCCACCACGTCTCCTTTTCGGTGATATCTTCGAGGTTAAGTATGCATGAAGACATCATCTTTTCAAAATGCGTTCTCCAAAATTCGTTGAGGTGTTTAACTGAACGAAGGTACAGCATTGAACGATCTCTCTTGGTTGACTCAATGAATTCAAAACGCAAGTCTGTGCCATGTAGGCACGGCTGGGAGAAGTATTCGGAAAAGGGGCTGGAGGGAAGTGTTGCTGGTTTTGCCACGGTTTTATGCCCTCACATTTTACCCCGGGAAATAAAAATGGCGAAAGATATTCGTCGTCTGGTTTACAGGCCTAATTCGAACCTGGAATTTTCCAAAATACGAAGCAGGTATATAAAAGGCTGTGTCTAGGCTTTCCATATTGTTTGATACTCTGTTTCCATGCTCCATGAGACACGCCGCTAATCTAGCATCTCTACACCACGTGCGCGTGCATGCTTATAGTAAGATCTTAAGTTCCCCTAAGACAACCTGAAGATGACCAGTACAGGCCGAAACATGTAGTTGTCCATTATATAGTCATTAAATAAACCTCATGTGACGCAGTTGTGTTTGACTACATACAATTTTCCAAATTTTCCACGCTGCTAATGCACAGTCTGAACTTTGTACTGCAGATGCAGTGGTCAAGTGTGATCGAACGGTGGGTTCTTTTCATGCATTTTGACACCAGCTGTGGAGCTCGCGTTGACAGGTACGTTGACGTCAGTGCTTCACGACACAGCCGGGAATCTGCGTGTTTCCTGGCCGTCAACCGACAGTGCGGCAGTTGGATGGACTATTGATTAATTTCTAGGTTATCTGCTAATGTAACTTCGTCACTGAGCGTAGAAAGTCGGTGTGTTATGTTGGGCAAATTTGATTGTAACTAAACTTGTCTAATTTCAAAGTAAATAATAAACAAATAAATAGATAATTAAGTAAATAAATAAATAAGCGTACATAATCCCGTAAGGGCAACGGCCAACTGGTGGAACCGGGGAGAGATCGAGCGTTTTATCACAAGGTGAGCCACTCCTACAGTTGTTGCATTGACACTTGATCGGTTGAGCGAATTCCGTTTGTATCTGCTCCATTCGTTTCGGTTTTTGGCTGTTCTTGACCACTGTACCACCACGCTTATTTCAAAGTAATGTCCCAGAATTCACTTGGAGAGATTGGAAAAAAAAAACACGAAAATCCTGCCGCAACAGGCAGTAACCTGGTCAATATTTGAACCAGGTGACACAGTACTGCAGTGCTGCCACCACCCCCCACCAGCTCAGTTCAAGAAAATTGCGCGTTTTTCTTAATGTGTGTGAAGTTCAAGGCGTCAAGACGCCAGCGTTGTCTGTATTCAGCGTTCAATGCCGCGTCGCATCCGAAGAGGAACTGACTGCACCATAGAAAATCTTCAACTGTAAATCTCTTCGTGTGAATGGGTTTCAGTACCTGATAACTGGCAGAGGAAACGTCGGACGTAAAACTGAACGATGAAATGATATAGTACTTAATTTTTGCCTGCCTTTAAGACGCATCTTCACCAGAAGAAGAAGAAGTATGTCCAGAAATTAAGACTGAATTTAAATAGCTGATTCATTCTGTCTGATCGTAATGGAATCTAGCTCTTTAATACCTTTTCGAATGAGGGGCAGGCAGCTACTGTAATGTTGAAGGGTTTGGGGGGCAGACCTTGCACGACGTTCGTGAGAGAGAGAGAGAGAGAGAAAAATAAGTGTCTTATTTAACGACGCTGTCAATTGCTACGATTATATAACGTAGATGGTAGGAGAATGAAAATGTGTAGGTTGCATTGGTGGAATGATAAAATGAGGGGATGGTCGATGTAGTAGGGACAAGAGCCTGTCCCAGTGTCACTTTGTAAACCATAAATCCAACATATCACGGAAAATGGCGTGAGGTTGAAAAAGCTAACAGTAAGTCACTGACACTGTTTTACACCGGCATTGAAAGTTTAGGTCACCACTACGTCACTGATAAAATTGAATAGAACTGGCGTCTTTATGTAACTAAGGGCTGTCTGAATGATCTTTATTGAATTCAGATCTTCATTATGATTTCTTTGAAACTTGGGGTGGTAATAATCGTTTGTCATAAAATTTATCCCCATTTCGCATAAAGATCTTCAGAGGTTTCTTTGAATTATATATGTGTGGCAGACACTTAATGAAAGATAACTTATTTCACTCCGATTTTATGAATCTTGTCCATGTATTGCAACGGAGACTGGAGTTGCATCCAACTCATTCTTAATCTTGCTGCAGGAGAATGACAAATTTCGCGTTCCTGCCACCTTTCCCGAGAACCCCCTGAGCCAACAAGTGAGACCCGCCTCCTGGAGGCAGCAAGTTCAAACATGGGCTGTTCTGACTAAAACTTCAAATTTTTACTCCAGGCTGCATATGCATTTTCACCAGCGCTTTTCCGAGAAACTGTAATTATATTATTATTATTATTATTATTACCTCCCTGAGAGCTAAATGATCTCTACTCCTTGCCCAATATTGTGCGGGTGATGAAATCTATAAGAATGAGATGGGCTGGGCATGTGGCTCATATGGGTGAGGAGAGGGAGGCGTATAGGGTCTTGGTGGGGAAACCGAAGGGAAAGAGACCACTGGGGAGATCTATGCATAGATGGGTGGATATTATTAGGATGGATCTCCAGGAGGTGGGATGTGGGTATATGGACTGGATTAGGCTGGGCCAGGATAGGGACGGGTGGCGGAGGCTTGTGAGTGCGGTAATGAACCTCCGGGTTCCATAAAATGTGGGGAATTTCTTGACTAGCTGCAAGCCAGTTAGCTGCCCAAGAAGGACTCTGCACCATGGAGTGAGTAAGTATTGTTACCTCCCTGAACCATAAATAATTCACCTTGTATTGTTTATCTCGGCAAAGACGGAAAAAATGTATATACGAAATTTGAAACGCTATTTATTCTTATTTGCGTGCTGCTTTCCTTCTCTGTTTATTTGTATCGATTGGGGGTGAGGCGAATGGGGAACATTAGGGTATATCGTATAAATGTGGAGCAATCCCTGTACAGGTCTGCACAGGCCCTAAGTGCTCTAGGATGTTGAGGCTCCCAGATTTCAAGACAATCGGCACATGAAGGTGGTAAGGTTGTCAGCCCGACATACTTGCCGCCTTTACCCCACAGGAAATATTCTTGGTACCCATTTCTGTTAGAGGCGGGTATCTCTTATACGTAGAGAATTTAATTGTTTACATAGGTCACCTAGGTGTTCTGTTGTTGAATTTTAATACCAAGCAGATTACGATGGGCCGAACGGGTACCTTGGACGGAGGAGGCAAGGGATGTATACAGAATTCTGAAGGAAGACATTGGTGAATTTTAAAAACGGAGAAGAGAGTATGGGGGTAATGTTAATACGGATACTGTAAATACTAATTTTGACGATTGGCAGTGGATGGATATGGGTCCTTATGATTTATATTGGTGTTCTTTGGTATAAACACTGTTGAACTCCTGGACTGTACTGTGTACAATCGCAGCCCTTCAGACAAGGTCACAACCATCGGTCCTATGTTGACCCTACTTTATATTGACTCTACTTCCTTTGTCCTGTCAGTTTGTTTGTGGTTGACATGGAGCGTGATTGAATGATTGCTTGGTCCGTTGTTATGATGAAGACGCTCCTTCAGCATTCTGCTGATTGTGCCTTTTCCTTTGTGAGCAATCCCCTTTACATCCAGTGCTGTTCGTCGGTGGTCGTCATCCGAGTACTGTTTTACCCCTTTGAACAGCATCTGAAAATTGCCTGTATTTACGTGTTATTTGTTCTCATTGATTCCGTTCGGTCTTCTGTGTTTCCTTGCGCAATCACTGACAGTCCGCTATGTCCATTTTTTGTTTCTTTATCTTGTTATTTTGTATAAAGGTTTTTCTTTTGCTTTTCCATGTATTGTATTTTGTACGGTACCGACACTGTCCACAATTGCGTATTGTTCTCGTCACCATTTTTTTTTAATTTCTGAAGCAGATATTACAGGGGTGCTGATAAGTCCTTAGCCCGAGCAGGAAGCTAATGTTTCTGTCAGAATGGCGTGAATTTCCTTCGGTACCTTGCCTTGCAGAAAAAAAAATTGATGACAGCTCGCGTCTCGATGTTGTTGAAATCGCGCGCGTAACTGACATGCTTCCGAGCTTGTTTCCTTCCTGGTCGGGCTGAGGACTTATCAGCACCCCGGTACAACGTACTTGTATATCCACTAGTTAGTGTTTCCTTGTGTGACTTTTTATATCATTTTCAGTGATCACAGATCAAACTGACTAGTTCCTTCTTTGAACTACTTACACATACACACAATAAACATTGCTTGGTTGCAGAACAGAAAATTCATTTGTTAGTAAAATGACCCTACCTCAGGAAATATAAAATAAAGCCGAAAGCTGCAGGATGTGTTTCGTGGGAGAGGCGGAGTGTGTGGCGAGCGAGGTGTCTTTCAGGCAGGCGGCTAGGGGAATATTTATTGATTTCAAACTTTCACCGTGTTCTGAATGTTGTATTCTTTCTTCTGTATAATTCCCCGGCGTCTGAATTTTATATGCCGACGTTTCGGAACACTCTGTTCTATCTTCATATGCAGGTAGGAACCCATCTGCCTATGAAGATGGAACAGACAGTGTTCCGAAACGTCGGCATATAATATTCAGACGCTGGGGAATTACATAGAGGAAATTTGTTTCCATTCTTTCTGTGACTCAATTCTGCTAAGGCATGGACAGCTTTATACCACCCTAATATTTGGTTCGAGAAGTCGTGTGCCACTGATGGTACTCGAACGCGCGTCATCACATTCATCAGTGGAACTTTCATTGTAAGCATTCAGTAGGCCCGTTATGCTGAGGCCACTGAAAGGTGTACGTCGGGGTGGTTGGGAAGATGGAGTTGAAGCGTATCAGCTCGACAGAAGTGTGGATGGAATCAGTGGCGTACCCAGGAATTTTGTTCGGGGGGGGGGGTTTCATCAAATTCAGTTGAGGACAGAGGACAGAGAGAACGGGGATCTGCGGGCGGTAGCCCCCTACCCCCTAGTCAAGGGTTCTGGGGGCAGCTGTAATATGGTACAAGAAATTTCATTTCATACAGTAAAAGTTTCTTAATTTTTGGTACTTTAAGACTATTTATGATGACAACCAATTTATTTGTCATTGCTGATGTTAAACAATTGCGAACCGGCGGTAGTTTTAGAATTTTACTGCCTTTTTTCCGAATATCTTGGAGTGTTGGCGTCCTAAATTCTGCAATTTTTAACAGTTTTCACAATCAGGTTGAATTTGGCACGATTTTGAAGGGCCTTCGGAATTTCGTGGCGGGGGGGTTTGAACAACCTTAAACCCCCCCCGGTACGCCACTGGATGGGATCGACCTATGGGATGTCGCTCTGTGACCTGAGTACAGTTATTCATCGTGTAAGAAAAGTGATGTGGTCCTGGACCATGTCTCTTTGTGCCGAGATATATCCCTTTCTAATGAGGTATGTTCTTTTGTACTAAGTTACACCCTCCTTTTTACTCGCAGGTGGGATCAGCCATGACTTTGAAGAGCACTGATAGGCCACCCCCTCCGTCCCCTTCTGCCCCGCCGCCAGCACCCGAGCTGACCGCTGTGTGGGATATGGACAGTGCTGACTACGAGTGTGATTGTCCAGGACCGCCTCCAGAGTTCCGATTACCGCCTCCACCACGACCGCCTTTCCTCCAGGAATCTTCCGGGCCGGACTGTTCTGAGGCGCCGATTCCAGACGTCGAGACATGTGACGCTGTGCCTGTAAGTATGCTTCATACCGTGCAGACGCGTTGACAAGGAACATGTTTCCGTGACAATTAGTCACATTCTGCAATGCACGGTTTTCTGTTGGTCTGAGATTAACTGATTGTAGGCGCCAACTTTGCAAAAGTTGTGTTTTGTAGCCTTACATGTGGCAGATTGATGGTTCCCTCTTTCTTCGCCGAAAAAAAAATGTGACATTGGCCAACGGCCACGATATTTTGGAATTCTTTGTGGTACTCGAAATTGATAGCATCACTGTTATAATTCGAAATGACGATGACGATGCCGCTCCACACTTAGAAGGCATCTTCTGAGAATTCCATGGCGGGTTCCTTCTTTTTGTTGCTGGTTTCACCTTTCTGTCGTGTCTGGTTCTTGAATAGAAGGCGACTGAACCCCTCCGCCCACTTTCGGGCATACTGTATTATCATCATGACTGATTAAAACAAGGGAGAACAGGTGTAAATTAACTATTAGGTCCTTCGGCTTAGAGCAGTGCTTTTACAATATATGTTTTGTATTGTGACAGCGGTGCGTGTACATGTTCTGTATTGTGACAGTGGGAAGTGTATATGTTTTGTATTGTGACAGTGGGAAGTGTATATATTTTGTATTGTGACAGTGGTACGTGTGCACGTTTTGTATTGTGACAGTGGGAAGTGTATATGTTTTGTATTGTGACAGTGGTACGTGTGCACGTTTTGTATTGTGACAGTGGGAAGTGTATATGTT
>Ga0131853_10008864_pt1 | contig 18352 bp, 15 predicted proteins | sample TergutLab28metaG_FD_92764 | JGI IMG/M metagenome (GOLD analysis project Ga0131853, IMG submission 92764) | Labiotermes labralis P1 segment gut microbial communities from Petit-Saut dam, French Guiana - Lab288 P1 (version 2) (version 2) | ecosystem: Host-associated > Arthropoda: Insects >... | reverse complement strand
CCCGGACCGCCCCCCCCCCGGGTGGGCGAGAATTTTTCCCTGCACATCCCCCCCCTCCAAGGGGGCGCCTCCCAACCCCCCAAAGGCCTTTTCCTGGGGGGGGGGGGGGATAAGTCACACGGAAAACTCAAGGGTTCTTGTAGAAAACCCCGTTTCAGTGCCAAGAAACCACATGACATGCCCTGGGATGCAACCCACCACTATGCAGCAGCCCTACAAGACAGGACCTTCTGATACAAACAACTCTTTCTTCTACAGCACATTACTCCAGCAATCAATGCAAAAAGGAAAACCAACGACGCTGAACACTAGCAATCCGCAGATTCCAGCTCCTAAAACCCTCCGAACAAACTACTTCCGTCAGCGAAAATTCTTCTTGTTCCCACGAGCAATACGAATCGACTTGATTCTGCGAATTGTCTTACTCGCTTTGCAAAGTGCACAAACTCGTCCATGTGAAAAGGGAAAACAAACGGGTGGGAGGGGAATGCAATTTTTCTACGAAGCTCAAAAAGTTTTCGTCTCGGCCAAAATGAAACTAAACAACAGCAGAGAGTACCCACATTAGAGGCGTGTATCGGTAATTCTGGTAAACATGTTGAAATTCCATTACATACCGCCCACCCAGGGAGGTGAAAAGAGTTCAGTCACAATGATTCGAGACCATAAAAGTGATGAAACAATGACAAACGTTTCTAACGCCAGGTGGCAAACAGTCTAACAACAAATACACTGACAAGCTACTGCCGATTAAGCCGTGCACAGAGGGGTTCCTAAGTAAACGAATCTGGAAGATACAAGGAAAGCAGGTAGAAGACATAATACCTGTTTTTACGCTGTCCAGATTTATAGTCTGACACAGTGTGTATGTGTGTGTGTGTATACACACACACACGCGTATTGTTCTTTGGGTTGTATACCCGTAAAGAAGCTATTACATACATACATATGCTGTACATGTTAAATATGACGGATAGGTCTATAGCATCAAAGCATCGCCTAGTTTACAAACGTGTAACATTCATCAAAGTACAATCCTTATATCACGGATGCACAAATCACAGGCCTCTGGTCGCCCGGGCGACTAAGCTTCAACAGCGGCGCGGCAATATTTGTGGTTGGTCGAACCTACAACTCTGGCGCCTATATTTCTTAGACGGATAATACATTTCTGGAAAACTTATAAATCCCTGATTTATACCTGTGTTTACGATCCACCTCTACGCCACATTTCAAACGACCACCCGTACGCGGTCACACGCCTCCATCAAAACGACGAAAAATGGCAGCCTTGCTTTCATTACACGTTTTTCAATAACATTACCTAAGGCAACTTGAATATTTTTCCCAACATAACCACTACCTACGTAACTGCAACTGTAGCTAAGCAGGGTAATATAGCGACAACACTGCAGGCTTACGTTTTAAGCCTGCCGGTTCCAATCTCGGACAAAACACAGACTGTCCTCACCCCCTCAAAAAAAATGCCGAAATGTTATACCGATCGGACCACTCACCAATTAGTCGTTTATCAATCGTTCTACCACCGACCTTGTGCTACTGAAGTCGTAAAATGACTCACAATACAGTATTCTCGACATGTCACTTTCTGGACCGATGAAACCGACATGCAAATCATAAGACTAATAATATCAGAACCCACTGTGAATGTAAGGCGCCTATTGGTTTCCAGTACATTATGAAACACTAGCAATAAAAACTGTAACCTAAAAACACGATGGTTTGTTTCAATGCAACACAAGAACGTTCTGAGAACACAAAATACATTGAATGTTTGAATTCCACAGCATTAAAACGATGAACTTCAGTTAATTGAAGACAAAGTCTGATTGAACCGAGAGTGATTTGTGCGATAGGAGAGTGGAGGGAAGGGTGAGGGACAACCGCCAGACACACGGTTACCAGCCCGATTCGTCGGAAGCAGTCACTAAACTTCGAAACAATTACATTATAATGGCTCATCACGAAAGGCCGAAATACCGAATAGCGAGTTTGGAAACTATGAGACACTGTTCTGGTTGTAGGAATTTAAAAAGCACGGCGTAGGATTTTACTCCAGTTGCAAAACGTTCATAGCCAAGCCTTCATTATAATCTGTCAACTGCTCCACAAGCCGAAAAGGGCAGACACGGATACACAGCAATGATGTCATGTATACTTCTCCTCTAGGGAAAGAACGTTAAAAATTACACGCTGCCAATTTACTACACACAAGCAACACTTTCTGAAACCACTTTCTGCCATTGTGACTCAATACCCAGTCCCCGTACATGGCGACCAGAAGATGCAGCCTATTCAGTGCCTCTGCTATTCACTGCTCTCTGCAAGTCCACACGTTCAGACGGCAGGTTTATCATGGACTTAAACAAATATTTTCTTTTGGGCCGCTTTCCTCGAAAAGTCGTCAACTCTATTTCCAACATACCAGCGACAGTTCGGCGGCACAATTCCCACCTCAAACCTACAGAACGCATAAAACCAATACGAAACCTGACACAAAGAGTTCAACAATATCATTCCGAGCCAGAGAAAAGCATAAATCTTAATACATCAGCTCTGCAAAGAAGAGGCCACAAAACATAACAATGGCATTTTGTCTAAGCACTTCTACTTAACATTTAGAATTTTAAAGGTCATGATCGCATACGTTACACGGGCGCAATTTTAGGCACATTTGCAAAATTTCGAAAAACTACTATTTCCTTAGTTATGTATGTACGTCCTTCCGAATGAAACACTGAACGGATTTGCACGAAAATTTATACTTGAGCATTTGTCGAAAACCTTTAGAAAAATTCAACCTTGACGAAATCTGACCAGAATAACGGGTACTTTACACGAAGACCTGAAGATTTATAAAATCTCGCTTTATTATTCTTAGAATGGAAAATGTTTCAGAAAAACCGTAGTGAAACTCAACACACACATTTTATTTTCAATAATTTTTTTTTTCGAAAATCGTGCCGTTTACGAGATAATGTGGAAAAATATGGTAGAAGAAGGTAAGTCAAAGGAGACAAAAAATGGCACGCGTTTTGCATGCAGGCTCACTAAGGCAAGAAAAAAACACGCATTCAATATTCTTAATACTTATTGCTTTTCTCCGGCAACAAGGGTTACGCGAACGCACCTTAAATATGACGTTACGGGTACACTGCCTGTCATGTTAGATGCTTTAGTAGCTTTATCCCTCAGAGGTTAAAACGCCAAAATGACCCAAACCAGTTTAGTCACAAACTTTGGAGTGTTGTAATCACAACTGAGAAACTGCTGGGCAGTATTTTAAAATACTTCGTCCTTGTTATAAAACGGTACGTTTATGTCGATGTAGTGAATGTAAGCACATTAACCGGCCTGACGATAACTACTACCGTAGCGTGGTACTCAAAAGGCGAGGAACATGTGACTACACTGTCCAAACGTCGTATTTTCGAAACTAATCTGTGTCAATCCACACGGTTTCGATTACACTATATAATTATGCATATCGTTCCCAAAAGAAACAAAATACAAAGCACATACAAAGTGTGTAAATCTAGACCAGGCCCAGTGGGGGTGAATACACGCCTAGTTCCACTCTTTAACCTCGGCGCTAGAGGGGGTGGGTGGTCAACACCACGCCCCAGCCGCTGTACACCCGTAAAGAGAACCGGTATCCATTTAACGGGCGTCGTGTCTCCCAGGGCCGGCATGGATGGGTGCGAAAATCTCTCTCCTACCGGGATTCGATCCATGAACCGTCCAGGACACAGCCAGTCTTTACGCCGACTATGCTATCCATGGCCGACTCATAAAACGGAAGGCGCCCAAATCGTCCTGGGCTCGTGAACGTGACATCGACAAAATGGGAATGCCAGTTTACTCGAACTGCGGCTAACCAACAGCTGACTTATTAGATGTACGAAGGGAACTGTTAATGCCAAAATACCCTATATTACCACAGAAAACCATGGAGTGCAGCACTAACCTAATGGAAGAGTAAAAACATGACAGAATTCATTTTACGGCAACTTTTATTTGTTTGCACCGTGCGTTTCAAACGGAACTATGGAAAGCACTATTACCAGCTATCACAAAGGAGCAGCTTCAAAATGCTTCTGGATAGTGAAACGGCGCGTTCATAAGTGCTCAAAAGAGGATTTTCAGCACTGCTGCAATGTCATTTACATTTGGTCTGATATTGTTTTATGAGCTGTCTGAAGTATTCGCTACCACTCAGACAGTATAATGTATACACCAATGGGGCACAAAACCCGGTCGCCAGGTCAACGACCTTTTGCAGTCTATACGATCAACCTTTTTACCTTGTTTGTCCCGACATACCAATCCGGTAGGAGAACCTCTTTCGGTAGACGGGTATGGTTCACCGAATCACATGTCGTTTTACTTATTTTCTTTTTCACTTGTTTTATTTATTCATTTTATTCTTGATATAAAAAGGCGTGCTGTATCCAGTCAAACAACGAAATCATTTTTTATTAAAATAACGAGTCACTTGTACTCCCTCACTCACATGGCTCTCGTACGCGACTGCTTTCACTGGGCTGCTAGCGTCCGTTGTCCACTGCCAACGTTTCCTCTTTTAAATCTCTCCCCGTACTACCACTCCTTCGTATCATCAACCATTCCCGAACATACGTTAACAGATTAAACGTATAACGTATGGCCATGAACCGACCGTAACTGACGCAAGCAAAACTAAGAAACAAATATGTCAAAAATATTCAGCTACAGTAGGGTCATTCCTAGTATTTGTGGTTCCTCAGCGTGGAACTTACTTAGCGTCCTTCTGGAACCAAGAATTATGTGGGTGGCCACAGAGTTTTCGAAAAATTGTGGACATCTCGTATACACAAACGAAACTGAAATCTGACAATTTCTGGTTTCTGACAGTGCACAAAACACTACCAAAAAAGTTATACCCACCTCGCCCCTTACAAGTGTGATGGGAGAACTTGCGAGTCCTGGACGCTCAAACACTGCTTACTAACTCTCGATTATCGGAAATGACAACTTGCAGATGGGCTTCAACCTTAACGTTTACGAATCACAAGCAAGCTGAATTTTATTCGTGTAGGGTTCAACAGTATTCTCTTTTGATTTTCGAATTCCTTGGCAATTTATAACTGAATTCAAAGTAGTAAAGTCACCATACTACTGATACCCCGAGAGCACCTGTCTCAATATGGCCAATCTCGGTGGTTCCTGAATTCAAACAATTAAATGCGTCCATTAATGCCAAACGAAAACCGCGGTAGAGTGTCCTTAAATGTAAACCACTGCCCATCACAACTGTTCTCCTAACTGATCAGACTAGAAACAAGTATCAGCCTTTCTCACATGAGATACACTTAGTCCACAACTGTTCAAAACATGTAGGTTCGCACTACCGTAAATATCCCGTGTTGTGAGAATGGTGATTCCCACATAATTACAAAACGTGTTACTCACCGGACGTACTCCAAGTTGAATCTCTCCACATCTGATGATCATTCAGGTTCAGAATTCCTTTAGTGTCATCTTTCTGTTCCTCGACTCCCCATAATTTCTTGGCAGAGGGTGCAATCTGGAAATCAAGGAATAAGCATTTAGACATAATTAAAGCAGACAAATTAAAACAACTCGCCAGTAGAGCTTCAATACAATAAGACAGGTTCTCCTGGCTAACCGATCACGCGAACGTGGGGTTGAAAAACGGCCTGAAAACCAGCGATGACGCATGGGGGTAACAAACAGAATATGAGCAATACTTGAGGAATTCAAATAAAAGGGCAGGCATTAAACGTTGAAAGACGTCAGTTAGCTGCAATGTCATATGTTCTGGAAAGTGTGAAAGGGCATTTTAGCACACACTAAAGGTAGGTTTGACTCACATCTGCGTAACAGTAACACTACTGCTACTGCACAGTCAGTAAAAAAAATCGAACGGTTTTGTCCATCAGACATCTGCGCCTACGCTCATTAGAGAAATTCACTGATCAGCAAAGGCGTATATGCCGGGAAGTATAAACGAAACTCGGCAACGTCATTGACGCGTAAACTGGACTAAAATTGCATCAAGCATAGAATTATGATACTTCACTAGCTGTGACCTCTAGTCACACAGAAAACAAACATGGAAGTAACAAATTATTGCAATCATACAATACAGATAACTATAAATTACAGGCTTCTGAAACATGACGCCGTGTGGTTTGGTATACAGGCGTCACGCTTCGGAAGAATCGCCTGCTTCTATTATCAGCGTGGAATACTAAGCAGCACAGAAAACGAACCGTTCAAACTCGGTTATCAGGGAAATGAGGATGGGGCCCGAAGCAGAAAGCGAGAAAACGCAAAATGGAGTGAGAAACTGTCATAAAAGACGTCGCATCTCGAAATTAGAGTGCTAACCGTTTAAAATTATGCAACGAAAAACTTCAAATCATGCATCACGCTTCCTGAAGGATGGGCTATTATTACTAGGTTCAAAGAAGTTCCAATTTCGTTTAAAACACTTTATCATCCAACAGATGCACAAATATATAATTTGTAGATAGTTAGAATGATTATAAAATAGTTAAAAATATTTTAAATGGCTCCAACATGTTTCGGATCACATGGGATCCATCATCAGGGAGCTTTTTACAGTGCTTGGCTAAAATTACAGTAATGGTTCTATCATGTCCGTTGATATGGACGTAGTCGGTGTTATGGTAGCACATTTACCCGTGGTGTCTGTGTACTGTACAGTCTAGGGAGGCAGTGTCTCTCTAGACTGTGCAGTACACACTTGTGATCCGAAACATATTGGAGTAATTTTAAATATTTTAACTATTTTATAAAAATTCTAATTGTATGTACGAATTATATATTTGTGAATCTGTTTGATAAAGTGTCTTGGTCGTCATTGATGCACGGTACAAACACGAAGATTCCAATTTCGTTCTTTTTAACGTAATGATCCAACCACGCATACGTCCCGAAGACATTATAGACGCCTGTTTACTAGAAAATCATTTGCCTCGCTACTCGAAGAGGCGAAAGATGCCACAGACTTCGTAAAAATATTTTAACCGCCTACCCTGCAGTCACGGAAGCTCTCATTCCATGCGAAAAAAATCGCATATTATGTGGGTTTATCGAATGAAGTATAGCAATCCAAGTCCTCTCAAAAATCGGCGACAAAAAAATGCAACCCGTTCTAATGATCGTCAACGTGAATTATATTTAAAACAAATACACCACAACGGACGACATGTTAGTTCGTCACGACGAGAAGGATAAAGATTGGAGTCTTCAGGTTTAAGAAACATGTGGCTTCATGGGACAAACGCTGCCTCCATCTTCAAGGCACAACACGTAAAGTACGCTATCATCACAATCCAGGAGACCACAATCATACATGTGCGAAAGTTAATGTGTCCTCTTAACTTTCCGCTAATTCAGACAAATTATGTCCTGAGGTGTTTTCTTTGGCCGATAATTCGAGGCACGCGGGTGACTGAGGTCGACTTTGTTACTGCTTCTTATTCCGAATCCTGATCTAGATGTCACGTCTAGCGGCGGGCACACAATGCATTCCCACTACCCTTCCGCTAGACCTGACCGCCGTATCCAGGACTGGACTAAATGACTCACCGACCACAACAGGTGCGGTACAAACATATGAGACTGATGTAACTAAATGGCTCTTAAAAACTATTAAACACAAAGATATCCATACCCTCTGATTTAACTCACAGGCTTTTTATTTTAAAAAATCACAAGCAGCTACTAAATTCGTCCTTATTTTACATACGCAATGCACCCAATAAGAGCCGATCCCAGTGGCCGCGCGGTCTAAGGCGTGGGTCTGTGACCGTTCACTTCCTGGGATTGTAGGTTCGAATCCCGCCGGAGATATGGATGTGTCTCTTGTGAGTGTTGTGGGTTGTCAGGTTGAGGTCTTTGCGTCGGGCTGTTCACTCGTCCGGAGGAGTCCAACCCAGTGTGGTATGTCTGAGTGTGATCATGAATTCTCGATAATGAGGAAGCCTTGGCCCACTGCGTTATTGCGCCATGGTAAAAAAAAAAATACACCCATTACGAGCTAGCCTCTCATTCTTATGGAAGAACAAAACTTGGCAATACTGGAGAGCGAAAAGCTAACATATGCAGATAACCAGTGAAATGGAGAAAATTAACAAACCCGTACTTCCGCTTGGCGTAATCATGCATTAGGGTTGTCTGATAACAAGCGGACTGTACGAACCCGCTGTGTTTGATACCTACGCGAAATGCACGCACCGCGCAGAACGAAGACCAGGTACTTCGACATATACCTCACTGTTGTTGAGACCGGTACCCCACAGGTTCGCGCAAAATGATTAACACTATAATACCCATAACCCGACAGTACATGCAGTCCGCTAATTTATCAAGCAACCCACATACATAGAGTGAAATACTTCTAAAAATATAAAGCGAAGACACATCAGGTGACAATGGTAGGGTATCTGGGTTGACCGTTTCGATCACCTGTGTTCCAGAACAGCATGGAATGTGATACAACTGCTCAACGAAAGGGCTGTTCACGACGGAAACGCGCGTTTTTATGAACTTTCTCCATGACTCAGGCATATTTCCTGTGGCTGCCAGGGACAAGTCAATGCAGCCGCATCGCTTTTTTTTTCTTCCCCACCAACAGAAACAACCAAGATAACGCATATTATTTCTTACTATACACAGGAACGTCGTTCAGGTACGTTGCAACGCCTAGGGTACGGAGAAGATCTCCACGCATTCTTAACATTGGCAATGTGTTGGAGTGAAAACGTTCACCCTCCGGCTGTTAATACCTATTCTGCTGCAAGGGCAGTTGTCAGGCTGTTACTTTCCGAAAACGACTCGCAAAATCGCAACAAACAATTTCGCCATCACAGCAGAACACCATCGTTGTGAAGGTACACTTCGCCGTGTTCACAAAGCAGGCAGAGTTTGTTAGCCGAGCGGGAGGTATGGGGTTCGAATCCTGTGCTGGTACGAGCTATTCCCAGAATAACCAATTTACTCAAGACCTGCATACAAATGAATAGAGAGTACGCCCACATTAACATAATACCAACGTTCTCTCGTACGTATCCCGAAATTCACCCTCGCAAGCTCCAATGACCCATCCGAACACACACAAGCAAGGCAGTTATCGTTGTGTGAAGCATATGAAACATCCTATTCCCACTACGCAGAACTACATTTGGACAAGTATTAAACATCTGTACAATTACCTAGGAGGAAAAGTGGGCCCAAGAGGTAACTTTCCACAAACAGCTGGAACTACACAGCCAAATGTAACTTGTCATTTATGGGAACATATGTTACATTCTACAGCACAAGGAAAGGGCATAGGACGACACAAGTACAAGTTGCGAAACTGCCAAGCATTAAACTTAATCCGAATTCAACTAAGAAACAGCGCATAAAACAGATCGTATGAAACTACCCTACAATTTTTTAGAAATCGTGACGAAAATAACCCCGTTTTCGAGGCGTGCGTCTACCATCAGCTTGACTTGCGTCTACATAAGTTGAGTCACACAACCCTAATCCCTGAAGTTCTAAACCTCTGAACATTCGAGTTTCACAAAGCACGAATGAAGCATAATAAAATCTGTTGTATAATCTGAACTTACAATAACAAAACTAAAACGCGTATCAAAAAAAAGCAAGAATTCGCGATGACCATCATCAACGGAAATGCCAATATATAATTTCGAACTCGGTCCACGTTATTTTACATGCTAGAAAGCAGATGGAGATACGGGTAATTTGGGAAAATGCCACCACATTAAAATTACATCAAATCATGGCATAACGCCACCCTAAGCATTCATGGTGGTTGTAGGGAATTTTGTGAAGCAATGTGGGGGGAATCCATGTCACGGCGTTCTTCGAGGAGCACCTAACAAGCTGTAAGGACACATACGTACATAAAATGTTACATGCGTACCTTAATCACAAACTAAACCAGTACGCACAATAACAATTGCTGAAATGAACTCCACTTCGACAACAGTGCCGTATGAGATCCGTGAGAAGTTACTACTCAGGCCGTAAACATAAGCTGTTTACTGAACGAAAGGAAAGTCCCAAGCGCATGAACGGAATGTGCGTGACTTGTATACCCACCCACCTGGGCACCCGCATATTCTGGCTATTGTCAGGGCTAAGAAAGAATCTGCGCCGTTCAAGATGTGCACTTTGCTCGGGGGTAATGCTTAATTTTCTTCCATCGCCGAACCCGAACCTTGTGAGTATCTTGCGGTGCAGAATTTATGACCATTACAAGCCGTGCCGGTAACTAAATCACAATTTAAGTCTGCAAAATGTTTCGTATGGAAAAGCACATTCCGGCAGCGAACAAAATACATCAGACAACACGAAACTTGTACCGGTAATCGAGTTACCGTATCCAGCAGAACGATCCAACGAGCACAGGCAGGTCTCTTGTGTCAGATGCGGTGCTGTCACAGCGTTATGTGAGGATTCAGGTCTTCTGGGAAATGATATTCATTCCTTTAGAACCGTCGGGGACCGTTCGCCCAGCAACACTGCATGTTACCGCAAAGACCTGAATCCTGACGCGACTCTTCCTAAGGTACAAACAGTTCACTAATAGGCATATTTCTGAAGGCAGGTCAGTACTGCAGTGAAAAAAAAAAAGCACCAGGCAGGCATTCACACACCTTTTGTGGGACATCCACGTTACTGTAACACATTTACCGGAATACAGCCAGTGTAACACGTGTAAACGTGTGCGTTTTCCGAACGCTACTACATAAAAAAATCTACATTTCCAGCACCGCTATTGGTGCTCTTACCTAAAAAAAAAAAATCACGACACACAAATGCTGGTATTACTAAATACACGATGAGCGACGACTCCAGAGGCAGCGGCAGGACTAAGCAACTTCAAAAATCCACGAAGATGTTTCGAATGTGACACGTACATACTTTTTACGGTAAAAGCTACACTGATATCACATGCGTTTCCAGCTTCAACCGGGATGGAAGTTATCCGACACATCCTCGCGTACCCTACAGTCACCAGTGCAGGCACATTTCCGTAACTCTAGTTAACAGCATTCTTCAGTGAGTCCGTCATCACACATAACACAGTGAGAAACGTGTGTTACTGAACAGATCAACACAAGCGAGCCAACGATAGAAATTCGGACTGTCGAATCTGACTATGTAAACAATTCGGAGATTCGAATAAGACTACGTAAACATTTCCGCGTCCAACTACCAACCTCTGATACTGAACATCAAAACCACAGATTTCTACACGCTTTAGTTTCCAACACACTGAGAATGTATTCAATACAACACAACAGAGCAACATGTAACAAATTTAATCGCAATAAAATAACTTGCCTTCAGTCACAGATGCTTATTAAAAACGTAACTTAAAACACTTACAAAAAAGAAACACAGCACTTAACACAAATATCGACAATTCTACATAATTAACACCAGACAACACATCCAACCTCGAAATTAAATTTCCGAGAACACTTTGCCACAAGTAGGTCGATCAATTCGCACTCCAACGCATTAGCAAGGGCACTTTAAATTGTTCTCCGTTACATGCGACAATCACCTGTACTGCTAAAAAATACATAACGACAAACAGACTCGATATGATGGAGATTCCCCACAGAATGACAAGACCACTTCGGAATAATATCCCTCCGTCATCCAATGGACAGCATACGCTGTGTCGCCACTGTATGGCGATCTTTGTCTTGAGGCTGTCTTCCCAAGTGAGAAGCGTCGTTACAAGTAAGCCTAGCATAGGCAGGGATGCCATTCCATATCGATATATCGATACCGCACTGTAGAAACATGTTCGAAATCCACAAAAAAATTAGCTCAAACTCCAGCTATCATAGTTTGTCAATAAAGAAAAACTCTAGACTACATGTTTACCAATACGGGACTATAAACCTTCCATTTCAGCGATGAATGAAAAGCATGAAATACTGCCTGATCTTATCAATGACACCAGAAACGAACATTTCAGTGAGCAGTGAAACATTATACAGCAGTATTAATGTACGTACGACAAATTGTAATACAATCAAAGGCAAAATATGACGTTCAGAGCTTCAGTTATTCAGAGGCCAGTACACCCCTAAGTTTACAAAACCAACAAAACTATCGATACTGAAATTACCAACCCTGCAATCGGTATCAAATTTCATACCGCCATCCCTAACAACACAACACAGACAAAACTCCACGTTAGCTAACATGTAGGCCAAAGCATCTATAACACTACAAGTGAAGTGTAAGCACAACTAGACTTCCTGCAAACGACACGGCACTGACATACCCTTAAAGAGATAAAGGGTATCACGTTTCTTTTGGCGTTCAGGAATCCCTACATTTCCCGAATTCCAGTGACGTTGTTAACACAAGACCTTTTACTAACCCTACAATAAAACAGCCAACGAACGTGACACACATTTGTAGTAAAACTGGCCTTGACATATATAAGAAATGATTACACATTCAGTACCTTGTTGAAACTTAAAACGGTTAAGTGAATGTCGGGGTCTTCTCTAATATAAGCAGCACAATTTCCGAAGATGCCGTATACGCCTACTATCGAATAAAAGTTCACAATTACGTACTTCCTGTCGCTACCACCGCACCAGCTCGCGCATCCGCCATGTCATTTATTCGCAGTACAGAATTAAATAAAACACGAGGGTAAACCGCACAACAAACACCAAATTTTGTGAACATCGGTCAAGAGGTTCATACGTTGAAAATGGGGCCTATGGACAAAGTTGTAACCACAAGCCTACTTTTCACCCTCAGGAAAGTAAGGTACGCAAAGAAGGAACGTTATTTCATATAAACCCTCTTTTCGTAATTATCTAGGGAAAGTATGTTAATCTGCTTGGTCACGTAGACCACCTTCCATGTCCAGTACACCGGGACACACATTGTATGGATCCAGAGCCACAAAATATTTCTCCATCTGTACCCTGTAAAAAGCATAAATCTTGGAGTCCAATATATAAACTGGAAGTTTAATAAACAACGATTCCGTAGGACATACAATGCCGATTGACTTTACAATAGAAGTGACAAAGAATTTCTTCATTCGTCAAGCATTTGTACAAAGCGTGGAAAAGATAATTTATGGAGTGTGCATGTACCGACCGACACGCCGACCACACAGACATTCAAATTATCTCCATCTGCCGGCAGAGCAAGACCGCGACCGGCCATGACTCCACCAGTCCTTCATAGCAGCAAGTCGCTGAGCGTAAAGGTCGAGGTGGGATTTTATACAATTAGCACTCACGCTCGCAGCTCTAACACACGCCCGTCTCTGAACGTGTTCCAAGGCCTGACGCAACCGTCTAAACTCTAGCTTCGCGATCTCGTTTTTAATTTAATAACAGCAACGTTGAACGTACGGTGTCAAATGTGAAACACGACCTTTCTCAACAGAGTCTTTATCATGTTAAGTGTCGAGTTCTCTGACACGCAAATGTTCAGTTCCTCGAACGTTGGAACTTGAAAGCTGACGATTCAAGTCTGAGACTGACACAGTGTTGGTGGTGAGCGGTCCCCAATGTTTCGAAGGATCGTGGTGCCTTCATCTACACAATCCAAACTTTGAACATGCATGCATCATTACCTTTCTAAGCTTCAGTAAACACTCACGCAACGACGCCCCGTCAAACCCCTGCAGACCTAATTCTCAACAGCACCGCTGTCAGATTACTAAAAATCTCGCCAACAACAGTAGCTATGGTGTGCGTTTTTGCAAGTACCGAGTAATGGAAACCAGTCACCAAAACTAAAATAAAAATAAACACATTACAAGTAATTTGATCATGCTGGGCGTTTAACAATGACGCAAGTGAGAAGTATCCATTGTTACGGCTGAGTATAGGCCTACCTTGCCAATTCAAGTTCTACCTGCTCAGTAAATAATGCTGTAAAGCACTACATCTGTAACCCATAAAGACAATGCAAATATACATTCTGCAATTAGTTTCACCTCATATACCACCTGTAAGGATCAACAATATCACATCCGGGGTAAATGATGTTGGTTCATAATCCTTTATTGTAACGAAGAGGTTTGTTATACCTCCCCATTTCGTAAAACAATAAAGCTACGAATTCCTAAAACACGACTGACATGTCTATTCTGTACCAGTACAGGTTTCGTAAACCACAGCTGCCATTACATTAGACCTAGACCTTCCAATGCTTTGGAAGGCTTTCAATTACAATTAATTCAGTCTTATGAATAACTGCTACATCTCAGGTGAATCTACAAAGTGCCTGCTACACTTTAAGGGTCGTGAATTTCCCGCTGATGTCAGGTATTGCTTCAGAAAATTTACTACATGACCAAATAAAAATGGCGACTTCCTATAAAAAAGAAGCTCCCGAAGTAACCCACTCCAATCTTCCAAATCGTTAACGTACCAGTATATATGTCTGAGGACGGCAGAACATGTTAAAAATGTAACTCTACATATTCCTGCCGGTGACAAGCAACCGCCACCCAAAATCCATCTAGACAACAGTGAATGCAACCACGTGTTGTAACGCACGTCACCACACATATCTTATCCATCCTGCGCACTGCCCTCCTAAGAAAGAATTCTGTAAATGAAGTATGTCAATAGGGCCGGCAACTTCCACCGAACACGACAGTTCCCAAACCAACACAAGCAAAATGTACATGGCATCTCCGTAACAAGTTGCTACAATGTACACAGCTCGTAAACAAAGGCAGGCAGTGGCATTCTTCACGGGTCGATCACGTAATGCACTGATACTGACTGAGGAGTCTGCAGTTGACCTTGGCAATGTTCAAGCTGGCAAAAGCGGAGCCCCCCTTGTTTGTGACCCGTATCCGATGTATTCCAGTTAAGAAAATACACTTGGATGATGTGCTGTAGTGTTTTTTTTTTCCTTGCATGTGAGATAACACAGCTACTTTATGTAGTGATCTATGCAGTGAGAGTTGAGCATAAATTCGACTTAGGCTTCCTATAAACGGAACAGATCAGTGGAAGGAGGGTCGTGCATGCCTTTTGTGTTTTCGACAGGAACCATGTTTTCGTCCCAGCTGTCGTCGCGACTGTTAGGGGACTCCAGACACCCTGTGCAAGGCAACTTCATTCTACGGAGCAAGAGAAAGTATTTATCACACGAAACTTTCTTACCAAGCAAGGAACCCAATCTATGTCCGTCACGAATACAGCTTCCTTTATCGCTGACTTGAGCTGCCACAGCTGTCACGGGATGTCGCGGCGGATGTAAGGTTTCATGCGATAAAAGCCAACTTGCTCAGGTCAGCGATACAAGAAACTCTGTGGAAACCTGACATTTTGACATGACTCCCATAACCTGTACCGACTCGTCAATACACAACATAAATTACTGCTATCACACTTTTGCGCGTTCACTCCGGAAAGCACCAAATATTTTGTCACTTGGACATCAAGATATATTCGAAACATGCCGGGAATTAATAATGTCATGTAACATGTTTTAAACATGTGCATTTGTTGGTGTTGAGGATTTCGCAAATCTGTGGAGATTCTTTGCGCAGCCCTATGAAGTAGGGTTCGAGACCTAGAGAGGAATCGCAATTACATTAAACCCTACCTGTAACGGAAACACAAGGGGCAATTTTTACGTTGCAAGAGAGTTCCGCGTGACATAGGTACTTGAAATACGGACCACCGGGACTCGAAGTCATCTGGACGGTAATATACTCCGCTACGGATAGGCTTCTGTTATACCCAGGTTCAGCTACAGAACGGTATTGCTGTGTTTACACATTCAACTGCTATACTGATAAAAACTCGCCTTAACCCCCTCTCACATTTCAGCGTAGAGGATGACGGCAACCTGTCACCAGAACACAGGGGCAGCTGAAGGAAGTCTGCAATACTATAACCAATGTTTCAAAACACGAACACACCAAGCACAACAAAACGCTAATTCCGGGTATAGTCCCTATACGTTGCTGCATTGTAACACTAGGTACAGTGCGAAAAGACAGCACACATCTGGCTTGACTCTGCCGTCACCTGCCCCCAGCTACGTAGGAACTCGGCACACACTCAATCTCTTTAAGATATTACATACCTTGCAGAACGGTATGCCTGTTAAACTATACAGAATGCACAAGTTGGTATGATCCATAAAGAGGAACGTGCTAAAAAACTTACAAAACGATACTCTATAAGCATTGCATAATTCACTTTCCATTTAGAGGTACGCAGGCATGCGAACAACGCAGATATCAAACATCGCACGATGCGATTCCTGTGCAACCCCAATAAAAATTAGATGCGCCGTGTAATGTCCTAACGTAATCAGACTCCCTTCTGGCGGTAAGCATATATAAAAGCAAAACATCACATAATGTTGCTGTCCTTCCAACTACCAATTACAATGTAGCAATTATTTATAATAACACATACACTCGCCAACTGTTTTCACGGGATACACGAAGCATTGGAATTTACTGCACCAGTAGACTAAAATTGTAGGTTATTAACTGGCTGAATTAAAGAAGTCAACCTTACACACACGTGAATATCCCGGTAAGTCCACTGCGAATTACAACTATTACTGAAAGTATTCAAATAATTCCCTTCAACAAAGGACAGAAGCAGCAAATCAATTCCCGTTACATCACGTACATGATGTTCTCATTAAGCCAGGGAAAAAAAAACTAAACAGGTAATACACGTATAACGCAACATTCAGGTACGTAAACGCAACCACTGCTGAAGTTGAAATACAATAATTACATATTCCGAGGGTACGTTTGTAGTCTAAGGTATCCAGCATCCTAAGCGCAAGCTACATACTGTCATCTGTGGTCTGTCCGTTTCTATAATATTTCCCCACGTTATCTCTCAAACGAAACGATTTCCGACGGGGAAGGGGGGGAGGGGGGAGAGAAAGAAATTATTGTACATAAAATGTGATTCGATATTCTCTACAACCTTTGTGTGAGAGCGAAAGAAATGATCAAAAATGCATATTGGTCTTGATGTAAAGTACCCGTTACTCTTGTCAAAGCCTTCTCGGCAGATTTTCGAAAACTCTTCCAATAAAAATTTTCATGAAAATACGTCCTGTGGAAGCCGAGAAGTTCTATGCGGACAGACGGGCATGGCGGAGCTAACAGTCACCTTTCGCAAATATGCGAAAGGGCCTAAACACAGAATATCACGCAACAAAAAAACATCGCGGAGAACAGGGTCTTCAAAAAAAACCCCAATTTAAATGAACGGACTCTATATAAACATGCGCAGTGAAACATGACTGTGATGGCAGTAACTACCAACACTGGTACATGAGCAATGTTCAACTGCAACAACGGGGCAAATAGTGTGTGTTTACTGCTGATGTTTTAAAACTGATATTATGTCCTTACTGGCGAACGTAATTGGATGTACCTCTGCACGTACAGTACGAATACTCTGATGATGTGACAGAAAACGCTGACCTCAGCTTCCAGATGACATCGTACACGAACATTCTTGGATTGCTGCCGAAAGATTTTATTCTTCTGGCGGTTCCTATGTTGCTCTGGCGAGAAAATTTGGAGCTGGCTTTGTTGTTCGTACCGCGCAATCGCATGACAGTATTCACCAGTCTGTGAAAAAGTAACGGGAAATGTGTGTGTGTGTGTGTGTGTGATGAACGTGCAAAAGTGTGTAAAACGCAGCGGCCTCTTCGTGCGGAGAAAAAACTTACCACTGCAACAATAAAGGCAGCAATAATAGTTTCGAAGAACAAAAAAGCATTAGATGTTTATCACAACATGTAGGGGGTACTGAATAGCACTACAAGGAAAGTCTGTGGCGAACTACTGTCATTTCAATCCTCACTTGCGTCAGCCTCATCGCAAAACGGAATGGTGAGATCCTCCGCGTTGGCGAATTATCAACAGGTAGCGCTGCTTAAGCGAATCACTGATGTTATGAAAAGCTACACGATGCTCGGATCAACCTTTTAAAGCCCACTAGTTACTTCACGCACCAACAGGTTTCACATTCAACAAGGCAGGCAATGTGCGTATAACCTAACATGGTGGCGCGCTCGTGTTGAACCTCTGTTACAGGGGGAAAACAATATGTATTGCATAAACTCCACAACATTTCCCCACATTATTTCACAAACGTCACGTTTTTCGGGGGGGGGGGGGGGGGACTTTGGTTTTAAATATATTTTTTTTTTGTTTTGTTCACAAAAATTTTTTTTAAAAAAACAGGGAGTAGGAGCGTTGGTTTTTTTTAATAGT
>Ga0131853_10008863_pt1 | contig 18352 bp, 8 predicted proteins | sample TergutLab28metaG_FD_92764 | JGI IMG/M metagenome (GOLD analysis project Ga0131853, IMG submission 92764) | Labiotermes labralis P1 segment gut microbial communities from Petit-Saut dam, French Guiana - Lab288 P1 (version 2) (version 2) | ecosystem: Host-associated > Arthropoda: Insects >... | reverse complement strand
TTTTTTAAAAAATAAATAACTAACTTCTTTTTTCCGGAAAGTAGTTTTTGGGTGGTTTTTTTTTTTTTTTTTTTTTGGTTGTGTTGGGGGGGGGGGGCGCAGCCGAAAGCCCCCGTGCGGTGGTGGGGGGGGGGGGGGGGGGGGGGGGGGGGGGGGGGGGGGGGAATACCTGTTTACTGCCACAGTTTAGAGTCCATGAATTTGTAGATGATGTGCACAGGGGTAGAACGGGTGAGTTCCTGGATTACTTTCAGCCAGCAACCAACGGCGTCCCCCGGAACTGGGACCAGCACATTATTCGATTCTTCAATGATTCTTCACCATGGCTGTCAACAAATACAAATGATCATACAAACAGCTGAGAATTACAGCTCACCTATTCATGTTTGCTACATTCAGTATCAATTACCTATAAAACCTTCAACACAAATGTGCCAGATAATGCCAATTCACAGTCAAAATATCCCCATTTTTAATTTCCAAAGTCATATCCCACACTTACACCTCACATGACATATGTGTAATCAAATTTTATAAATTAAACCAACAAGCACAATGCATGTAGTGCATTGCCAATAGTCTGTTTATTAAAACTGACATGTTTGGGGCCTTAAAATGCCATTATCAGTGAGTCAAAACATGTATAAAGAGAAGCATACACAGTCTAATACAATTACGCATATACAGTGTGACAATACAGATATAAGACAAGTAAAAATGTACCACATATACAATTGCTAATGTTCCAATATTTAAAATTCACGCATACACACACGCATGTTTCTATAAACAAAGTAAATGTCACTCAAGTGGTAAATACCCACTGAAAGGCCAGAGGTTGTGACAAACGTTATACAGGGCAAAGAGATAAAACAAACTACAAGATAAATTTTTCCCTGTCCACATCATGAAGGAGGAGACGAGTTACAGCTCCACTCTAACCTCAGCACTGGATAGACATCAGAGGTTAACTTAACAAGCTGCTTTAATCACGGGAAATAACCCATATGCCCCTCAAATAGAATCTTTATGTGCATCACCCCATTTTGTTATAAGCAATTAAGGAGGGGGAGGGGTATGTCAAAACACAACTGTCTTGTCGTCATAATAAAGTAGGATACACAAAAGGTGTGTTTTGATTTACCCCACCCCTTCCCTAACCCCTCAAATAGAAGTCTGTGGGTCCCAGAACTGGTCTGGTCAATTTGGGGATGACAAAAATTGTCCCTACTAGGATTAAAACTGCGGATCATCCAGCCAGCAGAATAGACACTATACTGATCAAGCTCCCAAAATTGTAACCAAGAACACGCCATGATGACCAGGGCCGATTTACCCCCTGGAAAAAAACCCTGTACCCACTAGACAGGAGGTTAGGTGGGACCCAGGGCCAGCCTCAACTGGAACAAAAAATCTAGTGCCCACACCAGAATACAATCTCCAGACCGACCAGCCCACAGCAAGTAGCTATACGTACATCAAGAAGGCATACAGAGGAAGTAGAGGTACAGCTCCACACTACCACCAGCACTAGATGAACATCAGTCCAGGGAAAGAACCCTGTTACCCCTTAACAGAGGGCTGTGTGTGCCCAGAGACTGAAGGATGTGGAGAAGAGATAAATTTTTGTCCCTACCACAATTTGAACCCACACCATCCAGCCAGTGGAACAGATTCTATACCGACCATGCTAACTAGGCTCCTAAAACTTCACCCTAGGAACATTCCAGGAGGGCCCGGCCCTTGCCGCTCTACCCCTAAAAAGAAACCCTGGATTTATTGTAAAGGGGATGGGTGGGCTCCAGGGGTGGTCTGGACTCGTGCAGAAAGTCTAGTGTGCCTCCAACAGAATTCAATGTCAAGCCTGGAGCAAGTCACTATACCCATGTCATGAGGGCGTACAGGGGTTGTAGAGGTATAGCTCCACTCTGACCTCAACACTAGACGGATGTCGGTGTTTAAGCTCAAGCCCCAGCTGTTTTAGTCTGGGGAAAGAACACTGGTACTCATCAAATATAGGGGTGGAGAAGAGTAAAAAATTTTTCTCCCCACTGGGATTCGAAACCCAGACAATGAAGCCAGTGGAATAGACACTAGCCTCACCACACTACCTAAGCTCCCAAAATGTTATCCTTGGACAGATCATGAGGCCACGGACCTGACCACTTTACCACACAGGATGAAACCATATACACATTGTCCGGAGAATGTGTGTACCCCAGGGACAGCCCGGACTGATCCAGAAAATCTGGTGCCCACACCAGGATTCAATCACCAGACTGTCCAGCCCAAACATTCGCTATACCCAAGTCACGAAGGCATACAAGGGGAGTAGAGATAGAGCTCCACACTAGCCTCAAAATTAGATAGATGTCAGTGGTTTAAACAGATGTGGATTGATATTGCCCCCCCCCCTCCCAACTACATAAACTTTCTTCTAATCTCACCTGGGACAAATACAACTATGGAATCTGTGCCCGAGTAATACTTACATATGTTGAGAGAGGGGGAACTGTCTGGGTACGATATTCGAACGCTATACAGCATCTAACGTTGTGACAGCTGTAGCCACAGCTATAGCAACATGGTATTTTGATATACCACTATAGAGCTGGCACAACACAGACATGATGAGCAACACTTCTGCCCTTATTACGCTGCGTGATGAACAGTATTCGTAAATTGCAAGAAAACATTAACCTCAAACCACAGACAAAATTATGGACCCTTATCACATGCATCGACATACGTGGGTTTCAAGCCTCTGCTATAATATGGCCAAAATATATGTATGTTTCATTTAATTTTGTCGGAACAGGGTGAATATTTCAATATGTATTTCTACCTCCAAATTTCAATCGTTAGACATCCTGTAGTAACAAGTGAAATTCACTCGTACCTGCAAAAGTCTAACTCCACATCCTTCCTAATCTGTGCTGATGATTACAGACGACACACGACGTCCCCATCTTTCACATATTCCATTCTGATAAACACACAACCTAAACACACCACATTCCACTTTTCTTCCACCACAGATCAGTCTTCAAATGCCCTTCCTTCGTCGCAGATTAAAGACGAGCACAGACATGAAATACCATGGTTTTACGTAACCTGTACATTTGGGCAAAGCATAAAGCACATGTAGTGGTTATTCAGCTAACAGAGATGCCTGGGCATTATGTCGAGCGTTATGCGCTAAATTCATATGGCTCTACTACATCGGCTTGTGTTACACGTTCAAAGACCTCTGACACAAGAGCTTTATAAAATATTCTACAGCGTAATAAGGTTCTTCTATTAACCCTTTGAACCATAAAAAAAATTTTCGGTGAAATGTAATCTAATGTTTATCTTGTTGATAAAATGTATGTATACTTGGAAAGAAAGTCGCGAAAAGGAAGTTTGCATGGCCGATGGTAAGCGCGAAATTAATTTCGCAGTATTAATTGCATGACACATTGTGTAATACCAAACACAAATTTGTAGGTGGCAAGCTGAAAGTGACGTCCCTGTTCACCATCAACCTCCTGTATGGCTTGATTACATTAGCGAAACAATCACGAGGCTTCTCTGATTTCTTCTTCTATAACATCTAATACAATCCAAGTGAAAAATCTGGCTTGTGACAGTGCTAAGACGTCTGGTTAGCTCTGTTATTTTCCTGCATGCCTGGCTGGCCAGACCAGATTCTTCAGGTTTATATACTCACCTGGCTGTAGAGGTTAAACTTGCTTTTTACTGTCCTAGACATGTGGATATCCCCACATGCAGGAACTCTCTGAAGGTTATATGATGGGTTAATGTGGAGTTGCTATGGTGGCTCCCTTCCGTGGCTTACATTATGTTCATATCTGCAGTGCATCTGAACACACTTTTTGATGTATCTCTGTGTTTCCCAGACGATGGAGTTATCTGGGGTCGCTACAAGTAGTTGTTTAATTTGAACTACCTACCTGTGCCCATCAACCCAAAGATACTTTATTGAATTCACTTGCCACAAAAGTTTCTATACATATAAAATAGTTGTGTCAAATATCAATGGAACTCTGCCCAGGCTCAATTCTGGGCCCCAAATACATAAATATGATAGTCACTAACCACATTCTGTCAGCATTCCTGGAGCTGTTTTCTTGCAGAATTTTCAATGCATGTGACCACATACTCTTCCAGAGAACCTCTACGTGGAACAACTAATTATATGACAGGACCTTTCTTAGAACGTTCATAGCTACACAGCTGGTCCAGGAATTTCTTGCTTTCTCAGACATCAAACTTGCTCATGTATATTCACAAAGTTCACTCATATTGTACCCATGCCAAAATGTATTTGGTCCACAAACTGCCACTGCATTTTAATATTACCATCCCTTCAACATGCATGTGTCCCTTGAGATATTCCAACCAGAAGCTTGTAATAAAAATTTCTTAGCTGAAGAGCTAGAAAATAAATTTGTGTTAATACATAACCAATTAAAATGAAATGTATTCTCCAGAAACAAGGAAAGCAAAGGTCCTGTCAAACATACTGTACCCTTCAATATTCAGTTATGTTTTGGTTGCCACAAACATGTTCGTTTAGAGAACAAGTTTCCAGAGTCTGCATTTGCTTATCTTATCTTACTTGACTAAAAAATATTACCTCATTTATAAAAACTATGGAGACTGATACTTATAAGTAATATCCAGCTGCACTCAACTACTGAAATAGAATATCATAAAATATTTCCAGGTTATTATTGGTTTGCTTTGTTTTAGGCTCTCTCTCTCTCCCTCTCTTCCTTCCCTCCCCCGCCCCCTCTAACCCCACCCTCATTCAATACAGGCATGAACCATCACAGACCCCACACTATGATATGTAACAATTCCATCACACTGATTCCTTTCATGCTTCATTTAAGGCTGTCGTGTGTTTGTAACTATGTACAAGGTTACAATATCATAACACTGTTAAGTCCTAGAAATTCAAACCACCAAACACACTGTATTTAAGGGACAAATCTCTAATTGTCTCTAATTTATCTCCTACACGTTTTGGCCCTTCATGATCCCTTATCAAGCGGCTTCAAGTAATCACAAAGAGGAGTGAACAAATACACAATGCAGTACATATCAACAAACCACTTACACACATACAATATAAACAATATAATATAAAAAAATATATAAAAATTTAATTCAATCAGCTTGTAATTGCTGTGACTTCATGATAATAGGCCTAGAAGAGCCAAAACATGTAGGAGACAAATTACAGATAGATCGGGAATGCTCCCTAAATACAATGTACAGTATTTGTTTCAAATTCCAAGTTCATGACACTTCATTCGTATGACAAACTTCCAGGGGTGGCATCAAATAACAACAGTGTCACTTACAGCAATTTCTGAAATGTCTGAGGCTGAAATAGAACTTCTGTTGCACCTCTATTTACAGGGTCATAATTGAAGCCAAATATCAAGTTTTGCTAATTCCCAAAACATGTTTACTTCCAAACCAATTCTTACTCAGTCACACTGCATTTCCTAATACTGCATCACAAAGATCTTTAATTTCCAAAGCCAGTACAACTGAAACCTAATTATTTTTGCCTTATTTCTTGCCCAGAAATTTATTGTTCTCGGATTCTCTCGCACAGATCCAGCAGCCCAGTAAGGTAAATACAGAATATTAATTATTAAAGTGTATATAATAAAATACAAACGAATGTTATTTTACAGAAAAAGAATACTGCTTTTCTTTATTCACAGTAGGCATTTTAAAGCTGTTAGCTTGTATTTTGTTTTCTTAGCTGTGATTTATAGCTAGCTGTAAGTGCAAGTGAGCAGCTTGCTCGTGGGGGATGTTGTCCACATACATCAGCATCATACCACACATACAGATGGGCAGGCAGACAATATCAGAAGTAGCACAAGTTCTAATAGTAGCAATCTTAGGGGAATGAGAGTTAAATACAGGCAGAGCGGTACTACTGGAATTCATCAACATCCACTTATCAAACATATTGCACTCTCCTCTCCTGTCTTAAAATGTACACTGTGACAATTCTTTGAAATGCTTTGCTGTTACTTGACAGTCAGTTTCATCATGACTAAAGGAAATAATGAAAACTTTTACCAAGTGAACAGAATGGAAAATTAGTCTATTCAACCCAAAGTTAATCTATAGCCATGTGTTCTCTGTATTGCATTACAGAATAGCTTGAAGCTGGTTCATAACACAAAGAGAGAAGCATCAAATACAGGTTTATGTTACAACATGTAACTTTTATGTGGCAATGGAGTATGGTTTCATAAATCTGGGGCCAAGAGTGATAACATCGTATTCTGAATATCTGCAGGAATGACAGTGTGTAAGATTCAGCAACTGCAAAAAAAGTATTGGGTTTATTTTGTTCCTGGACTCTGTCCCTTTTCACTAATTCTAAGTGCAAACACACCACATCAGAAATCTCTACAATTAACACATAGGTATGCCTCTCAAGCCACCAATATCAGTTGTTATGACATCATCAGCATATTTCATTCACTCATGTAATTAAACGTTCTTAAGATGTGCCACAAAACTGTAGGAAATTTGAGATTCAGACCACTTAAAGGTGGTATTTTAATCATGTCATGTGGAATTCAGTACCTTGCATCCTGAACACCAGATTGTGCAGACCTGCTAGAAGAAATATAGTTTCCTTTTTGTTTCCAGCTACTGTATATAGGAAGATTACTTGAATTCTAATGTCAGTATTTCATATAAAATACATTTATTTTACAGAGAAAATGTGCAAAATATTAATTTTAGTTCCACCTGTGATAAAATCTCTCTCTCTAAATGCTAAATTAAATTTGTGTGCCAGTTACTGTATTGCCATCGGTATTCAATATGGAATTAATTAAAGTACTTCAGAAGCATTTAGCTTAAAGATTATTATGAAACTTCTTTCTGTAATGTCAGAAAGTTTCCTTGTGACATCTGCCATCCCTTATAGCATTCATACAGTGTAATTTTGCATTCTTCTAAACTATATGTTATACTTATTATAAGTAAATTAATAGGTTGTGTACAAATTATTTATACAGATAAGATTCTGAGCCCCAAATACTCCCCATTCTAAACATACTTTATATATATATATATATATATATATTGTGAATTTGGACACTCAACTGATTATAACAAACCAATCACATTACTTTATGGGAGTCACATAGTGCAAGTGAAGTACATACAATTTTTGAAGTACTTATGGATAAAGGGTGGGTCAACATGAAGTTGAGGTTATCATTTATCACAGTAACTTCCTTCTGCATAATTCTTCACAATGTCTAACATAAATATGAGTATGGTACATGTCTAGATCCACCCTATGAATATAAACAAGCAGAATCAAGCTATTCAACCAACACACATCTGCCATGCACTCACTCTTCAAGACAAATCATAGACATTATACTTGCATCATCCAGTGCTCTCTGTGATCTATTGTTTTACGTGATCGAATTATTTTCACTGCATGATTCTGAAATTCATCTAATATCATGCAGGCACAACTCACAGTGGATAAAAAAGGTTACATCTACCATAAATATGTTTAGGTGGATTCAAAATTACAATACCAATAAACTAGAAATTTTTAGGATTCTTCTGTTAATACCAAATAGCGAAGATTTCTTAATGTTTATACAAATATGGAATTTGATCAGTCAAGTAAATATGTTACTCCTGTGGACTCTTAAATCATTTATCTGTGTTCAGGAGTGGGGCCATGGCAGAACCCTTCCAAAAAGTAGTAGTTTATATCATTTATACACAAATCATAATGCCAAAGGAAGGAATGAAACCCAATGTTCCTTGTTGTCTTAAAAAAGGCCACAGCCAACAAGGCTGAGCTTGCTGACAAACAGTTTACAAAACACAATTCAAGGGTCTACTTGGATAACGAAAAAAGTATAACTTGAACTTGGATGTAGTTACCAAAAGACCTTCACTTACACAGGCTGCATCATGAGTGAAGCACTTTGATTCTTAACTGATAAATCAGTACCACTTTTCACAGGCTTTGGACAAAAATAATTTCCTATTAATTTGGAGATATTTCACCCAAATAAGCAACAAGTAACAGAGGATGGTGTACTCCAAGTCCTGACAGTTTCAGATAATATTTACAGGATAATACTCTGAGAATATGTTCTGAAATATAGGCACACATATGCAAAGTCTGAACGAATCTGAATTCTGTTTCATCTGCACATCAATATGTACAGTCACCAGGAAAAGCATTTTATCACTGTCTGTTGTAAATGTAACCATTTCCATCACACTGTGAGTTGTATTCACAGTACATTAAAATAAAATGCTGTACCACAGTGTAAAGCTGATATTAATCATCCCAGTCAGCTGTTATACAAACAGCTTATTGCACACATTGTTCCCAAAACAACAATGTCTATTCAAAGTTGGTCCAATTACAGTGTGGATCACAAGCTGCATTTCTGCCTACAGACACTACTAACACCTATAACTTCTGTTTGTGACAAGGCTGAAAACGCAACACTTCATCTGAGAAACAGCAGCTACACAGCCACCAGTAGCCTCAAGATAAATCTGTTGTTTGCATACAAATGTGATTACTGTAAAAGCTTCAAGTAACATGCGCAAACTTCATTCTTAATAACCATATCCTACTACTGATAATTATGTAGATAGAATACCTGTAAATGGTGGGATGAATTTTTAGAAAACTTTACTGCTGTAAATTACATGATAATTTTACCACTAAGACAGATATAACATTGTCTCTCTGCTTAATTAAGCACCATATTATATACTTCTTTTACAAGAATAGAGGTACACCTCTATGCATCCCTATCACCAAATCAGATGAAGGTGAGTGGCAACTATACGAATATTTTAGCCAAATTTATACATTGAGTTGAATATGGTAAATAACTTTACAAAATACCATTCATAAAATTACCAACAAACATAGTGACCAAACAGTAGTTCAGTGCAACATCTCCAGATTCCTCCACATTGCTGTGTGAGTTCTCTATCGTAAGTTCTCAGTTATATACATCACTACACAAGAATAGCATTAGTTCATTTTTAATTAGAAATAGTGCCCCATTATGTCAAAAAAAGTCCAGTAAAAAATGCAAATTTTTTGAGATGCACAGTTCAAAGTCTGCTTTTGTTGACCACATATGTTTCTCCCAAGTAGGTAGAAATTGTAGGGGTTCACTTTATTTAAAATTAATTCATGTATCTGTAATAATTCCCATTATCCAGATATATGTATATTTAAACATACATTCATCATTCCATTCAGTCCACCCATTGCAACTTGACTACGTTTGTGGGTATCTTTATGAGTGGAAAAGCTGCAAATAATAGCATGACACAAGGGATCATCAACTGTAAGTTTCAATTTCAAATATTGTATTTCAATCCCATTTCCTGCCATGCACATGTGGTATCATCTACCATTTTCACTACATATCTGGTTAGCAGCTAGAGTTCCATATGTCTGGATAACTGTAAACATATCATCATTCTTATTAACTTCTTGAAGACTGTAATAAAGGTATTTTCTTTCTAATGCTCCTCAATATCCTTTGTTTGAAGATTCCCAGCATTTGCCCACTTGTCCTTTCGGTAACACCTGTATTAAGACAAAGATGAATACACAGCATCAATGGAATGATAATGACAAAGGAAAATCGAAGCACTTTGAGAGATACCTGTCCCAGTGCCACTTTGCTGACCACAAATCCAACAATGACCGCCCTAAAACTCAACCCAGGCATTCACATTGACAGGCCAGTGACTATATACTGGAGCCATAGGATAACCTTTGATGTCTGATGACTTATGTTCATCTGCTTCATATATAAAACTTTAGTTCCTACCTGACAGAGAAAACAGTTTGTGGACAAAATGTATAGTTGCTTAATATTGCAGTATTAGCATGTATACTTATCACTGGCCTTTGAAAGGTTAAAGTGCACTACAGCAGAATGTTGTATGTTGTAAGTTGAACTAACCATTTAAATCAGTAAAGAAAATCACATGTGAGTGACAGGAAATACCATATTTTATCCACAAACTAACAATACAGGCGTGTATAATGTTACCAATTACCATCCTTAAACTCAGCACTTAACCTTCACATACAAACAATCAAACCCTGATATAGCACCACCTTCATTTGTGCCCATCAAAGTCTATAAATGGAAATTCCCGGTTACAAAGTATTTGGATTTACTGCCAACCTAAATGTATCACCACAAACTTCAGTGAACAAATGCTGGGTGCTATGTCAGGATTTCACTCTACATTTACTTCAGAAATCAGCTAAAGGCTCATGCAGTATGTTCACATATTCAAGTACTGTGAGGCACAACTTGTGAACCAAATTCAAAAGTAATAAACTTCATTGACATAAAACAAGCAGCTCACCAGTAAAAGTCACTAAGGTTCAGAAATTATTGGAACTGAAGTTCAGAAGTGATGGATACCTGTCAAGTTGCAATGGCTGAATATTGTGATACAACAATAATCCCTGCCTGTTACAAGCCACCGCTTAAGCGGGGATAAAAGCACAAAAGTTACGTAGTACAGTAGATGCATAAGCAACATGATTGTTTTCCAAAGTTCATACTTCAGTACATTACAGTACGGTATTTTAAATGTTCGACATTCCTTGAAACATATTCTTTTAAATATGTTATTTGAAAATAATAACAATACTAACTGCTACATTTACTATAATAAATAACAAATACTCATTTAGTGTTTCCCCCACTGACACGTCTTCCCTCCATGAATAGTTTCATTTTTAAACAAAAGAATTCCATTGCCAGAAGCTTACTGCTGCAAAAGCCACAGATACCTGTGCTGAGCAAGCAAGCAAATGCTGCCAAACTTTGTTTTTGTTGCTAACTGATTGACACCCAATTATGGAGACATCACGTCATACACCTGGTATAACATTATGTACAAGTATATAGTTCTGACCCTATTACATAGCTACAGAATGTGCGGGGGGCTGAGAACAGGTGAGGAGTGAGTACATGAGTGAACATCATGGACAAGAAATACACAAATTACTTACTTTTAAAAAATCAGTTTACAACAATTGCGTCTTCCATTTTGATCCCTCTTTCATACAGTGACAGTGACAGACCCACATAAACCAGTCATAGTAACAGAGTACTATTTGTTATGGCAGAAACTACAATCACCTGCTAACAGCACTAATTCATGTTTCTCGGTGACCGTTATGTTAAGTTTTGAGGTATGGGTATACAAGTATATCATGTGACAATATCTGAGTGGAAAAGAGAAGTGGTTTATACAATCAGATATGAAACACACTGTTTGATCTCATACACCATCGAAACTTGTACATCCATTTCATACTAATAATGATGAGCACATGACATGACCATTGCTGGACTTGGGAAGCAAATGTTGGAATCGAGTACTATTGGAGGGCAGCTTAAAACGTTTTATACACAGCAGTCTAGAAACATTAACGCAGCATTATAACACACTTGTGCAGTGTTACTTCAACCTTGAGTCTGCAGCAACAGTAGTCTTTCATCATACATTATTAGCAAAAATCCAATTACAAGGAATTCAAACAGCTTTCATTTTTAAATGTATTTGCCATTTCTTGATTGCCCTAATTGGTCCATTAAACTATATGAACTGTCATACTAATTCATGAATATGACATTAAAAACAGTATGTGTGTCTCTACCAATCAGGTGGAAGATTCTGTCCATGTTACACCCTTCTCTTAATGGCATTTATATAACTTTTCTGCAATGTTCAACCATACAAAAAACTGTATGTTTCTTCCTCACAGAACAACAGTTCTCTCCTGATCTGTGCAAATCAGTGGGCCAAAAACCACAGATTATAAATAGAAATATCACTGCTTTTGTAAGCAACACTGTGAACTTTAAAACAGAAATCAGCTTCGGCAACATTAAGTGTAGGAAGATATGGCACCCGCACACCAACATCAATATTATACATCTAATAATTTGGTACTTACATGCATACACACCCATGCACACGCATAGACATATGATACAGTACGCAAAACTTGGTTCTTTAAAATCGCTCTCCAAATGTCTGTTTAGGGAGGTAATGTTATTATCCAAGCATCTGCTTCAGTATGAGTCTACCTCAGTATGTAAGGTCACACTGTTGTCTAAACATGAAGACTTAAAGATGTCCTATATAATTAAGGTATTTCATCACATGCCTTCCAGTGCTATCTTACTCCTTGCAAATGTTTCATACTTCTAATTATAAACACTAGTTCTACCACAGCAAATAAATATAAAATATATAATTTATTTTAAAAAATGCTGACGAATATATTACGGTAACACTTCCACACACACACACACACACCCACACACACACAGTAATGACTTATCATTTCAGTGACTGAAATTAACAGGATCTGAAGCAATTTTTCAAATACCTTTTTCTCACAAGCTGAACATCTTGTATTACACATATTACACGATCATGATATATCCATCGCAGACATTATATGTCTTTCTTACGTATCATAATGAATATCAGTCACAATATTCTTTGCATCCTATGCCAGAAGCAAAGGAAACAAATTACTGGAATTCACTTCAATTGCTGTGTTCTGAAGGCCAATTTATATCTTGAAAAATTTAATCTATTCTTCCAGTATTACAGCTTACTGCCTCACTCATGCTTGTGTAATACACTTTGCCTGCATCTTGCTCTCATACTGCAATTACCCAACTCACTCACATATACTACACACTCATTATCTGTTTACATATATATAAATAATAATGATTTGCTCCCATTCAGCTCCTTTTCAAATGCATCTTTATTTATTTCCCTTACTCAAAACCAATCACGTTTATTAAAATCTGATATCCTTTCGAAATAAAAGAACGTACAGTATATGCCAGTAAATAAGGTGAACACTTCTTGACTGTCATCCATGCTAAACATATTTGATAAAATGAGACCGTTGCAGACTTAAATCAGCTCCAGCCTCTTCACCCCAAACTTTCATGTGTCCAAGCCATCACTTGTTTGCTGCTCTTGTCAATCTGTACCATTAACCTGCCCTTGTACTTCAGATCCACTAACTGAATTTCCTGGACTGGAGAGAGATATGGCCACATCCTGTCACAAAGTATTCTCTGTCATAATCTGCTTCATTCTTTTCATGCCCAAGGTTCAGTGAATGAAAACTGTGTGTGTCATGAAACACGGGGCAAATAAAGAGTGTGCTGTGAGACTATTCAACATACAAACAATTCCATAATCTGCTCCTAGCACAGTTGAGCCACTTGCTTGGTGTCACAGTGCTGTGTAATGGTTCCTAGTCCCAATGCAAAGGGGCCACTCGCCGAGTATCCAGGGTGGGGGAGAGGAGTGACCGTAGGGTGCTGCTACTGTTGCTAGTGTTAAAGTATTTCAGTGTGAGTGGTGACTGGAGGTGACGGTGTCGGATCACCTCTCGCTCTGCAAGGAGTGGCCACAGCTCCTGTGACACGCAACAAATAGAGAAAATTTGGCGAACAAGCAGATATTATACCACAAAACAAGTTTCTAAAATAACACAAATGTCAATCTGTCTAATTATCAATTTAGTCAATTATTAATAATTCTACAATTGATTGGACACAAAACAGAAGTATTTATCTTAGTTTACCTACAAATAATTATGGGCTATGTCATGGTGTGAGCAGTTAGTCCCTAGCCTATCACCATGAATGCCTGGGCTCAATTCCATGGCAGTCCATGTGGGATTTGTGATGACAAAGGGGCAGCATTTTCTCCAAACACTTCCATTTTCCCCTGTTAATGTCAGTGCCCATATTTCATTCCTTTCCCATTGATAACACATCATAATTTTAGCAATTGCCAGCACTGATTAACACAATAATATAAAATAATGCCATGGTCATATTATATACATTTCTATTTGCAGTATACAGACAAATGTTAGTTAAAGTGATTATGTCAAAGTGGATTGCATGAGCTTGTTCATAAAAGTGTCATACTAATTATGTGTGGTCCTTTTTTTAAGAAAACAGCAATCACTTTCCCTTACTTAGCATAACTATACCTATAAAACTTCACTTCAAAACCAATCTCAACAGCTGATAACTATGAGAATGTAACACGTATTAATTTAGGCCACACCCAGGTTTCAAATAAAATTTTAATTAATCACTTAATGATAAACTGGTCCCTGTTACTTAATTACTCAAGACATGTTGTTATAAACAAAGTAATTTACTTATTAATCCTTTGAAGACATTTATTCACCCAACATACATAAAACTTCAGTTCACACCTCAAAGAGAACATAGTCTGCATCCTTTATAAAGACCAACCTCTGCTAAAGCTGTTTGTGGTAATAACTGCCATTTATTCTGAGAATCACACAAAACATGTACATAAACTGTCTGGCAAAACACACAGTGTTTCTGTGTTAAACCTGGCAGGATACAGCAACCACAAGGCAAGAAAGGGTTATTGCTGGATAAACTAATTATTGTTTAACTGATAAAAGGCAAAGCATAACAATGCTAATTAATAACACCCATACTTCAAATGAAAAATGGTTAGTATTATAAAGTCATGCACATTTAGATCAAATTATTTTAGGCATTTTGAACTCCCAAACAAAATAAGAAAACTTTATCTTCTCTCCCTTTAGAGTCTCTACTGCCAGTGTAGAGGTGTTACCAGGAACTTAAAATGCCCATTTTGACGTTTTGTTGACCATGCATCACAGTATATTTATAGGTCACCTATAGGTGTGATGAAACCAGAGGCTGTGTAGTGCAATTTTGACCTCCTGATGATGAGCACATGTGCTCGAAACATGTAGAGGCATGAAATAAGTCTTATTGTGAAACAAATTTTATGCATCAAGTTGGTTAAATACTGAGATTAAAATGCCTAGTTATTGCATTCATATGCACTAGTTCATTGTGTGACCACAGCATTATTGGTCTTTCTAAATACCAAACGATATTAATAAAACAGTCAGACATTTTTAAACACCTGTTACTAATGAAATGTCATAGTACTTGATGTAATCATGATATTTTGTTGTTGAGAGGTTTAGTTCAGTACTGTCTTCATCTATATTTACCTTTATTTAACAATATTTCCAATTGCTCAAATTATATGACAGCATTATTAGGGGATTATGAAATGAAAAGATTCTGGAATGAAATCACAGAAGAGTTGCTCTGTCCTGCCAGCCTACTGGACAACATTTTAAACTGGAACCTCCTGGATATAAAATAGCAGTGTGACTGAGCCAACCATGACACTTGGTCCCACCTTAGTTTTACACTGATGATCAAGGCATTATTCCCCTCAACATATTCAAAGCTTCACATGCTAAATAACATCCCTATCCAGAAGCCTGTCAGTTGTACTGAAAGCTATGTTTGCGTCTCATCGTAGTTTGTATACATGATCAAATGCTGAGAGTGAAAAATGGCAGGACAAAGGTATGTAATCAGCTGTTACCTGCAGAGAGAGGGCCTCATCTCAGGACTCACTTGACCCCTTGAACTGTCTGTTGCTGCCCCGTCCAGTGAGGGAGCCAACAAGAGATTTCAGGGTTGCTCCCAATCCCTTGGTTCCACCACCAGGCGTCTGGGCATTACTCTGGTTACGACCCACACCTTGTGGATGTGCATCCAAGCACTTCTGGTATCGTAGCTGCAAGAAAATAACAGAAGAGGGAGTGATAAAAGAACGAAAGTTTTTGTGTTACTTCACAGTAATATATTGAACAAATGAGTAACCCTCACATTAGTGATGGGTGGGATGAATGCCATCACATTTATTGCCTTATTCCCTGCTGTAAAAGTATTTCTGCATTACAAGTGACATTCATGATAACCATTTCTTTGATTATTTAACAACATTTTGTTGGCTGCATAGCTTTTTTTGTATTCAGTGGCACAATAAATTTAAAAAATGAAAAGAATATTCAAACAAGTAAAAAAGTGTTCATGGCTTATTTTAATGTACACTCATGACAGATCTTAGTAAAATGGCAAATATCCCACCTATGACAGCCGGCTGAGATTAATCCACTACCTCAAAAATATGAAGCAAGAATGATTATTATTTCACCATGACAATTCAGCTTTTCGGAATTCATTATGATATTAACAGCAAAATAAGTTCAGGAAATGCAGAATAACAACACACTCACTGTTGAATTGTTTACCTTTGTGCAATATTTATACAAGCCTCATGAATAAAATATGTGAAATACAAGAGTCTTGCTGTTTTATGGCACTGAAAAATTCAGTGTGTTAATCTGAAAGCAGAACAAATTACTGAGGGCAATCACCCTGCCAAAAGTTATGCCTGTCTGGACTTCAAAAGGATGGTCATCTGGGAATGGAGGAAATTACATTTATGTGAAGCTTCATGGGCCATGTCATCACACTGTTGTACTTGAGTAGCTGCCCCTGTAGGCTGAGATGGGTAGGCATGTGTACTTTAGGTACACGAAAATGTCAGGTCAAACACATAGCTGACTTCATTCACTTTATTCAAACAGAAAGAGCCTTCACAATCAATCCAGTATTGAGGATTGGTGGATGCCCAACAGCCAAGGTGAAAACATAAAATCTCTGCCTATGATGGGAATTGACAGAATTGAACCTGGATCAACACACCCATGGTGTACAGAGGAGGATAAAACATCTTACAACAACAGCTGTGAAGATTTGTAGTAGTCTGATTTGGCTCAGAATGGGGCAACAGCAAGGAAATTTTTTTTAATAGAAAACTAGTGACTGGCTGCTTGGGAAGGACCCATTAACTAACCAGTCATTTTTAAGATACTCACCTTGCAAGCAGCTTCCACAGTTTTGCAGAGAGCTCCAGATGAAGGCTCACAATGAAACACATGTGCAATGAATAGGTCCTGTGCAGTATGCATAATAAAACCACACTGTTTCACGTTACGTCCAATTCCCAAGAATGAAAGGTAGCGGACACGACATTCTGCTATCAGTTTGTTTTCTTCCTGCATGACAAAACACAAACACACCTGTCACACATTTTATGCAATCAAATGACATATGATTAATATAAAAGCTGCCTGTGTTAATTGGGTCCCTGTCACCACAGCACAGTATGTCCACAAGATGAGGGCAATGGAGACAGACTCCTGATAAGGAGGGTACCTACAAATATATTGAATGAGTGCTGAACAGATAACAAGGGTGGTCTTCCAGCTTGGGAATCTGGTCAGCCCTACAAACTTCCCATAAAAAAAACCGCCTGCCATTGAAATATTTCTCAGGGCGCCAGACTGGAGATTAATAATTTGTACTCCTAAACAGTATAGTATTAGGATGATGAAATATGAGGGGATGAGGGGAGAGGAACACGCTATATGCATGGGTAAAGGTAAAAGGTAAAGCAGTCCTGTTACATGCCCAGAGGGGCCCAGAGAGTTCCAAGAAGTTAAGGTTCCCAGATTTCGTGACAACAGCACAGGATGGTGGTAGGTTGTCAGCCTTATGCACCGGCCGCCTTTACCCCCAGGAAATACTCCTGGTGCTCATTTCTGTTAGAGGCTGAGTCGACCCCAGGGCCATAGTGCGATCGGAAGAATTTTACATCAATGAAAAATCCACTGACACTAGCTGGGATTGAATCAGCGACCTTCCGATTTGTAGCACAGCACCTTAACCACTGTGCTACCGTGGTCCCCATATGCATGGGAGAGAAGAGAAATTCATATATGATAATGTCCCGGTTGGATAATCTAAAGGACAAAAACTACTTGGAAGACCTAGGCATATATGGTAGGATAATATTAAAATGGATCTTACAGAAATAGGATGGTACAACATGGAATGGATTCATTAGGCGGAGGATAGTGACAAGTGGTGGGCTTTTGTTAATATGGTAATTACCCTTCAGGTTGCATAAAATGCTGGGAATTTCTTGACTAGCTGAGGGAACTGTAAGCCTCTGAAAAAGGATCCTGAACGATGGAGTACTTAGTTATATGAAAGCAGTACCTATGTCAAATCCAGTATTCCAGTTTCAGTGTATCAATACAAATTAGTTATGTCCAAATTACATTCATACAGCTTAAAATCTGCAAGCGCCATAATTTAGTTTGTCTCCTGTCACTGACTAACTTAGAACACACTTTGTTAGTTTATCTCAGTATTTAACCAACTTGATGCACAAAATTTGTTTCACAATAAGTTTTATTTCATGCCTCTACATGTTTCGAGCACATGTGCTCATCATCAGGAGGTCAAAATTGCATTACACA
>Ga0131853_10008862_pt1 | contig 18353 bp, 10 predicted proteins | sample TergutLab28metaG_FD_92764 | JGI IMG/M metagenome (GOLD analysis project Ga0131853, IMG submission 92764) | Labiotermes labralis P1 segment gut microbial communities from Petit-Saut dam, French Guiana - Lab288 P1 (version 2) (version 2) | ecosystem: Host-associated > Arthropoda: Insects >... | reverse complement strand
TGGTTCGAATCCCACCTGGGGCATGGATGTTTGTCTGTTGTGAGTGTTTTGTGTTGTCAGGTATAAGTCTCTGTGACCAGCTGATCACTCGTCCAGAGGAGTCCTACCGACTGTGATGCGTCGTTGTGCGTGATCTAGAAACCTGAAGAATGAGGAGGTCATGGCCCGCGTTGGGCCGCAGCGTCACGGGGGGGGGGGATTAACAATGTGTGTCTATCCTCAAGACAGATCTTGTGACAGCGTGGCAGTTGTTGGGTAATACAAAAGGTAAACACAATTCTGGAACGTACATTGCACAGTTCAGACACGGTCGCCACTGCACCACAGAAGTACAGCGTTCAGAATAGCTCGCCACTGCACCACACCATCATAGTATTCAGAACAGCTTGCCCCATTATATTGTTCATAACAGCTCTCCACATTGTAGTGTTCAGAAGAGCTCGCCACAGGACCCCTTGTTTTTAAACACCATATAATATTATACAAATTGCAGTCGATGTGTATTCCACATCAAAATCTCCCTTCGGTCTATGCAGAAGCATTGCAACTAATTACCGACAGCTGGCAGCCACTGACTGACAGTAGTCATGCCTGCCAGGTGACAGCCGGAATACAGCGTTACGTGAGTCAGCTAGTCACTTGAGAGGCTTCCGAGGCGATTTGTTTCTAGGGTGAGCAGTTCGGTCCTACAGATCAAGACCAGACCAGAAAAAGACTCTGATATAACTTATTTCTTCTGTATGTAAAAGACATTAATCTCTTCAACCGTCTGAGTCTACGGATATTCTTTTACGCCAGAGTGGATTTCATATTCAGACCCAGAATATCATTGTAAATATAAATCCAAAAATCTATATAAAATTACATTTTCTTTAGTCATACATATAATAGGATTTTAAAGGAAAAAAGTGTGTAATTACTCCATAATTCTAGGAATTAAAGAGGCAGACGTTGTTACTCGTACATTTAACGTTTGGCTAAATGAAAGCATACATGGAGCAGAAGCATTCTTATAAGCTAGCAGTAATTCAACTAGACAGTTCACTAGAGCCCACATATTGCATTTAGCACAGAGCAACACCCAGACAAGGTAATTTATGTACCAAAAACATTCCTGAAGATAAGGCAAATTAATTTAAACAGCTCTACCGTGATTCATACCTGAACCACTTGTACAATTCAGTGAGGTCCACCAGAACATGTATTACTGAACACGTTTGGCTCTACATCAACATAACGCTGTGAACGAATGTAATAAACACAGCGTTATGTATCAGGCCTAGTAGGCTTAAGTAAAACAAAAGCTGTCGAAATTTCAGCCCATATTGTTTATTATATTTGTTCAACAAATGCACAATATATTTTAACAATATCTGTTTCTTAAAGCACTCCAACATGTAGGAGCGCTTTAAGGAACAAATATTGTTAATATATATTTGCATTTATTGGATAAATATAATAAAATTCTACAAAATGCAAGGTAAATACATCAAGATTCAAACAATATATTGTAGATGATATTCAAGAATAACTATGGCCATAATGAATGCATAACCCCAGTACAGAAAAACTTATGTTGCTTGTCTTGAAATTCTGTGGGAATGTGGACTGTTTATGACACTTCAGCTTTTCGAATAAATTATTGGGCAACACTCTTCAGTGTTTATGCATTATAAAATGATCATTTCACACTGATGGGCCCTACATTGTCCTTAATTAAAAAAAACCAAGTACAAACGAATTTATAACGAAAGAAACGACATCTTTTAGTCTCTGTAGTTTGTTAAATGAATGGTTACTGAGAATTGAAGAGTTGAATTTTTTCTTTTGGAACTGCACAAATGATTATGGTGAAAGTTATGGTAATGGTGATGGATGTGATAATGGTGGCCGTTGAATCATAATCGCTTTATCGACCTCGTGTCATTGCATTTTAAACCAGCAACTGTAATTAAATAATCGGTTTATCTTAATTGGATCTCAGGTTTATTACTTCTTCACTTTACCTCAGTTTTCCTAATTCTTCAGTTTATGTCAGTATGGTGACAGCATGTTTCCTGAAATCTTTTAAAATGTTAGTCATAGGATGTTGCGTCGAAGGGAATTACAAATGCCTCAAATATGTTCATGGAGATAAGAGTGCGTGACGACATGCATTCCAGTACCAATGAGGGCACGTTTAAGTGTTCCAACTTTCATTACTCCATCACAGTGCAGACACGCGTCATACATAGCAAAAATTTGAAACACTTCCAATACAGTCGTGTGAAATTACAGTAAAAAATGTAAGACAATAAGGCACTATTCCACTCGTAAATAAATTTCAAATTGTGAATAAATGAAAATAAATATTTGAATGATAGTAATAATAATAATAATATAAAATCTACACACTGAAGCCACTGGTTAATTACTATTCATGCATTTTATCTAAAACAGGGTTCGAAATTATTTTTACCAAATACAGGAAAATGGAAACACTTTACTTAACACATGTCACACAAATCCACATACATAAACTAATAAATGAGGTGAGTAAAAAAAACATGTAATATTTATTCCTTTCCTTGGTGATTTTAATGTATTTTGGTTCAAATTTATTTTAGCATAGGTTTAGTTTGATTAAGCAGGAATTTTCTCACGGTGTCTGAAAAATGATGATGGCAAAATAATACATAAAACATGTGACTGTCTCCGTGAGGTAAGTAAACAATACACGGCTTTCCGCGATAAATTCTAGTCCTAATAATGGGAGCAAACATTTCTTAAAACTAAAATTAATGACAATCCAGGCAAGATAAGCTGCGTTTCCAAGGCAGTGATTGGGAAGGCGGTTACTTCCACGTGAATACTTTGCAGCAACCAAATTAAGATTGATCATGATGCAGTAAGGGAAATACAACACCAAATAGGAGAAACGAAACGAACATGAACATCTACAATGTTTATAAATAAGAAAACGAACTACTTTTTTTTTGTGACAAACCCTTATTGTGCAGGCAAACTTATCTGTCCGTCAGAGTTAACTGACGCTAAGCCATGACGTCACTCAGTACACCAGGGAGCACTCTATGCTAATTCTAAATGTCTAGATGTTGCTTTAACACTGACGAGGGAAGAAAAACACTCAAAATATTACCGTGAAGGGAAGACGCGAAGTCCTGGCCCACAGGGGCAACATCCACTTCCGGTTCGCTTCCGTTTCCGCCTCACACACCAGTCTTGCCCCATTAGTGTTTTAATTTGTAAAAAAATGTCACTGATTTCCCAAACTACACCAGAATCCAATCCTTGTTTTACTAACTAAATAGTGTATGACATTATCCGTTACGAGCGTTCTTAAAACACAGGAGACAGTCATACTTAAAAGCCAACAGCAGTAAAACCAAACACGACTTAAAGTATTAAGCGAAACAGTCATCTTCTAACATTATACTGATTCACGATGCCAAATTGAAGGTATGTGAAAGACATTGACGAGTGTATTAAAATGTAACACATATACGAATATGCAAAGAAACAAGGGAACAGAAATAAAACAAAACAATTGAGCAGCAGTGAGCGTTATACTACAGCCACGCAACCACACGTTGTATTGATAGAGTGGCCTCTCCCGGGCTAATGTTACCAGCGCACGGCAGTGGCAATGCCCCGAACTACGCATACACGAACACTACTCAGCCTGCCATCTTGGATTCGAGTTGTTCCACCCCCCTCTCACCCCTTCTTGCAGCATCCCCCTTTCCTGTTCATAATGGACAAGCAGGTGCAGCGAAAAATAGAATAACAAAACACATTCCTTCACTTCTTTTGGCTAAAGTATGTCGGAGTATGTTCCCTTGGCTGCATGAATAAAAATGATGTCGCTTTATATCTCTGCCATTATTTAATGCATGTTGTACCTATTACTACGTCTGTACACAACCCCATGTAAAGAAGTAAGCATAAATCATCTGTGTTAAGGTAAAATATGACCATACATAGCAAACTCTGGCTGGAAACAAGTCTTAGTAAGGACAGAAAATGGGAAGACGGGACAGAAATTCTCTTGCGTCATACAACATGGCGTCTTACATCCCCTTTAAATGTAAACTGCATCAGGCCCATACCAAGGCCAGACACTGGGATTTATACTCACAGAATCTAAAATATCACGCTGTTTTAGGCGCTTGACTTACGTCATTTACTGGAAAGCATTGAGTAATAACTGTGCTATTAAATAAATGACACAAACCTATTTCCTACGGGACTGTTTATTAGCTGAGTTTCAAATACACTTCTTTGGAAGTGACTTGTAAACCGCAATTCAGAATGCACGGGGACCATGAAATGTATTCTTTATATCACATAATAGGACATTTGTGTTTTACAAATTTGTAAAAGGTATTTTTAATGAGTATATATGGTTGCAGTGGGTCATACAGACAGATGCATAACTTGCATGTTACTGTAGAGACAGGCTCTAGAAATGATCGCGGGTTCAATCTTGCTGCTAAGATAAGACTACTGTCTTTAATAAGATGCAGTCCGGGGTAGTTACTGGTCTTCTTACTGGACACAATCTGACAAAATATTTCTACCAAATGGGGATGATTGACAGTCCCTCGTGTAGGAGGTGTGAAGCAGAGGAGGAAACCTCCGTTCATGTTTTGTGTGAGTGAGAAACTTTGGAGACACTCATGCTTATCTGTGCTCCTTTTTCCTTGGACCCTGAAGTACTTGGAAATACAAGTCGGGGGGGGGCAATCTGGAACTTTATTAAAGGGATAGGGCTCCCATGAATTCAATATCAGTGTCAGAGGCAAAAAGGGCCTGTAAAAAAAGGCTTACTTACATCGTGACAGAAAGGACTCGAACCTATTACCTGTTCTATTTTGTATAATATATTATATACCGTCAGTACACAACAATATCGGTATAGTAATATAATGTATGTAATAGGTTACACTATGGCTACATGTTTCGACCGTAAACGGTCATCATCAGGTCAATATAGAACATGTTTTTATCTCAGTATTTATCCAACTTGTTGCACAAAATAAAAGTATTGTGAAACAAATTTTGTGCATCAAGTTGGTTAAATACAGAGAAAAATATACTGAGATGCACGGTCAGCAAAACGCCAAAAAATAGAACATTTTGTTTAATGTAGAGGTACAAAATGTTCTTTATTGGCCTCATGATGACCGTTTACGATCGAAACATGTAGCCATAGTGTAACCTATTGCATACATTATATTACTATACTGATGTTGTTGTGTACTGACAGTATATGATATATTGTACAATTGTTATTGTACAACGGGATGGCTTCTGTCAAAATCCTATTCTATTTAATTGCACACGTTATTTTTGTGTATATAACACTTGAATTATCATGTCACAAGTCGGTCAAAATTGCGTTTTAATTAGCCTTGGTTTCGTATATTCCCTCAATAAAATATCCAACACCAAACTGTTCTTGTCTGGTTAACTCACGAATTTTATCTCTGTGTACGAAGACAGGTTGCTGATAACTCAAATCAATTATACAGACAAGCAAACATTAATTGCTAACTCCTTGGAACACAGTCGTCTTTCAGCAATCACCAGGCGTACGGCTACCCAAGATACACTGTGCACTAAACAAAAGCCCATATTTCATTTCCGTTATTCATAAAAACCCGCCACAAGACCCTCGCCTGATCCAGATTAACCCACAACTTTGTGCATTAGTTAGCTCAGGTGCACGTTACTAATTTTTTTTCCTATATAGTGTTAGGTCTTTAAGAGGTCTTCTCTCTTCAAGATTTTTCGTCAAACAAGGAACAAATTCTAAGTTTTCTATCAGACACAACACATATTTTCTTTCGGAGGTACAGGCAATATGTTTCGCATTAACTAACTAATCCATCATCAGGTCTTTGTACAAGAGAAATAGCAAGACTGTACTAAAACTGGCATCTCATTAATTTGTTCTTGCTGTTTCTCTTTTACAAAGGCTTGATGATAGATGAGTTAAGTAATCCGAAATATGTAGCCTGTATCTCTGAAAAAAAAATGTTATGTCTGACTGAAAACTTTGCATTTTTTCCTTGACTGAGCTGTAAAAAACGGATGCATTCCGTTAAATTAAATTTCTCATCAAAATTTTGCATGCATTTCTGGTATCTCCAACACTTGGCCATGCCAGGTCCATTTTACCTTCTTCATTTGACATTCCTAATAATGTTTAGCGACCGAAGAAAAACATGATTCTCGTCAGTATCTAAATCCCTGTCTCGACTCTCTATCAACATTACTGTTCCTTACACAATATTAGTAACCAATGGCGATGAACGCACTCACATGAGGCAAGGCAAATAAAATGCGACATTTCAGTAGGAAATCAGACAGAATTGGCCACCTGAGAGGCGAGGACGAAACTAGTCTTTTAAATACTTGCCTTGACAAACACAAACCACGTACGAAAACACCCCTGGAAATTTATTTTATATATTCAGACAATACATTCACTGCATTTTTAAGACATGCTGCTTAATCTTTTTTCTATAAAATGCTGTTTATTTCACAATTTTACCTTTGTATGTACAAAAACACGTTTTTCATAAACCATGCGGTAAAATTTAAATAATAAGGCTGGTAGGGTAAAGGTTAGGTCGTGCTCTTAGAATGGATTTTATTGACCCATTTCCTAAGTAAACCACTAACATCGACAAAATTATGTTTTTTTTATAACAACGTTTGCTTCTAAGTAAAGTTTATATAGTTGAATAATAAGAGACCAACTTGATGTCACCAGTTATTATATTTTATTTCACTTCTTCTATGCTCAACATGTTTCAGACATTAATACATCCATCATCAGGAGCCTGCGACTTTTCTATTGTATCACCACATTGGTCGTGTGTTCTTGTTTCAGCCCGTTACACGGATACCACCCCAACCCAGCCACATCGAAACTCCAACACACATCCAAACAAGAACACACGACCAATGTGGTGATTCAATAACAAAGTCGCAGGCTCCTGATGATGGATGTATTAATGTCCGAAACATGTTGAACATAGAAGAAGTGAAACAAAACATAGTAACTAGTGACATCGAGTTGGTCCCTAATTCTTCATCTATCACAATGATGCACGGTCCAATATACATAAAGTTTATATTTCTTGTTGGCTTCGGTTCTACACACAAATTACTGATGGCTCAGTTAATGAGGGCGAAGGCGTTTTATGTGCTAAATGGCAGTAACGAAAACAGTAAATGCAAAACACAGGGTAGCGATGATATTAAAGGAAGTGTTTAGCATCTTAAGACAAATGTCAAGAAAATAAGTGTTTAGTTTGAGTTCCTGTGCGTTTGCTCCTTATTTATTGTACTTGGAGCAGCCAACAATGAATATGTGGTAAATAAAATTATGTAACTCAAGCCACTTAGTTTGAGTTCCTGTGCGTTTGCTCCTTATTTATTGTACTTGGAGCAGCCAACAATGAATATGTGGTAAATAAAATTATGTAACTCAAGCCACGTAAGTTACAAGTTTATTTTCCTCTGCAATTACAGGCTGTTGGCTGTGAAGCAATTCGTGTCCAGTCGAAAAATTAGATTTTTCTCGGGGAATACGAGTGTTCGGGGGAAGATCCGAGATCGATTGTTTGTAAACACTAAGCTTATGATGGTGTGATGTAGTATTACTTTGGTATGTAAGTAACTGCCTAACCCAGTGGCCCCACGGTCTAAGACGTGGGTCTACTTATCTCGCTCGATGGGAATGCGGGTACGAATCCCGCCGGGGGCATGGATGTTTCTCTCTCTTGTGAGAATTGTGTCTGTTGTCAAGTAGAGGTTTCTGCGACTGGCTGATCACTCGTCCAGAGGAGCTCTACCAAGCGTGGCGTGTATGAGTATAATCTCGAAACGTCAACGATGAGGAGGACTTGGCCCACTGTTGTCATCGAGCCATTATATATATATATATATATATATATATATATATATTACGAGTTACCGCACTGTAGCTGACGTGTACTGGAACGAAAAGTATTAACCCTTATCCCGCTAACGTGGAGAATAGGGTGAGCTCTTAATAATGCCAGAAATTGGCAGATTGGATTTAACTCGGCGTTTAAAGATTTAAGCTGCGGAATGTAAAAAAATTACAATAAATACACGTAACGGTATTTGAATAAATAACAAATATTTTAAATTTTGAGTAATTAAATTTGCTTTAATTTTTAAGACGTTGCTTCATGTGTAGGCCAAAAACGAACAGCAGTTGCCAACATTCCCACAGAAATGACTGTCAAAAAATGCGGTATCATCAAGCTTAAGACAGAAAGACAGGTTCACAAGTCGAATGCCCACAAGAGAATATCTAAAGCAACAAGTTTACACTTAAAAAGAAAAATGTGTGTACCCGTAGAATGCTCAAAATTGTGTATTCACTTGTTAGAAGCCAATCTTACCATCTCCCCTGCGCTAAAATGTTGTTACAAGGTGCAGTCCTCAGCGCTGGTAAGTTACAAATTCTGTATCAGAATAACCGATTGGCTGTTCACACTTTAGTTTCAGAAGAAAATATCGCGCGAGAAAGCCGAATACAACTCTATGGTATCTTACTAATAAGTTATAAATTCATGAGTGACGTTAAAAACACTTGCAAAATTATAACTTAACCGACAAATAATCTGTGTTCGCACTTTCATTGTTTAAGTCAAACGTGGCCGGTAACAATCGTAGTCAGAAGTCAGTTCCTACACATTCCACACAAGTTAATTATACACAATCTGCTTCAAAACCTAGTGATTTCACTCAATCAGGAACACTGTGTTCAAATTGAAGTAATCATTGCACTTCCTGTGTTGTAAATCTGATGTTTATTGGACCGTACATCATTGTGATAACTGAAGAATAAAAAACCAACTAGATGCCACTTGTTATTTTATTGTACTTCTTATAAGCTCAACATGTTTCGGGCATTACTATGCCCATCATCAGGAGCTCGCAACTATGACGCTGATTACCACATTCGTCGTCTCGTTCTTGGTTTGCTGTAGGTTGGAGGTTAGGTGTGGTTAGGCTGGAGTAGTGTCCGGGCTGCAGCCTAACCGCAGTTAACCTCCAACATACAGCAAACCAAGGACTAAACGACCAATGTGGTAATCAACATTATAGCCGCGAGCTCCTGATGATGGGCGTAGTAGTGCCCGAAACATGTTGAGCGTATAAGAAGTACAATAAAATAACAAGTGGCATCTACTGGTTTTTTTAATTTTCAGTTACCCTGTGTTGTAATTGCACTGGTTACGTCAGATGAATATTACGAATAACGATGCCGTTTATGTATATTGAAGGTACTAATGGAGACGTGTCTAGAATGTGAGAGCGTGCAGTGTGGTAGAAATTTACTGTAGTTTCGGAAGTTGAGGCAAAGGGTGCAGCGAAACGTCCGTAAATTTCTACTGTACTACACGGCACTCTACAGCCTAACACAGTATAACTTATGATTACGCATGTCGAGCCGGCATCAGGGGCATTATACCGATGATAAGGTCAAGAAATTCTGTGATGTTGACGTTCAGGTGACCGTGCATCGTGATAAATTCTTGTAATAAAACCGACAAAATGTACCAATTTCTCAAATTTATTTTTCGAATAAAACTCTACATGTTTCGGACATATCCTCTGTCCATCATCAGGAGTTTTTCACTGTACACACAGCAATGGTGTATGTCATACAGGTTTGCTGACAGCTTGCGAGCAGGATCGGGACGGAACGAGTTCCTTCCCGATCTATATGACATACAGCACTGCTGTGTGTACAGTGAAAAACTCCTGATGATGGACAGAGGAACTGTCCGAAACATGTAGAGTTTTATTTCAAAAATAAATTTGAGAAATTAGTGCATCTAGTTGGTTTAATTATAAGAAATTCTGTGATGTTGACGTCATGTGGCATGGCAATTTGGTACCAACTTTTCGGAGGACAGTGCCGCCGCTTCATTAATGTTTTATAAACCTGATGTACAAAATTACACGGCGTGACATACGAAAGGTAATAATATTTATAGTCAACAATGTGACATCATAAAAACTGTTTATGATCTGGCATTATTTTAATGTTCAATCCTGATACTCGTTTCTGTAGATAGGATAATCACGAAAAACTCAGCGATCTATGGATTCCGAAAAAAAACACTCTGTATACAGCGTGTTCTGTGTATTCGTATCACGTAACATTAAGGCGCGTTCGTTCAACCATTGTTGAAGTGGAAAAGCGATAAGTATTACATACTCTGATTGTGTATTTGTAGATTTAGGTATCCAGCATGCAATGCGCATGCGCCATACTGTCATCTGTGGCCTGCCCCGATCTACAACATTTTTCCACATTACCTCATAAAGGGCACTTTTTTTCGAAAAAAAAGGTACTGGACGTAAAATGTGTTTCTCTTATCACTACAAGGTTTGTCTGAAACAATTTTCATTCTAAGAAGAAATGAGCGAGATATGATAAAACTGTATATTGGTCTTCATGTAAGGTACGCTATATTATTTTCTGATTTTAATGAAACTTGAAATTTCTTGATAGTTTTTCGAAAAATAATCAAATATCAAATTCCACGAAAATCCGTCCAGTGGGGCCCGAGTTGTCCCATGCGGAGAGATGGATGGACGGACGGAGAGAAGTACAGACGGACGGACAGACATGACGAAGCTAATACTGGCTTTTCGAAATTTTGCGAAAGCACCCAAAAACGCACCTAGCAGAAGGAAATGTTGGCAAGAAGATATGACATTCATCACAGAAACGATTCTTTGATTTCTACATCGCAATCTGATAAGAAACATGTCCAAAGGACAGAACGGAATTCAGAACCAACTTACACATTAAACAAGAACAGTGTATTAACGTGATGCACCTTGAAGTGTGCAGTCTTAAATATTTGGAAGTTTTAAATTAGATGCAATGGAAATGAAAAATAAAATTTTCAAATTTTTCATGACTGCAGGATGCACTGTGACTTGGTTATTAAATGTTGATGACCAAATATTTTCTGCTATCTCCTTCTGCAACATCAAAGAAGCATGACAACCGGTGTAGGCCTGTAGATACACAAACCTGTAGATACATAGGCCTGTAGATACATAGGTCTGTAGATTCACAGATCTATAGATACACAAGCCTGTAGATACATAGGCCTGTAGATATACAAGCCTATAGATACACAAGCCTGTAGATACACAAGTCTGTAGATACACAAGTCTGTAGATACACAAGCCTGTAGACACATAAGCCTAGATCCATAAAATACGAAAAAATTAAAGCGCTTCGAGTATTACTAACGTTCGAGGAAAATTGTTATCATATATGAAGATCGTTGCTTTAAAATTTTCTGCTATCTCCTTCTGCAACACCGAAGAAGCACGACAACCGGTGTAGGCCTGTAGATAAACAAACCTGTAGATACATATGCCTGTAGATATATAGGTCTGTAGATTCACAGACCTATACATACACAAGCCTGTAGATATATAAGCCTGTAGATACATAGGCCTGTAGACATACAAGTCTATAGATACACAAACCTATAGATACACAAGCCTGTAGATACACAAGCATGTAGACACATAAGCCTAGATCCATAAAATACGATAAAACTAAAAGCGCTTCGAGTATTACTAACGTTCGAGGAAAATTGTTATCATGTATGAAGATCGTTGCTTTAAAAATTTCTGATGACGTTCTGAACGTTTGGATTTGGGAAACAAAGAAGCGTTGTGTGTCGCGAAACAGTCACTTGCTAACACTATCGAGCTTCCACAGTGGATGAAAAAAAAATTAGAGTAATGAATATTAGTGAAACGATACTGGCGAAGGAAAGCCAAAACACAAAACCCGTTCCAGTGCCACTTTTTTCTCTATCCTCCTTAGTGCATAATGCCACACCAAGCGAGATTTTAAAGAACGTGACTTTTCTGCAAGTTACTAGGTAATGCGAATAACCTTAAATTGTGGGTGACTTAGGCTTCCGCCGCGAATTAGATACTAAATGCGCTCTTGTGGGTTATTACGCAGCGAGTAGTGGTACTTTCTGGCCGACGTTTCGGGTCAACCTATAGCTCTTATCGGCAAGGGTCTGATAGGTTATCCCGCAACGTCGGCAAGAAATTACCAATCCTCGCTGCGTCATAACCCACAAGAACGCAATTCTCAATCTCAAATTGAAAACTGAGTACATAACTAATATTTTTCTTATAGTGTAAATTGTACTGTAAATTGTAACACAAATTTAAACGTAGTGTTTTACAAATATTTACGCATGAAAATAAACTGATTACCAGACTTCATAATGTTGCTTGCACTGTGCATCTCTATCAATTTTTTTTAATCTAAAAATTGTTCCAACAACATGCACATAAAACGATATTAAAATTCATATAAAATCATATTACATTCCGGAATATTTCGTTGGTGGCAACCGCCATCCTCAAGGAAAGTCCACCTCCACAGGCCAAAAAAAAAACTGCTACTGTGAACTGCCTTTCTTCGCTCTCTCTCTCTCTCTCTCACTCACAAACACAGAGTCAGATTCACTTCGTGTCCTCCACAGACCATGAACAGCACAACTACGCAGCCTTGAAGCCATCGAGGACCGCAGAGATCCAGGATTTTGAAGTTGGCACTCGCTCAATACTTAGCATTATAACAAACGCGCGATTGTAATTGTATAATAGTATAATTACAGGCATGTTTTGGCTTGTTGGGATAGTCTTCCCCTGATATTGGTAGTGGCCGCCACCTAAGCACGTTGTAATGCAATTTGATTTGATAAGGATTTTAAATTCTTTGCATGTACATGCTGTTGGAAAAATTTTTGGAAAAATGATCACCAAATCCTATTTTAAAAAATACACATTCCATTCCACAGCGGACTCCGATCTACAAAAATCAAATTAACGAAACCACACCTATACAGTTCTTATAACTAGATGGACTTTGAAAGTGCAACACAGCGTACGGTGTAACAAACATCATCTTTGTATTCACATTCAGTGAACAGACATACCTCCTATTGTGCCTATTAAACTTGCACATTTGTAAGTGGCTGTGAAATAGGGATAATGCTCGCACGGCTTCTGAAATTAACCAAAATAAATGTATGCTAGTTACCACTGAATCTTCCCCAATCGCGTGCCAGAAGAAGTTTAGTTGTGCTGAAGTATCAAGTAACGAATTTCTGAGCTCTTTGCCTTTCCGTCGACATTCTCATCAAGTAGCAACAAAGACGAAACAACAGACTCCTAAGAATTTGAAGAAAACTCTCACCAAAACTTTCAAATTATTACATAAAGTGTCTGGAGAAGATGGCAGCTACTTAAACTTCTCTAACAAAATAACTTCAGGGCATACTGCTAGGACTTGAAGATTCATATGCAGCGGTGTGTACCTTCAGATGGAAATTATTTTGAAGTGGATAATATATAGATATAATGACACCTTTCATGAAGTCCACGGGGGGGGGGGCTGTCTATTTGAGAGCCACAGTTCGTGTATTTAAGGTAGGTGTAATTAACACAAAGCATCTCGTGTGGAATATACAAGGCAGTTCCAAATAATAAGGTAGCAAACACTCCTTGCCGACTACTTTATTCCGACTTCGATGCACACATGTCACGTGGGTAGCACATGGTACACATTATACCTCTAGGTAGACACCACCGGCATTTACCGTGGTACTGAGACTTGTATCGTGGCGAGGAAGAAATCAGAGTCAAGTGCCTGGAGGCAGGACGTTACAGGTTGCTTCACGTCGGCGTCGGTGGGGAATCGCCTGAAATCGAAGGACTTCTTAAGAGTCCCCAAAAAGACGAGCCCTATTTTAGCCACCGAAATTTTGAACGGAAACAAGATTATGACTGGGGGTTTATGGACCGTCCTACCTACAGCCCCGATCTCGCGGCAAATATTCATGTTTTTTTTTAGACCCCTATAAGAAGAAAGTGGATAAGAAGTAATTTGCGCCAAATAGCGACCTGAAGCGAGATTCACCTCCTGGCTGCAGACACTCGATACCGATTTCTTGTACACCGAATACATACTTTCTTGCCAAGGTAGAACAAAAGTCTAATCGTCTATCGGGACTATATTGAAGTCTGATGTGCACCATGTGCCACGAACACACCGAAATCCCAGTTAAGTTCTCGACATCAAAAGCGTCTGTCACATTATGTTTAGAAACTCCCTTGCGTGTTATTTCTACCCGTTGAAAAGTTAAATATAGGCCTAATTCGGTTTGTAATCAACTTCGATTATTATTCAGCGTGATATTTAATAAAGGTAGTGGATTATGACCTAAATATTCCAAATCAGAATTGGAGTATATTAAAACACAAACAAACCGAAAGACAATTTATAGTTTATTTTTGGGATCTGACAAAATACATGCAATTTTCAGACATCCGACAGCAGTGGGTTCCATGAACTTGTTCTGTTTAAATCGTGCCGTCTATGAGATAATGAGGAAGAATATGGTATAGACACAGAGGCCACAGATGGCAATATAAGACTACACACGCGCTTCGCATGCTGGCAAATGGCGCTATAGACACACAATCAGAATATGTAATACTTTTTTTTAAGGCAAGAAAATTTACGCGAACGCGCCTCAATGTCATGTTATACGAACATTGCCGATTTTGCTCTTTACAAAGGAAAGGGTGTCTGCGCGGTAGGAAATGAATCTTTATTGAACAGTGTACATCGCTGAGAAGAAGGGTTAATGCAGTCAGTATTCTGAAAGCCTTGCACATTCCTGCTGTACACCTCACAGTCTTTTGCATTACTTTGTTGATATTCCGTTGTAATCCCGCGCACTAAAACCGTTACTGGGTAATTAAAAGTCGATTAGCGAGCCACAAAATCTGACGTCTTCATAGGAACCGAAAGTTTATTGCGTGTTCACAGAACTATTCACTGGATCTTATCCTGTGGCTGAAATAAATCCACACCACGACACTCTTTGAATGTCTGTTTTAGTGACACTACTGGAAAAGAATCATTCAGAATTCAAAGGAAAGTGTCTCGTAAATGTTAGAACGTACATATCAATGTCGTGTGACGAGGATTGCCATCTGTTAAGCAAGTAGAGTAAATACATCCTCTAGGATTGAATGAAACACCCAGTCGATTAATCACACAAGGTTTTCCATTCAAACAGGATGATTCTTCTCATCTGCATCTTTTTCTTCTAAGCGATCTAATCCATATTAAATGCTGAATCCTTCCTCGACTGTACCATGCATGCTACACGATCCATCCACCTGATACACTTACAACAGATAAGCAAGTATAAAATTTGTGAAGGGTACCTACTGCGGTAGCACAGTGGTTAAGGTGCTGGTTCGATCCCAGGTGGTGTCAGTGGATTTTTCATTGACATAAAATCCTTCTGATCGCACTATGGCTCTGGGGTCGACTCAGCCTCTAACAGAAATGAGTACCAGGAGCATTTCCTGGGGGCAAAGGCGGCCGGTTCGCAAGGCTGACAACCTACCACCATCCTGTGCCGTTGTCACGAAATCTGAGAACCTTAACTTCCTAAGAACCTTCTGGGCCTGTCCAGGCCTGTAATGGGACTGCTTTACCTTTACCTACTAAGAAAGGGTCTTTCATTATGCAGTTGTGTCAAGCGTCCTGTTAATTCGTACCTTCTATGACTTAACACAACCCTCACTGCCTTGCTAACATTAGCCCACACTCCGCCATCTGCCATCAGGGCGCGAGATTAAGATTCAAGCTCATGTAATATATCAATACCCAACTAATTGCGCGTATTTAAATATTTTCCAGCTTATCGTTGGCCGGAGTAGTGCAGACTGTATAACGACTCGCTTACGGCCTGGACGGCCTGGGGATAGACTCCCGGTGAGGACGAAATTTTCCGCAACCGCCCAGACTGGTCTGGGGCCCACACAGCCTCCTATTCAGTGAGTACCTGGTCTTTCACAGAGCTAAAGCGGTCGAGGCGTGGCGTTGACCACCCAATCCATCTAGAGCCGAGGTTAAAGAAGGAGTAGTGCTAAACCTCTATTCTCCACTGGGCTTTCATCGCCTGTTCTAGGTTGAACTTACTTCTTTACCTTTGTATAAAATATAAGCAAGCAATTTAAGGCTCATACATCTATATTTTTTCTTAGATACAAGATAGGAAGACAACAGGCTTCAAAACGAAGAGCTGCCAGCAGTTTCATAGTTTAATCCGCCCTTGATCGCCTCCGGACTCTATGTGTGATCCATCATAATCATTCCGAATTTTGAGTTTGACAAAATTTTTCTACAGATTTATTGTGTAACTCTACATTATGTGAAATACTATTGTCTCAATGACCTGAATGTGCATATGGCTACCTTGTGAGATAGGAGGTGGTGTAGTATTGCAAGCAGGTACAGAAGTTTAGGTATACCCGACGCCACCATCTTCAGGGTTCGAGGCAGCCGGTTTCTCCGAAAATTTGACACCAAACTACGAAAGGTAATATTGTGAGTCGTATCCCAGAAAGCAGTAGTCTTCAGCAGCGAGCTGTGACAATGTCTTGCCCTCTAGTCACAGGACACGAATGCAACCCTACTCGCATAGGCATAGCTTGTGGTGAGTGAGGGCTGCTGAGTTGAAGAAGGGCACATAAAATGATGTGGGTGATTGTGGAGAAAGGGGTGTTTGTACATTAAAGACGGGACCAAACCAATCGTTCCCCCTCTTTCTAATTTGACTCATCCGTAAATTCAAGTTCCTAATACCCATTGTCGGTTTTACCTCCCCCCCCCGCCCTTATGTTATTAGCCAACGCCCACATCCTACTTGTACATTTGATTTACTCCATTTTCACCACAAATAAATGGCGTACTAAAATCTAACATAACGCATTATGGAATAATGTGAAATGCCAACTTGATGCAACAAGGTAATTTTATTGATGAATTCTTAGCTCGACATGTTTCAGGCGCATACACCCATCATCACGAGCATTAGATGTTGAGTTGCAGCATATGGCTTTCTGCACCGAGTTTGTGGATGGGTGGTGTTCTTGAGAGCTGCTGCGTAGGTCGTGTGTACGGTGCGGACGGTGCCGTGCGGTCGCACCGAATGTCCCCCCCCCAAAAAATTCCTTTACAAAAGGCGTAACCAAGCACGCGCACGATTTGTTATTGTTACCGTGCAACTACCTCGCAAATTAAAGCGTCACGTTCCTCCGAAACATTCGCAACTATTCACGAAACTACACGACGTCACATTCCGTAAGACCGTAATCTTCAAACATACAGACCCTCAGCTCATATACTGGTGAATGTTGACTTACACGTACGTTAAGAAATACTGCATTTTATTCTAAACTGGTTACTTATGACGGAAAGGCTGCAAGTTAGCACTTACTTTAAATAACAAATGCGCTACCTTCCTCCAGTTCTACTAAATGAATGAACCACGTGGAAATAATTTCAGATATAAAATTAAAATCAGTCTCAAACACATGTCAATATTCAGGGGAATTAAACCGAAGAACCGACTGCAATAAACAAGTACAGAATTTAAATAATTAGAGTTCAGTTAATGATATTAACCCTTTAGCCGACTAACTCCTCCGTAGCATTAGATTTCCCAGGCGCCCTTTAATTTAGCTGATTTATTGACTAACTATTTTGTAATTATAGCTGATTTGATAACTTTTTTTTTTCAAACAACACATCAGTGTTGGCACTGCTTACTTCTCTACCCGTTAAAAACCACCCACACTCTCAAAATCGTCTATTCTGCACTTATATCTCATCATTCTCAAGGGCGACACCTCGAACACCGTTCCTTATCGTGATTGGTCAGGCAACGAAAGTTAAACCTTTCCATTCTCGGAGACACGCTTAAATTTCTATGTAGAATACGGCCTACTACATAACCGAAATTCGCTAATTTCTTCATCGAAATAAACTATAAATTTTGTAAACACAATACCCAACAAGATTTCTAAACATCAAGTCCTCGCAAAACTTTGTATTGTCACGTCCGGAGAGACATGGGTATTAGCGAGAGTTGAGGGACAGGAAGCCACACAGCGGGTAGTCCAATAGGATACTTACGTTCGTATACAACCCAGCACAAACCGTTTATTTTATAGAATTTCCTCGAACTGACCCGGCCTTGATATACCCAATAACAGTAACAAATTTTTAAAAATATAGGATGGGCGAGAAATCACCGTACACCGACCAATACGCTACCATAATTTGATTTGAATCACTTACGTATGCCTTGGTTACATGTCCAGCGAATCCGTATGTGCACCTTGATGCTGGACACACAAACGGATGCGCCTCC
>Ga0131853_10008861_pt1 | contig 18354 bp, 19 predicted proteins | sample TergutLab28metaG_FD_92764 | JGI IMG/M metagenome (GOLD analysis project Ga0131853, IMG submission 92764) | Labiotermes labralis P1 segment gut microbial communities from Petit-Saut dam, French Guiana - Lab288 P1 (version 2) (version 2) | ecosystem: Host-associated > Arthropoda: Insects >... | reverse complement strand
TGTTTATCTTTAACTAGGTTTATAAGCTCTTCGTCTTTTTCTATTAAATCGCTTGAACCATCTAAAACTAAAAGAACTAAATCAGCAGAATTTAGTTTAGAAAATGCCATTTCTTGACCAATTTTTTCGATTTCATCTGATGTTTCTCTGATTCCTGCTGTATCTATGATGTTTAGGGGAATGTTATCTATATTTGTGTTTGCTGTTATAATATCTCTAGTTGTTCCTTCTATACTTGTTACTATTGCACGTTCTTCACCTGAAAGTGCATTTAAAAGCGAACTTTTGCCAACATTCGGTCTGCCTAGTATTACTGTATCTAAGCCATTTTTTAAAATATTTTCCCATTTAGCATTTTCTAAAAGAGAATTAATTTTATCAAGGCTCGTCTTTCCTATTTCCTCTATTTCGTCTATTTGTGTAAAGTAATCATCTTCTGGATAGTCAATTGCTACTTCTAGTGTCGCTATTGCGAAAAGAAGACGCTCCCGCAATTCATTTATCTTTTTACCTAAGCTACCACTTAGAACATTCAAAGAAAGCTGACGACTAATATTAGAGCGAGCATTTATAACGTCTATCACAGCTTCAGCTTGTGAAAGGTCTATTCTGCCATTTAGAAATGCACGTTTTGTGAATTCTCCGGGACTAGCCATTATTGCTCCATTTTTCAAAAGCACAGAAAGAACTGCCATAGCACTAATATCGCCACCATGGCAGTTTATTTCTACCAGATCTTCTTTCGTGTAAGTTTTTGGTGCGAGCATAACACTAACTAAAACTTCGTCCACTTTAGTCTCGCCATCCATTATATGACCATAATAAATTTTATGGCTTTCAAAATTTGCTTCTTGATAATTTTTTTCATGAATTTTGCATTTAAAAACTTTTTCTAATATAAAGACAGCCGCAGGACCTGAAAGGCGGACGATAGAAATCGCGCCTGGACCTAAGGCTGTTGAAATTGCTGTTATCGTGTTTTCATAATTCTTCATAATTCTTTATTTTTTATAAACCGTTATATATCTTCTTGGCTCTTCACCTTGACTCTTTGTGTAAACTGTGTTGTCTTTTTCTAGGGCGGTATGTATAATACGCCTTTCTCTTCTGTTCATTGGCTCTAATCTTTGTGGTTTTCCAGATTTTTTTGCGCGTGTTGCTATTGTTTTTGCTAATGTCACCAGAGTATCTCTTCGCTTATCTCTATAACCTTCTGCATCAAGCTTAACAGTTTTTCGGGGCATGTCATATTTGTTTACGACTAGACTAAGTATTCTTTCTAGTGAATCTAAAGTAGCCCCTTGCTTTCCTATTACAACACCAGCTTGCTCACCAAAAAGGTTTACTTTTATGCCATTTTCATCATTTCTTGAAACTTTAGGGGTTATTTCTATTTCCATAGCCACAAAAAGTTCACGCAAAAATTTTAGTACTTCTTCCGCAGGATCAAAATTGATAGTAGCTTTAATTTTTGCATTTTTCTTGCCAATTCCAAAAACACCTTTAGAAGGCATTTCTAAAATCTCTATATCAACAATTTCTTTAGGTACACCTAAAGCTTGAAGAGCTTGTCCTGTAGCCACTTCTATAGTTTCTGCCTCTATTAAAACCTCTTTTAAGGTTTCTTTATTTTCTAAAATCTCTTTGTTCTCCATAATTATCCTATAACCTCTACATCTTTTGGTGATAACATTTTATCTAATGTTAACTGCTGTGCTACTTGGAACAAACTTGAAACTACCCAGTAAAGCCCTAGTGCTGCAGGTGAAATAAAAGTAACTACAGCCATAATTACTGGCATCATATACAACATTGATTTTTGGAAAGAAGCCCCTGGTGCACTAGGATCTATTGGATTTCTCTTAGTCATAAGATGGCTTGTTAAAAAGGCACTTACTGCTGTTATAACCGGAAGTAGAATTGCAGGAAAGTTAAGCATAGCAGGAGCTACCATATCCATACCTAAAAATGTCTCCATATTTCTAGTTACTGATATTAAACTTTCAAGTGTATATACGTAGTTTTGAGGAATTTGAGCAAAATAAAGTTGCCAATCTTCCATGCTATATGTGAAAATCAGTCTAATTAAGTTGCTTGTTTCAGAAATGTCTAATAGGCCAACTGTAGAAAGTTTAGCGGTAGAAAGTTCATAAATGTTATTAATCGGGGCATGCCAATCAGGAATTTGTACCATTTCAGCTACAACTGCTGTATAAGCTTCTCTAAGCCTTGTTATATAAGCGAATGGACTTTGAAACATGCTGAAAAGTGTTATGAATATAGGCCATTGAACTAAAGCTGGCAAACAACCTGCAAGAGGATTTACTTTTCTTTCAGAATATAATTTTTGCGTTTCTATATTTTTTGCTCTTAAATCGTCTGGGCTAGTTTTACCTTCAAATTTTTTGTTGATTTTGTCTATCTCTGGTTTCAGTTCTCGCATTTTCATTGTGCTTTTATGCTGTTTAATAGCAAGTGGTAAAAGCAAGCATTTTACTATTATAGTAAAAAATATTATAGCTAAACCTAAAGCGGCTCCCGGTGCTATAAAGTAAAATAAGTTATATATAAAATCTAGTATGAAGCCTAGAAAATTGGAAATAGGCCCTACTACCATGCCCGGTTCTGGGCGAACTAAGATGTTGCTATTGAAAAAATTGTTAAACAAAATTTTTACTCCTTTTAGGGTACAGGGTCGTAGCCACCTGGGTGAAAAGGGTGGCATTTAAATATTCTTTTTACACCTAGAAACACACCAAAAAAGCCATGCTTTTCAATGGCTTCATAGCAGTACTGTGAACAACTAGGGTAAAATCTACATCTAGGGCCAAGCAATGGCGAAATGAAACGCTGATACCCACGTATTAATATTAAAAATACTTTTATAAATATTTTCATGAAAGCATATTAGCCTTTTTTAAAAGTTTTTTTAAGCTGATATCTATAGTTTTGAAATCCCTATTTTCTGAATTTCTTGCAACTACTATAATGCTATAGCCTTTTTTAATGTCGTACTGTAAAAGCCTTAAAGACTCTTTTATTAACCTTCGCATTCTATTGCGAATAACCGCTTTACCGACTTTTTTGCTAACAGAAATGCCATAAATGGTAGGATTTTCAGAATGTCCGCTATTTAGGGAATCAGCCTTCGAGCAACCACCCCGAAAGTTCGCTTGCTTGAGTATATATATAACAAGGTGCTTATTAGCAAAAAAAAGCCCCTTGTTATAAACTCTGCTAAATTCTTCCCTCTTTAGGGTACCTATGGCTTTCTTTTTAAGAATTTTCATAATTTTTAAGCTGTAAGTTTCTTTCTGCCTTTTAAACGTCTTCTTCTTAAAACATTTCTGCCATTTGATGTACGCATACGCTTTCTAAAGCCATGTTCTCTACTTCTTTGACGTTTCTTTGGTTGATACGTTCTTTTCATTATCTTTGTACTTCTCCTTCTTTTAAAATAGTTTACTAAATATTATAAACGAATTTCAGACAAAAGTCAAGCATGTTTTTTGAATTTTTAGAAATTTGTTCTTGAATTTGTTTTGAAAATGTGTTAGAATTAGGGATACTAAATACAAGGAGATAAAAACAATATAGCGTGGATAAAATTGTGAAAAAGAGGGGTGATGGTGAATGCCAGTACCTTTAATAAAAGGTGTAATAAAAGTGATAGCTTGGGGTGCCGGAAAGCTCACATGGCTAGTGTAACTGGAACATTAGAAGGAGATTTAGAAAAAGCAGCTGGGCGACATCCTACTTTTAAATGTGTTGAAGCTGCAGCAGCTATATCATCTATTCTTGAACGAAGAAATAAAAGACACGAAGTTATAAAAATTGACTTTACAAATAGAGGTTTTGTTTGGAGTGATTCTAGAGATATGTTGATTTCACAAAATGGTCACCATAGAGGAGTTTTATATAATGGGCTTGTACGTTGTAATGTTCACCCTTAGGGTTTACCTTTAGCAGTGTGGTTAAATGATTTTATATTTCCTATACCAGATTTTGGAGAGGTTACGCCATCTAAATATCAATATCTTAAAGTAGTACACAATTAAAATTGAAAAAATGGAAAAATAAGTATGTATGAAGATTACAGAGTGATAAAATTGGCGAAAAATAATATACAGGAGTTTATAGTAAAAAAATCTTTAAACAGATTAAAACTTTTTATGGACGGATATAAACTAGGGATTTATTGTGTAGCTAATTTTTCAAACCAAGGAAAGGAAAAGGAGGAGGAGTTAGAATTAGCAAAGATAAAATCAAAAGAATATGATGAATTTGTTACGTATATAGAAAATAAATTAGGTAGAGATTTTCATACAGTATCTATATCCTTATTTAATCATCTGGATGATTATTACAAGGATAAAAAAATAAGTTTTGACCGCTTTTTAGAATTTTATGATGAATTTTTAGAGCAAAATAAAGAAGTTTCGGAAGTTAAGATTGAGAAATATCAAAAAGCTTATTATATGCTTTTAGGCAAATCATCAAATGAACAATTGTTTAGAAATTTCTATACTCTTTTAAGTTCAATGAAAAAAAGGATATATATGTATATTGGCATGGATTCTCATTTAGAACATCTTAAAATATATTTTGAAGGTATTATTTTCAGCATAAATGAACTGTCTCAAACGGGTATAATTTTCAATCCTAATTTTGAACTGTTTATACGAGATAAATTTGATTTTAAAGGAAATGAAGATTTTTTTAAGATTATTAAATATATGTATGAAAGTGAAGAAGAAGCCCTATTTAAATTTTTTGAACATTTAGAAGAATTTGAAAAAAAATTTGGAGAATTATTAATTGTACCAAATAAAAAATAGTTATTTTTAGGAGGATTAGTTGCTACAGACTTGCGGCATGGGTGACGGCAGACCTTTTATCTAGTTTAACTTCAAACTCTGGAGAAATAGATATGTCTTCCCCTTTGGGAGCAATAGCAAGTGATATAGCAATGCAACTTGAAAATGGTGTGATAACCGCTGAAGAAGCTAATGCTCTTATGAGGGAAGCACTTTCAGCCTCACAAACTGGACATATGACTTTGAATACTATGGACGTTGATATAGGAACAATTGAGGAAAAAATGGCAGCCTTAGATCGACTTATGGATGCTACTCATGGGATTGCTTTGGCTAGTAGTATGGCTGAAGTAGGAGCATTGGAAGGAGACGTAGGCGCGGAAGAGACATCAGAGAATACTGAAGAAAAAGCTAAAGAAGGTAAAGTTACTGGAGAATGGATAGGAGATGATATTGACTTAAACGATATTGATGTTGATAATCCAGATATTGAAGCTCTTCCACAAGATTGGACACGTGATTAAAATGAAATTAGAAAATTTAGAAAAAATAAATGAACTTATTAAAAAATATTCATGGGGTTGGGATGCGGAAATTACAAAATTAAATTGCAACTACTTTTCTCATGAAGTAGAGATGTGTCATGAAGATGGAGAAGATGTAGAAATAGTGTATCAATTTACTGGATGTTTTAAAGTTAATTTTGAAAGTATCAAATTTTTCAATTGGCGTGGTAGAGATAAAGATGGAAATGAAATAAACAAAATAGAATTGAACACAGGTCAAATTCAATGTTTGTTCCATTCAATAGATGTATCAATAAAAACTTTAGATAATATAGATTATTATGTATGTAAAATAGATATATATCCAACTGAAATTGAGATATGGTGCAGAAATATTGAGATTTTTAAGAAAGAGATGAGAAATATTACTTCGGAAGTTAACAGTAGAAATTAATGATCTTCTAAAATCGCCCAATCTTAAGAATAATTATTTTCTTAATGTTCACTTTTAACTTCAAACTCTGGAGAAATAGATATGTCTTCCCCTTTGGGAGCAATAGCAAGTGATATAGCAATGCAACTTGAAAATGGTGTGATAACCGTTGAAGAAGCTAATGATCTTATGAGGGAGGCACTTTTAGCCTCACAAACTGGACATATGACTTTGAATACTATGGACGTTGATATAGGAACAATTGAGGAAAAAATGGTAGCCTTAGCTCGACTTATGGATGCTACTCATGGGATTGCTTTGGCTAGTAGTATGGCTGAAGCAGGAGAATTGGAAGGAGCCGTAGGAGCGGAAGAGACATCAGAGAATACTGAAGAAAAAGCTAAAGAAGGTGAAACAGCGACAGACCCTATAGAAGATATATTAAAAGATGCAATACCAGGCAGGGATACAAAAGGAAAGACACGACAATATGATAAAAAAGGTAATTTTGAAGATACGAGTAAAGACTTTGATTCACTTAATCCTACTGACGTGAAAAATATTAATTCACTAAATTCAAAAGTTAGGACTGGCAAATTGCCTGACGGAACAAGGGGTTAACTTAAGAACTAAAAGTTCAGAAGGCAGTCCAACTCTTGAAATCCAGATACCTAAGAAACCTATTAAAATTAGATATAAAAATCATGGAGAACAATGATATGGAAAATAGAGTGAAAAACTTCAAAGAAGAGTGGATAAAAATAGATAAAGACATCATTCCTATAGATAGTAAGTCAAGTGAATTTGTTATAACGGATTTTATACAAGGAAAAGCTGGTACAAAGATTCTACTTGATGATGAGAAAAATGTTATTGAAATAAATTTTGATGGATCTATTATACTAGCGAGGATTTCAGATGAAGGTTTTAGAATAAAAACTTAGACTGAGGTTCAAGAAAAATATCATGACGATAATTTTTTTGTAGAACACTTCTTCTATAAAAGTAGAAAATTCAAAATTGGTAGATTGGTTAATTGAAGAGAGCTTTGGAATTTACGAGCCACACGAAATTACTCATTATTGTATAGTTACAGCAGATGAAGTAATAGACATAGCTTCGAGTTTTATTCCAGATATAAAAGTGTACGGAATTAATGTTTAATATAAAAATAGAAAAAGAAAATTAAAAATTATGTTAGAAAAATTTCATGATGATTTTTTCTACGCTATAAAAGGGTTTTGTCCATTTTTATTGGATTATCCAACAGTAAGAGAAGTATTAATTTCAAGTGGGTTTAAAAACTGAAAAATTAAGGAGAAAGGAGTATTAAACAATGATAAATATAATATTGCCGAATGGTGAAAAAAAGGAATTTGAAAAAGGAATTACTCCTTTAGAGATAGCTAAAAGCTTAAGCAATAGCTTAGCTAAAAGTGCAATTTGTGCTATAGTTAATGGAGAAGTAGAAGATTTGACAAAATCTTTAGAAGAAGATTGCTCCCTTGCCATAGAAAGCTTTAATGAGGAAAATGCTGAAACTACACGTGTTTTTTGGCATACTACAGCACACGTATTAGCGCAAGCAGTAAAAAGACTTTATCCACAAGCAAAGTTAACGATAGGGCCTCCGATTGAAAAAGGCTTTTATTATGATATAGATATAGAGCCACCTTTAACTAACGAACAGCTTCCAGCTATTGAAAAAGAAATGCAAAATATAGTGAAAGAAAATCTTGAGCTTAAGCGTTTCGCTTTACCTAGGGAAGAAGCTATTAACTTGATGGAGGAAAAAAATGAGTCTTATAAAATAGAGCTTATAAACGAACTTCCAGACGATGAAGAAATAAGCTTTTACGAACAAGGCGAATTTATAGATCTTTGTATAGGAAAACACATTCCAAATACAGGCATGATAAAAGCTTTAAAGCTTTTAAACGTAGCTGGTGCATACTGGCGAGCTGACCAAAATAATAAACAACTTTCGAGAGTTTACGGTATATCTTACCCTAGAAAATCAATGCTAGATGATTATTTAACACGCCTTGAAGAAGCTAGAAAACGTGACCATAGAAAACTAGGTCGTGAGTTAGATCTTTTTGATATTTACGAAGAAGGCCCAGGCTTTCCATTTATGTTGCCAAAAGGTATGATTCTAAGAAATATTTTAGAAAATTTCTGGCGTGACGAACATGAAAAGGCCAACTACTTTGAAATTCGCACACCTTTAATTTTAGATGAACAATTATGGCACACTTCAGGCCACTATGAAAAATATAAAGAAAATATGTATTTCACGGAAATAGACGGTGAACCATATGGTATAAAACCTATGAATTGTCCTGGAGCATTACTAATATACAAGCGTAAAATGCACTCTTATAGAGATTTACCATTAAGAATGGGAGAATTGGGACTTGTACACAGGCATGAGCTTTCAGGAGCGCTTCACGGTCTTATGAGAGTTCGTAATTTCACTCAAGATGATGCACATGTTTTCATGACTGAAGATCAAATTAAAGGTGAGATAATAGCTGTTATAAATTTAATAGATAAATTTTACAAAATTTTCGGCTTTACTTACAAAGTTGAACTTTCTACAAAACCAGAAAATGCAATAGGTAGTCATGAAGTCTGGGAAAGGGCGACAAATGCGCTTATAGATGCCTTAATGGAGACAGGGAAAGAGTATAAAGTAAATGAGGGTGATGGTGCATTCTATGGCCCTAAAATAGACTTCCACCTAGAAGATTGCCTAGGTAGAACGTGGCAATGTGGAACTATTCAATTAGACTTCCAAATGCCAGATCGTTTCGAGTTAACTTATATAGCATCAGATGGAGAGAAGAAACGCCCAGTTATGATTCATAGGGTAATTTATGGTTCAGTAGAGCGTTTTATAGCAATATTAACTGAACATTTCGCAGGAGCTTTCCCATTATGGATTTCTCCTGTTCAAATTCGTGTATTACCAGTAAGTCAAAACTTTGAAGGTTATGCAAAAGAGGTATACAAAAGATTAAAGCAAGAAGGCTTTAGAATAGAGCTAGATGGTAGAAATGAAAAAATAGGCTATAAAATAAGAGAAGCACAGTTGCAAAAAGTAAATTATATGTTAGTAGTAGGTGCTTCGGAGCAAGAAGCGAAAAATATTTCAGTGCGAGATAGAAAAACAAATGAAACTGAAAGCTTTGAGATAGATGATTTTGTTAAAAAATTAAAAGAGGAAATATTAACAAAAGGATTGTAGAATGTGTTAGCAAAGAAAAAATATTTATAAGCTTTGGATTTTAGTCCAAAATAGCTTTTTATATATAAAGAAAGAAACTCTAACTGTCAACAGCGGGGATTTTAAATCTCTGCTATCGACAGTTTTTCTTTTTCAAAAATAATAAAATTAAATGGTTATTTTTGTATATTTTTATAAAATCTTGTATTTTTTTTTATGTTGTGATATACTGATAGTGGTGTTGGTAAATCTAAATATAGCAGGGAAAAGAGATGAGATTAGAGTTAATGCTTCATGGGTTTATGGATAATGAAATAAATGAATTATAACTAAGATAATATTATATGAAGGCAAATTAATTAAAAATGGCTACAATAAGATAACAATATAAATGGAATCTTACTGGCATTTTCAAAACTTTAGAAGGTTGGAAATTTACAAAGGGTGAATTTATTGAAGTAGTGATTATCCAATAGAGCTTCTTAAAAAAGCTAGTGTAGATTTTACTGCAAAAGAACCACTTGAAGCTGCGATGAAAATTTTATCAGAAATACATTCGATTTTAAACCGATTTTCAACATTTTTTTAGAAAGTTTTATGCTATAATCACAAGTCCAAGGTTTCAAAGATTCCTTTAAGTGATGTCTGGAAAGCTGTACCTTTTTAGAAAAATACTACATTCAGCAAACAAATATAGTTATTTTCACGTAAAATTGTAACAGTCGAGTCTGAAATCATTACGTATGTGAAATTTTTATTTTTTACTTCAAAGATTTATTTTGAAATAAAAAATTCACAGTTTAAGATGATTTTTAGATGATGACTGTTACAGTTTTGAAGTTAAATTACTATATTTATAGTATAATCAAGAGGAGGGAGTAAGAATGACTTTGAAAAGTACAGACATCACAATCCGTACAGCGAAACACAGCGACATTGATACGGCTATCAAAGTTTTGAAGGCTAACTTTATTAACGACACAATACTTGTGTGGATTATAGATAACCATGCAGAACGCTCATTAGCATTTGACGATTTTTTTCATATGTATGTGGTAGCAGGAATCAACAACGGTGTCGTAAACATTGCTGAAGCCCCTGACACGGGTATAGTTGGTGTTGCGGTGTGGCTCGCTCATGATGTAAACATGCATAAAGAAACAGAATCTCTTGTTCGTGCCTACACGGCAAACTTTCTTAAATATTCAGATATTATGTACATACATCATCCCCCTGTTGAACCATTCTATCATTTGGCCACAACGGCTGTATCAGCATCTGCTCATGGGGGTGGAATAGGTAGTGCACTAATTGCCTATCAACTAAATGAATTTGATAAATTGGGTATGTCTACCTACTTAGAAGCCACTACCCGTCGTGTTGCTGGTGGGTTATATACACGTTTAGGGTATCAACCAATAGGGCAAGTCATACACTTTCCAAATGGAGCGGAAGCGTATCCCATGTGGCGACCAGCACAAGAACCGAACTCTGTGTTATCTTGCTTAAAACAAATAAGTATCCATCAAAAATACCCAATGATAGATAGCATTATGCGACTTGGAAAATACGATTGGCGTATTTTAGACGTACAAGATGATAAGGCTTTACTGCTGTGTGACAACGTAATTGAATCTGGAAAATTTCATGAGCGGTACGAAGCGGTAACTTGGGAAAATTCTAGCTTGCGAAAATATTTGAACGAAGATTTTTACAATACCTTTAATACAAAAGAACAATCCAAGATAATTCTAATGCCAATATCAAACTACACCAATCCGTGGTTTGGGACTTCGTGCGGTGGCGAAACGCAGGATAACATATTCCTACTAAGCGTTGACTGTGTAGTGAAATACTTTGGAGATAGTAAGCAATTAAGAAACAAAAATGAGAACTCTAAATATTATATCAATGACCATTTTAATGATTCACGTAAAGCAGTAGACACAAATGGTATAGCTTCTTACTGGTGGCTAAGAACATCTGGAAACCTTCCTGAATTAGCCGTATTTGTCACCGCTGATGGTAGAATTGCGATGAGTGGTGATTTTGTCAATCGTAGCAACGATTTTAGTGCAGGAGTTCGACCCGCTTTATGGATTAAATTTTAACTAGATACACTAGATTAATAGGATACTAAATACAATAGATTATAAAATCTTAGATACAACAGATAATAAGACCCCAAGATGGTCATTAAAATTTATACTTACATAAAGGAGGGAAAATCTATGGAACAATCAAAAAAACATGCCATTAATCCAAAATGGTTAATCCCAACACTGTTGATTATCGCTGGGTCTATTACTGTATCTATTATCGTTGCAAGTATTTCAACACTTTTAGTTAGTGCCATAACTGGCGTTATCATTGGTGCTGTTGTTATCATAATTCTTTACGCATTGACAAATGGAGTAATGTCGCATAGCGATTCAGAAGATATAACTAACGATATAGGCGGTATCGGTGAGCTTGATAAAGAAATTAATCGTTTAGAAAAAGAAATCCAAGCTAACAATTGGTATGTTCGTGGTGATTTATCTGCCGTCGGTGGGATGGCTGAAACTACTCTTACTGGTATTAACCGTGTAATAGATACTATCTTCGGCTTCATGTATGATTTACCATGTGTTATTTCAGTTTTTGATACACAGGCTAGATTTATATATATGAACAGGTTATGCGAAGAACAGGGCTTTGAACCTAAAACCGCTGTAGGTAAAACTGTTTATGAAATTGCACCTGCGGATGATACTGCTGAAATCGTTAAAAACATTAAAACCGTAGTACGTACAGGAAAAGAATTAAATCTACAAGCCGCCTTTACTTCTCCATCAGGAGAATCACTTATTGAGGAACATATAATGTATCCGATAAAAAATGCTAAAGGACAAGTGGTTTCCATAGTAGTTGTTAATTTTGACATTACTAGCATTGTACGCATGGCAGAGAAGGTTAAAAAAGTTAGTGAGTTTCAAGAATTTGAAGCTGGGGATATTACCGAAAAACTTCAAGAAGGATTGTCACAAGGCATATTGAAATTTGACTTTGTGCCAAAATCAGGCGATCAGGATACTGCCGAAGCCGCCGCCGCTTATAGAAAAATCGGAGATACATTGGGTCATGCCATTACTTTCATCAAAGGGTATGTGGGCGAAATTTCTCAACTTCTACAGGAATTTTCCAATGAGAATTTTGATGTGACGATAAAGCAGACTTACATAGGCGATTTTGGAACTATAAAAACCTCAATGGAGGGTCTGATAGATTCTATCGGAACTTTGGTGTCAGAAATTCAAACTGCTACATATCAAGTGGAATCGGGGGCGGAGTTAATCTCTAGGTCTACCCAAGAACTTATGGCAAGTTTCGAAGAACAAGCCGCCGAAATGAGTGAAGTTAGACAAGCCGTACACGTGTTGACGGAAAAGACACAGAAAAACGCATCAGATGCTCAAAATGCTAACGTACTTTCTGAACAAGTACAAGGCGTAGCCAATGCAGGAAGTCAGCACATGAGGGATATGTCGTCAGTTATGGAAGAAATCAAACTATCTTCCGCAGAGATAGCTAAAGTCGCAAGTATTATAGAGGGTATCGCTTTTCAGACTAACCTTTTGGCATTAAACGCATCTGTGGAAGCTGCCAGAGCAGGCGAACACGGCAAGGGTTTTGCAGTTGTAGCAGATGAAGTACGAAGTCTAGCAGGACGAAGTGCAGTTGCCGCAAGAGAAACATCTGAAATGATTGCCAAGTCAATAGGTTGTGTTAATGAAGGTGTGGCAAAGTCAACAGAAACAAGCGAAGCATTGCAGAAAATCGTTGAAGTTACGGCAAGTGTGACTGATGTAATATCGAATATAGCCAGTGCTTCAAATAAGCAAGCCGAAGAAATAAGTAGGATCCAAAACAGCATGGAAGCAATCTACCGTGGCTCATCGGCTAATGCTTCCGCAGTACAGAATAATGCTTCTGTTAGTGAGGAACTTTCTAGTCAAGCGAATATGCTGATGTCTTTGGTGGATAGATTCAAAATAGGAAAACGATAAAGTATAGTAATTTAGTTGAAAAACAGTAACAGTTGAGTCTAAATTACTATAAAATAAAAATACAGGCTCTTTCACATAAAATACCGGTTGAGAGAGCCTGAAAAATAATAGGAGAAGTTTGTAATGATATCAAACTGGCATGAGGAACTTATAAATAATTTAGACAACTCGCCTTATAACAATGAAGAATATGGGCAATTTAGGCCTTTATTTGATTTTGTTTTCAGCGAGTTAAAAAATGTTTTAGCTGATTTACAAAATTCTGGTGATGAAACTGATAGAACAAGATACCAAAAATACGAGGGCATATTATCTGATTGGTACGGCTATGTACATAGGATAAATAGCCGAAAAGAAACACATTTTGGTTATCCTGTAAACTTAACTAAACGCTCATTTTTGGTTAACTTTTTCAGAGTTATGGAAAGTTTTGAAGTGATTCAGAGTAACTTCGGTGACATTCAAGAGATAAGTGATATTGATGTTAACGAACACACAAAGCTGGTCGGAAATAATTATGCAATGGATGTTAAGAGCCTAGAATGGGATATTGTCCGCTTAATTGCGGATAATTTTGGACTTCCAAAACAGCCAAGACTTGTAGAATTATTACAAAATCCAGGACTATGCAAGGATGGGTACTGGGGGTATGTTACATCTGGTGGTTCTGAAAGTAATCTATGGGGGATAATACAGGGCTTTGCTGAATATCCTAATGGAATTTTATATTTTGGCGAAGGTGCTCACTATAGCATACCAAAAGCAGCTAAAGACCGAAATTATCAAATAATCTCTCAAACATCGGCGGATGATGATTCCATTGATGTTACCTCTTTATTGGATACAGTCAGAGATAACTGGCTTAACTTTCAAAAACCAGCTATTTTAGTATTGACCGTTGGCACAACTAAATACGGCTCGGTCGATAATGTTGCTTTAATAAAAAAGCAACTTAGGGAATTGCAAATACCCCATTATCTGCATATAGATGCGGCTTTTTATGGTGGCATACCTAAAAATCAAAACATGGCTCCTAAAATCGGAAGTGTTGATGAATGGGGTTATGATTCAATTGCCATTAGCACACATAAATATATAGGATATCCTGCCGCGAAAGGTGTTCTAGTCAGCGTTAAAAAGCCATGTGGTAAGTTTGTTGATTATGTTGGATTAAATGACAACACCGTGTTGGGTTCACGAACTGTACACGCCTTTTCTCTTCGCCAACAAGTGATGGAAGTTATGGAACATAGTTGCCCACAAGAGTATATTCAGAACGTTAATACCTTCGCAAATATGCTTGATTCAGCAGGAATTGGCTTCAAACAATGGGTTAGCGGTGATTGTAAGGGAAATATTTTTGTATTTAAGGCGAATAAAGATGTCTTAGAATATCAGTCTGTTTGCAAAAAATGGCAACTTAGTGAATTTATCGGCAAAGATAATATACACCGTTTTCATGTTATAATTTTTCCATACCATTCTAAAGATAAGCTATGTATGCTTGTAGATGATTTATCAAAAATAGTTTTGACTTAAATCTAAGTTTCACTTCCTACACTTTTTCTTCTCTTTTATGGACATATTACTTGGTAATTGAAAGCACGTATTAACAAAAAAAGCCTAATAGGTCAATAATTTCTATCGGGCTTTTTTTATTTTTTAACAAGAATATCTTTTTAAAATTGGATTGTTAGCCTTTTCATGTTCACAGTTAAATTATAGTAGTAAAAATTTTCTATGAAATTATTTCAATTTTAAAATCGAAATAATTTATTTTCTTTGCTGAGTTCAAGTATAATGTCTTTTTCAAGTTCTTTTTTATGTTTTTCTATTTTATCACGTAACATTGGAAAAACAAGTTGTATATCATTTCTTTCAGCTATTTCTTTTGCTTTTAAAATTTTAGTAGAATCTAATAGTTCTTTTTTATCATTGAGGATGAAATCAAAATGAGGTATAGCATAATCTTTAGCATATTGACAATATGCTATATCAAAACAAAGTGCCTCACCTTGTTTATCACCAGAGGAAAAAGTTTTGTTTATTTCATCCATGCCGAACTTATAAACTGGAAGTTTGCTTTTATCTTCTATTTCTTTTGAAACATAAATATAATAGTTTGTATCATACAGTTCTTGAGAAACTTTAGCAAAATATTCATTAAACTTAGTTATATGATTTTTAATTTCTTCAAAAAATTCATCAGAATATAGAAGATTGTCTTCAAAATCTTTTCCAAAACTTTCTAACTTTTTTTCTATTTTAATAACTTGGTCTATTCTTTCTTCTAGCCTTCCTTTTTCTTCGTATTTTTCATTAATATTGGCTATTAATCTATTATATTCATTAAAAGAAATGCTTTCTTGAAATTTAGCATTTATATTATTTATAGCTTTGACTATTTCTTTTATCCATTTTTCAGATTTAGATATTTTTTCATCTAAAGGGAAAATATCTTTTTCAAAAAAAGATATTTTATTTTTATTCATAGTGTTGTGATACTGTATAAGCTCTTCAAATTTTATAATTGTTTGAGTCTTAGATGCAAGGGAAGTATATTCTTTATAAATATTTAACAATGTTTTTTTCTCTTCTGTGAAAATCCCTTTTTCAAGTTCTTCTAAATTTTCTTTTATAAGTTCTTTTCGGTATTTTAATGCTTCTAAATTTCTTTTTTCTAATTTAAGTTCATTTTCTAAATCAGCTTTTGTATTTATATCTTTTTCATAGTTTTCATTTATAACAAATATATTTTTTTGATGTTCTAAATCATTAATATTCAAGTGAATAACATTTAATTTGGCTTTCCAATTTTCTATCGTATCGCCTTTAAGGATTTCTTTTAAAGAATTTCTAAGAGATTTAACTTCATCAGTAGTTTTTTTATTATCATAGTTGGCTATATTAAAAATTTTCTCCCCTAAAAATAAAAAAAGATACATAAATTCATATTCTCTAATTTTTCCAAAACTACCTAAGACTTTTAAAGTATTTTCTATTCGTTCATTTTTATATCGTATTGAGTGAGCTATTATTTGTGGGAATGAAGGACTTTTGTCAAGTTCTAAATCAAAAATATATTTTGGTAAATCAGTATATCTGAAATCTTTATCGGATGATACTTGATCTCCGTTAATTGTTCTTATTTTTGAATTACCTTTTCCAGCAAATCCTCTTTCTATAATTATTTTTTTTGCAATTGTATTATTTAAATTTTCAACTAAAGTTAATTCGATAATTATATTATTTTCTTCCAAAAATTTTTTTACAGATTCATTTATATTCTTCCTATTTTCTGGATCTGCATAAATATTCTTGACATCGCCACCTAAACAGTAGTCTATAATAGCTAAAATAGTAGTTTTTCCAACTGCATTTCCGTTATTATCTTCTAAGTTTATAGAAGTATTATCTGCTATTATATTTAATCCGATTTTAAAAGAAATATTTCGAATTTCTTCACCTGTATTTGAGTTATAAATTTTCAGTCTTTTTATGTGCATAATCTCACCACACCTTCATCATCTATTATAGCTATATTAGCAATGAAAAGCCAGTCTAAAGTTAATATGAGACTATTTATAGTAATTTCTTCACGTAAATATAAAGCTAATTCTGTTAACTTTATTTCATTTACTCTCTTGTTTTTAAACAGTTTTAGTATTAATGCACCTTTATAATAAAGACTATCTTTAGGATCTATGTCTACAGGCATTATCATTTTGCTAGTCTCCTTTTTTTGGAGGTTTTTCAAACCACTTACATTCTAAAAAAGCGTCTACTAATACAATCCATAGATTATCTTCAAGCTCTTCAATGGTCATAATTTCATTTTCATATTCTAAACTGTTTTTAATATCTTGTTTAATAGTATCAAATACGTTTTTGAATATAATATCTCCATCTATAGGTATCACGACCCCGTTATTTAAAAGCCTCATGGTTTCTATGTAATATGTATTTATTTTTCCATAAATTTCTCTTTGATTTATTCTACCTTCTGAATTTTGAATTGTATATATGCCACGCTTTCCACGTAATAATACTCTATAATTTTTATAATCTTCAACTTTTCTTTTATAAAATTTAAGATTATTAAATTCCATTTTTTCAGATAAATCAAATTCATCTATAGTTCCATCCATGTAAGTATCTTTTTTTTCTATCTTTTTTAATATATTAAGCAACTTAGCCAGTTGCAAAGAGGTTTTTTCAGAAGGAGAAAAAGATTTTGTTATTTCTTTGTCTTCAAATTCTTCAAGTATTTTTTTTAATTTTTCTATTTCTAAATGTTCTACTTTTGATAGAATATCTTCTATTCCTATTATATGTCCTATATCAGCATTAAATTTAAGATTATGTACATTTTTATCTATTTCAACGTTGTTTTTCTTGAATTTCTCTAACTTTTCTAGTTCAGCTCCCACATATATGAATATGTATGTATATTCTGTATAGTTTGAAATGTAGCTGTGATTTATACTTTTTGTTAATTTTTCTTTAGTTAAGGTATGTGTTACTTGGGCTATCATTTTATTCTCATCAGAGTATAAATCTATTGCTGGATAATTTTTCGCTATTTCATTTGCATTTTTAAAATCTGAATCGTATATTGCGTTGAGTATTGTTCTAAAAAGATTTTCACAGTGCTTTAAATTATCTGTATACCAAGTTCTAGCATCTAAAGTGTTAGAGAATGCTAGTTGCTGTAGTAATTCTTTTATTCTATTATATTGTTTTTTCCTCAGTATTTCCATATAGTTTCCTCAAAAGTATAATATGTTTCATTCATAACCTATTATACAACAAAATTTTTCAAAAGTAAAGAGGATTTTAAGAGTTTTCTATTTCTTTTTTTATTTTTTCTAACGCATACAACTATTATAAAAGAGCTGGAAATGTCTTATATAATCCGAAAATAACATTTTTAAATTTATAAAAATTTATTTTTATCAAAAAAATAAGGATATAAGCTGTTTTTGACTCATATCCTTATTGAAAAACCTTTTTTAATCTTCGCCTACAATTTTAAGCTCTTGCCTTCTAATTATTGGTTCTGCTACTTGATTACAGCTTCCTACTAACTTTCCACCAGCATGAACTTCTAGTGTTGTACAAGAAATATTTCCCATTATGGAACCGTCATTAGCAATTAATAAAGAGCCGTTAGCAGTTACATTGCCAATAACATTTCCACGAACAATAATATTTCTACAATTTACTTCGCCTTCAATTAAGCCGTCATATTCTACTGTTAAATCTGCATCTAATTCTATTTTACTTTTAATAATACCTCTAACTAAAAGATTAGTAGAGC
>Ga0131853_10008860_pt1 | contig 18354 bp, 12 predicted proteins | sample TergutLab28metaG_FD_92764 | JGI IMG/M metagenome (GOLD analysis project Ga0131853, IMG submission 92764) | Labiotermes labralis P1 segment gut microbial communities from Petit-Saut dam, French Guiana - Lab288 P1 (version 2) (version 2) | ecosystem: Host-associated > Arthropoda: Insects >... | reverse complement strand
TTTGCACAACATTTCTGTCTGCGGGTATTGCCACATCTATCAGTGTGCATGTTTTCTCTTTTTTGTTTTTAATTATTATATCTGGCCCATTTGCTGTAACTTCTCTGTCTGTATGTACTGCTTATTATTATTATTATTATTATTATTATGACAACGACAATAAGGATGATAAGTTTCTTTTTTTATGTTTTGCTGACCGTGCATCTCAGTATCATCTTAGTAATTGACCTACTTAATGCACAAATTCTTGTTTTATAATAAGTTTATTATATTCCTCTACATGTTTCGACACAACAGTGCTCGAAACACGTAGAAACTATAAAACAAGAATTTGTGCATTAAGTTGGTCAATTACCATGAAGTTTCATTTTGTTTCGCAGTGTGCTTACGTACAAGGAAACATTTGTGAAATGGCAGGACTTCCGCAGTTCTTCCAAGAATCTGTAGACGGATGACCACTCCCTGCTGTTGTAAACAGCCGACGAAAAAGCTCTGCTGTCTGATACGCAGTTGGTCGTTTGAGATTTGTGGGCGTTTTCAGTGGATATTGGACGTAGCGTCTCTCTACTACGACTATTCAATTAGTAGCCAGCGGGCGACATTCGGCCCGCGAGATGCTGCTTACTACCTCGCGAAAATAAATAAATAAATAATAAAAATTATTGGCGGATTCTTTTACTGTAAGAATTTATGTTTCTCGTAGGTTGAATTATGGCGACTAAACCAAAACATCAGAGTTTCAGCACTTTTACAAATCGCTGCCTTCAGTGCTGCCTTATACCAGTGTTTCTTAATCGCCGGGCCGACGCCCGGTACTGGACCCTGGCATCAATTATACCAGGCAGAGACAGGTTCTCCTGGAATTTGTCATTTTAGTTTTCTAAGCAATTTTCATTAATAAATGTTTTAGAGTAGAAATATTCTGAGGAGAAAAATATTCGTGAATGTGTCGAAAACTCAGACACGGATGTTGACCTGAGGAAACTACAATATGCTACAAGATTTCAATAGTCCAGTGATTGGTAACTAATTTAAATGTAAATTTTATATTTGTCAACATGCCACACCGTATACATAATTGTACTAATACTCTTTATGATTATGCCATAATTAATTATTAATACTTATGTTAGTTTAATGTAAAGGTATTTACGAGTAAATTTGTTGGACTGGGACCTCGCCTTATGAAAAAAGAATTTACCGGGCCGCAGTCTCACAAATATTGAGAAACACTGCCTTATACGATTCCCATCCTTTTCATGAAAAGCGAAACAAATAGGTCACATGAACGAAATGACGGGTGTAGCAGCTCCCACGTCACCGATACAGCTAGCTGCAGGGTGTTGCTTTCCCGTCGAAACTCTACTGATCATATTCCAAAGCACGCAACTGAGGGACAAATTTTTTAACACCTCCACATGAATACTGGATCAACACCGGAAAAATGCCTAACCACATCCTTTCCAGCGCTTTCCCGTTCTTCCTCATAATCATTCTTATAATTCGACACTAAATAAGTTACTGTAACTGGTACAGTGTCGATAAACAAATAAGTCATTATCCAGTCTCAGTGCGTATGTGAGGTGTACTTCGCATACCAGGGATACAATGGGATGAGGAGAGGACCTCGACCCACGGGTTGCTGCAAGTCTGACGTGTTGCATAACCTGCTGATAACAGGAGCCCCCCCTCTCACTGTCCGCGCGAAGGCACGGCGTCTTACGTCACTGAATGATTCAGATGACGTTACACAACAGGCGAACCATTGTTCATTTAGTGCGTGATTTAATGAAGTCGAATCTATTGCACGGGTTGTATACAAATATGACAGTCAGGACAAACGGTGGCATGATATATACACGCAAGGGCTGTTACATTTAATTCGCTGCACTCTTTATTAAGTTTCTGTCTCACGAATAATGGGACAGATTTCATATATAAACTGCAATATAAAATCCCCCCCCCCCCAAGTACAAGAAGTGGGTGCGTGGTAGGCAGAAGGAAATAACAAACAGAGCAGCAAGACATATAACTGATTACTCTATTCCTTTCATTTCGAATATCCGCACAGAATACCTGCCACACGCATTTACTGACAAGGCGAACAGGCTATCACAGGCCTGATTGAGCGATTGAGTTTTGTGTAGTGACGTAACGCAAAGAGTCTCAGCTATGAAAATGCCTATTTATTTCATGATGGGGTATAAGGAGTACGTATATTTTGTGTCAAAGAACTGAATATTTCATTCAAGCGCGTGTAAAAAGATTCAGTTTCATAATAGCTAAAATGAATGTTTGACGCCAAAGCCTATTTTAGCATTCTGTTACTTATAACTTTTTTTTCTTTTTAGACTGCTTGTGTGTCAACGTGTACTAAACACTTAATATCCTTAAACAAATACTCAATGGAGCTGTACTTGAGCCTCTGACTATTCATATACGTCAGATATTACTTTATTTGAGGAAGAGTACCGCAATTCTACAGTACGACAGTCAAACTGTGGATTTATGACCAGTACATTTCACTCTGACAATATCAAGAACTACAAACCAATCTAATTATTTTATCTCTCGAGAGTCTGATTGAGTGTTATTGATCACTGTTATTAACAACATCTAAAGATATGTTTGCAAAAGTGCATTTGAAAAGTACTAAAAAATTATCACGTGTTCTCTTCGAATTATATTATTTTGTTCTTCGTTTTGTATCAATTTCCGTGTTGCTGTGAGTTCAGTTACATTTCAAAGGGCTTGTCTTCTTTTCTAGCTAAAGTTACACAACGCCACGCGTGCAAATATACAGCCAATGGTAACAGAATTCCCTTGTGCGACTCTAGATGTCGAGATGACTCTCGTCAGTACGGTACTGCAGTACATATAACGCACCATTCGTTATGACGTCAGCATAAATTTCAATTGCAGGAATGTTACAACCTGTTCTAATGTCATTCTGAGTTATTATAAGGAACGCTTTTCAAGGAAAGTTGGATTCAAGCGCAGCTACAAATTTATACTGTAGCACGTGCAGAAAAATAGCCACAAAGCAATGGTGGAACAAAAAACGTTCTCGTGGAAAAGGTATCATTTCAATTCAGACGTGCGCTAAGCTCTTGTGGCAACACATATTCCACAAAAAATCCGAGTTTTTTGGTGGTGGGGGGGTTGAGAGAGGAGATTTTCTATGGCAACCAATTCATTCCCTCAGAATTAGCATTACCAAAAAAATTACCTAGAATCTAAATAAAATGAGATAGTTGTAGCAGTGATGATAATAATATTACAGGCGATATTGGTATGTACATTAGACACCTAATATTTCGAAAACGGAAAGAGGAAACCATTCCAATCCCCATCCTCTTACACAAAACCTTGGTCTTTCCGAATGACCAATAAAATTCATCCTGCAACACAGAACTGTACACTTTAAATCCTAATAACTTGGACTATACAAATATTTGTGTTCTGTGCACGGAACAAATACCGTAGCCCCATATAGTGGCTGCACCAAAACGTCCACAGATATCTCATCAATATTTAATACGTATAACATGCTCAGATCATGGCCTGGATAGACTGGCCAAGTAAATTGGAATTTTTTTTTTTAGTTAACTGTTTTATACCCTCTAAAGACGAAGCGCTGACTGCTTTATTTAAAGACCCAGTCCGTACTGCGCAGTAAAAACTTTTCATCTCTGTTATAAAAACCAATTACTTTATGTTATATGGGGCAGAAGTGGTTGTTCATTCTCAGAAAAATACAAAACACATAAATACAGTGTGGGCAGAGCGTAAATTGTTGAATGTTAAAATTGTTGGTGCATCACGTAACCAACCGGTAGGCTTTAAAAGGTTAAAACACGAAGAAAGTGATCCGTTTAGCACCAAAGATGCTTGTCGCTTTCACAGAGAAAATTACACCCTGCCGCCAGGATAAACATTCTGTCTTGACCCGCTGTTTTCTGTGGCTGAAGGCGCTTAAATACTTTAGCGAGAAGCTTGGAGGTATTAAAGAAATTATTCAGGCATACCCAGGCATTGGCGGTGTAGTTTGTGTGGCTTTGGTGAGGGAAGTTGTGAAAGTTGATAACGAGCAATAAATTGCATACATAAGATAAAACTCTGCACATCTGAATGACATAACTGAACTAGAAGCATCCAGTTTACACAGCAGGACTCGTGGCCATTTTTGAACTTGAAGAAATTAAGACCAGCACTGAAAAAGTGAGTAAGGGAGAAGAAAGTGGGATGCCGCATTCCGCCGGAATGCTGAATACTTCTGAATGAAAGCTTTCAAAAATGTCTGAAAGGAGAAGAAACAGAAATCTCTGCAGAAGTCTAATGTTGAACCCCCGTACTTCAAATATGCGACAGTTACTTCCGTGGACATTGAAAGTTTTTTTCGGTGTGTAAATTGCTTCTTAGACAGAAATGTCACTAGTCTGAATCGGAGAATTTTGAACAAGTTTTGTATACTTTACTAGCTGCGAACTATGGGGGAAACGCTTAATTTTAACAATTATTTTGTTTCCCTTTAACATTGTTTGATTATTTATCAGTATTATTCCTGCTGACTGTCGACTTCTTTTAAACCAATAAACCCAGCCTTTGAAGATCAGAAGTTTGTTATTAGTACATATTTCTAACAATAACGCATATTTTCATGTACATCCGTACTCATGTAGGGCAGCGAAGTCTTGTTCCACTACTGAACTACTAAGCGTAAATATCAAGGGGTCAAAACTATTAAAAACCCCGTTTCATGAGTCAGCTCAATCCAGTAGCTGTAACCACACACAACGCCTCGCTGTCTCCGAACGTTGCATATTCCCTCTAAAAATGCTAGCTTTTGTTTATTTCTAGTTATATACGGAATAGTCAACACAACCAAGTTTTCAAGTGCTTTATAAAGCGACATGTTTCGACTTTTTAATCGGTCATCGTCAGGCTGAACCTGTGCAATATAAAACATAAAAAAGAAATATATAAAATGTCTCATTTGTGGAAAACTGAGATCTCAATTTGTTTTTTGTTTATTCGACTTGTACGACGCCACACCAACTTTAAGTTTATGCAACACTCAGTGAGACAAAGTGATGAATGATAAGGGGGGGGGGCCGATTTTGAAATAAAATGTTGGTAGGATACACTGAGGTTCTATCCCACTACTCAACAACACTTACTGAGGAAAAACGTGGAAAACTCTGTTCAACTTGAACTTTCTCCAGTCGGTGGTCGAACTGGCGACCTTCCGAAGGAAAGTGATATGCGGTTTCCTTGTACTAAACCCACCCAAATATTTGTCTAGTCACACGTGCCACAAGGTCAGCCCATTGTAATTCCCTTAGCTCTTTTATTCCACAAACCAAGAAGCTGTTGGTTGTGTAATAGTGTCCGAGGTAAACAAGTGGGTGCGTTTGGAACAACAGAAAAATTATCTTTTTTCTGGCAACATTCACACACCGATCTGGCACAAAATCTAATTTATATAACAATTTTTAAATTTAAGTAGAACATATTTTGCCACAGTCAGAGAAGTAGGTCAGTAGTTCAATGGCAAAATCGCGGGGAGGGGGGGGGTTCTATCTCTGAACAGACAACACTGATTAACGAGTCGTAAAACATTTGTTTGTACTGATAACTTTCCATTAGAGTTAACTGCGAGCGTAATCACATTCACCAAAACAAAAATTTACCCACACGTTGCAGAGAACGAACTTCATTCATCTTCTTATGGCAACAATGACCGACAAACCTGGCCGAAAATAGATTCTTCACATATTTTACTAAATCTAAATGCTTGTAACGAAGGTGTGTTAACTAGGAGACGCATACTATACATTAGACTTGGGTTTTCATTATCCTGCTTGTTGTTACAAAGGCACGACGTTTCGGAAGCCGCCTCTGTTTTGTCATCAGATAGGGTCAAACACCACGAAACCTATTCGGTTGTATCCGTAAATAAATATAATCTCAACCTGACAGACCAAACCAAGCAGCTGTACGTGGATGTATACTGTCGTGTGTAATATTCGTTCAACATTCCTTGAAATCAACATACTCAACAATAAGATATTCATTACTGTCCGCAGGGTGTGTCGGTGCTAAAACGCCATCATCGGCAGCACAAATGACATAACCTCAGACACAAATACCGCCAGACCATACGAAAGAGAAAATGACAAACAAAATCATATGCACAAGTAGCTGACAATAATGAAATACGTGCACAGAATTAAGTTTTCAGATTTTAAGTAAGTTGCTAGGGTGGTTTTAAGAACACTACACGTACGATGTGGGCCGTGTAGCGTAGTCGATATAGCGACTGGCTACGGGCTGGACGGTCCGGGGATCAAACCCCGGTGGGGGGGGGAGATTTTCCGCACCTGTCCAGACCGGCCGTGGGGCCCACCCAGCCTCGTGTACAAGGGGTACCGGGTCTTTCCCGGGGGTAAAGAGCGGTCGGGGCGTGACGCTGACCCTTCACCCCCTTCTAGTGCCGTTGTCAAGAAATAGTAGGGCTATACCTCTACTCCCCCTGTGGGCCGTACGGCCTGTACAGAGCCTCAGTGCCTGTACAACGGTGAACTTTACCTTACCTTTTTACACGTACGATGAAAGCAAAATTACTTAAAATATAAAATCCTTACAGTAATTTTGATGTTTTGCTGACCGTGCATCTCCGTATACTCCTAGCAATAAACCAACTTAATGCACAAATTCTTCTTTTATAATAAGTTCATTATACGCCTCTACATGTTTCGAGCACAACGTGCTCATCATCAAGAGGTCAAAATTGTATTATACAGCATCTGATATCATGACACTCTGTAGATGACCGTCCGGTGCACAGGTGCTCCAGACGGCCACCTACACGTGGCATATATGAACTTATTATAAAATAAGAATTTGTGCATTAAGTTGGTTAATTACTAACATTATCCGTACAGTAAGGTACGTCTGGCATTTGTCGCTTTTACGGCCTGAAGATTTTCATTTAGCCCTCAAACTTTGCAGCTCACAATAATGAAAATATAGTTGACTTATCAGTAAAAACATTGTCTTTGTTGACTATATGGAATACTTTACCAGCAGAGTAGGTTTCATGATTTCTGTTTTTAGCTAATGAAGAGAGTACATCGCACTCTCGAGGAGTTGTTTTTAACTCTAACACGACGCTATACAGACCCTGTGCACAGAATGTCTCTCGAAATGTCAGTCAATCTTCAAGTGATTATTTACTGCTTTATTTTGAGGGAAAATGTTGCAGTAAAGCGAGTTGAAACATCAACCGTTGCGTAGACATGTTTTAACGTAACTTGTCATAACTTTTCTTGCTGTTCGAAATTGCTTCGCACTGGCTATGTACAAGCAAGCTCAATTTAATATATCACATGTTACCCTCCGTACGCTGTTATGATTATTCCATATGGCAGAAGCACCATCCCGAACGCTTTAAGAGTTCATTCTATTCCTGCGATTTTTTTCTGATAAATCAGTACCCTCATTTATCATCACAGGTAGAAGTCGAGGTTCGTCAAGTCTGGCGACAAAGTGGTCAGGCATACGGACACCCACGACCAATCCAACAATTTCCATAACACCGATTCGAGTAATCTGTGACGTGATAGAAAGGTGGAAGAGTGGTGTCGTACTGCAGCACGTCCTGTACGAAATGTAGGAGGCTGTGTACTGTTAAACGTCCCTCGAGACTGGATGGCCCAATCAGATGATCCACAATAAAGCAGCACCACATTTTTGTAGAAAAACGATATCGGAAACTTTTTCCACTGTATCAGCATTGGCTCGGGCGCCCCGCTTTCATTCGCTGTAACTACGTTAACTGTTACTTCAAGCCATGTTGATTGAACAATGTCCCTCAAATTAAAGGAATAAATAAACCACCTGATGACTGGCACATATTTCTCGAGGTGTGCTATACGTATCACCTCAACATCATCCAGTGTAAATCACCTTCACCAAATTTAATCCGAATCCGCCCACACATACAGACTAAAAAAATATGCGTTTTTTTTTTACTACGTCCTTACTAAGAGTTATGATGACTGTGAGTTTTGATATTCTGTAACGCTCGTCCATTTAGCAGAAGTGTGCTAATTAAACGTCAACTGTCACCTATGTACAGAAGCACAGGATGCCACCAGTCAGCCTGCACATAGAATCCTCAAATCACGCCATGCATATGGTGTGCTTTCTACTTTATTTTCTTAAATAAAAGCCATGTTGCGAAACATAAAGTGGAAGCTGTAAACCCCAATTATATCTACTCGTTTCGCACTACGCAGTAAGTTTCGGTAGATTTACAAAGACAGGCTGAGGATGGACACGGCAGATTGCACCAACAATCAGTAAATGTATACGAGAATGTATACGAGATGACACGGCGCCACAGAAAAGCAATAACAAGCTGGGAGGACGTCGTCCGGAAGGACACGTCACAGATCCTAGGAATAAAGGATGGAGGAGACGAGCAACAGACAGAGAAGAATGGAGAAAGGCGTCTTCTGAGAGAGGTCAGGGCCCAGACGGGACTGTAGCGACATGTATGGACAGATGGACAAGGCGCCATATGCCAGAAGACAACAAACCTGCGCCCATTTGTCTGTATGTAGTTCAGGACTCAGCTTTGTGACCCAGAAAGCTGCGGAAATGAAAGGTAGAAAGGGAAGAATAGTTTCGTTGCGAAATATACATGTCAGAACTCCAGAAGTGCTGCTCGTATTGTCATTATATATATATATATATATATATGCCTCCTTTTATTATACAATCAATCCATTACAAGACTATATGTACAACTTATGTATTCGAAACTAAAATCCTACACTAGATTATTGTATTGATACTGAGGAACTACACCATAAATTGTTGGCCGATTCCAGCTTCTCTTAGAACTGGAATAAAGAGCGGGAGTTTTACGTAAACACGTACGTGCGTTTGTACGCGCATCTCCACCTCAGGCCACTACATGTTTAACGGAAGGAGAAATGTCTGGATCACAAGTTGAAGAGAGGAACGCAGCAGATGTTCTATGTCCCCTTACACGTCTTCGGAATAAGATATTCGATAAAACCAAGCAACGTGCAGAAAGAGCGCCAGAATTATTGTGTTATGCTTAAATTTCCTAACTCGTTTATGCACGTATTCGTTTACATTAAGCTTAAGCTTCATTTACATTGTGTATTTTTCACCCGTACAGATATTTGAGAGAAAAAAAGGAAGACTTAGTTTAAGGTCGATCTGAGATGTCGAAATAGACTTGAGGAATATTGGTGCAAAAAGATGGAAAATAAGAGGTTTAGACAGATCAGAATGGGCATATATTTCGAAGGAAGCCAAGGCCAAACTTAATGGGTTCTAGTGTTGAAGAAGGAGGAGAAAGAGGATGAGGAGACAAGAAGTGGGTACAGACATTTATATTCAACCGATATGCGTGATTTCAGGCCTCGGCCGCGAAATGAATGAAATCTTCATTGTTTTGGGCCGTTAGGCAGTGGTGAACAGCAGTTTTATGCCGACGTTTTAGGATATCCTGCTGGTCGGGACTGGCAGCATATCCCAAAGCTGCGTAACGGCCCATAAGAACGCAGACCTCACTCAACCAGTACGCTTACTGTCGGCACACACATCCTATACCAAATTTCGCCAAAATATTTCAATGGTTTGAGAGACGACATACGACGAGGCGTGCATTTATCTATGTATTTATTTATGGTTTACATAACATCCGTCAACAGCTCAAAGTATACAGTGCCGAAACGACCCGACAGTTAATGAAAAACGAATCGGGAAAATACGGCAGGATTGGTCGATAATTTAGGTTATTAATAAAATAATAATATATTTATTAACTGCAATTGGTTTGTCACCCGATGGTAGTGGTTATATTACATGTATACAAAATATGAAATTGGTTACTAATAAATTTAAGTCGTGAGGGCTACACGAGAAGCATGTAGAGGCAACTTGGAATCTTGGGAACCATCTCAGCATGTGCTTATAGACAAAGAGAAACCAAGAAAAACTTGCGTCGAGGTGGCCGGTCGCAGGACCTTCTGAATACTGACTTCTAACCAGCAGTCCGACATCTAAAGTAAAAACAGCAATACACACATAGCACAACAAATAGACGTAAGATGACAACAATACACACAAGACAACTACAACAATACACACAAGACCACTAACAACAATACACACAAGACATCTTAAAATACAGAATGTACCACCAAATTAGCAAAAGGGGACTTGAGTTTACATCACTTGTACTTCAGACAGCTTCATATGAGTCGTGTTTGAATATTTATTTTAAAGTTAAAGATAAAGATAAACCTGATGTACGAGATTAAGCAATAAGCTTTTGGAATGAATGTTCTGCAATGCATCACGATATGTTGTAGAAAAATAAAATATACCCTTGTCAGAAAAACGGTTTTGATATCGTTCCGAGCGTTATCAGGGAAAATATAACACAGTGTAAACAATCTTCACACGATTTAATTAAGGAAGATCAGCTCCAAGTCTTGTATGTTACGATGCCATGCAGACCTGAACCTTGATCAGCACCGTTGTGAGAATCTGAAGTACTGCAAGAATGATTAGATTTGAGGGACATGGTAGAGACGAGAAATACATACTTAGTTTTATATGGAAAATCTTCAGGTAAGAAAACCCACTGGGAGACCTAGACTTAGATGACAGGAAAATATTAAAATGGATCGTAAATATATAGGGACTGGGCATTCATTAGCGAGATCTGACTTTGTTCCTGGCAACATCTCAGAATATTACCGTCTTCTGGTATGTGACAGAATTTAATAACATTGTGCAGGAACGTTCTTCCTCCATCTTCTGGGTAGAAAAGCGTAGGATGAGAAGAGTGTCTTCTACCCTGAAGATGTAAGCCGTACGTAAATTCTAACTGGATTTCCATTTACTTCTTACGTTAATTCAGGGTCGTTAAATATCTCAAACCCACTGGTACCATAACTCAGCAATGCCGATAATGTTGTCATTATCAAAGGCAAACATTACAAACCGATACGACTGCTAATTCGAAGTAAGTTTAAGAAGAAATTCTATCTTCTCATAAATCCTGGCAATTCATGATAATAAGAACCAGTCTACAAACCAAAATCCCTTGCCACGACCCTGGATATACTGCCTAGCCAAGAAATGTAGTTTCTTCATTCTAAAAATATTTCCTTTCATGCAGATGTTTAACTGTTACCAAGAGAGGAAGTTCGACCATTATACGGAATGCCCGACCTTCCAGAGCGCACATTCACCTTGCACATCACAATCACAAAAAAATGAAAAAAAAACCTAAGATCTTACCTGACACCCATGTTACTGTAAAGCAGTTCGACCTTGACCTATTGCAGTAAGCAAACTTGAGCAAGCCAATTACTTTCCACACCTCGCCTTCCAACAGCTGAAGCATCCCAATGCAAGTCGGAATTAAAAATCGACCGGCTCCATTAGATTACTTCAACTTACAAACACTGAAGAACACGTGGAAAACTGCAAACACAGCAAGCCGCGCTTACGATATTCATCAATGCGATGCGTCCGTCATATTGTCAAACTCACGCCTGCACTGATCAAATGGGGACATTAAATAAGATCGAGGGAAATTTTGCGAATCTTGAACATCACGTCAAATTACACGGCGACTTTTTTCAACAAAGCTTTACGGGACTTACCAGAGTATGCTGGTATCCCAGTTCATGACGCTGGTACCGAAGGCTCTGGTGTCCCTGCGGCATCTTTCTGTGTGCACACAACGATGACAATAAAAATAACTATAACAGTGTGATCACCGTGCACGCTGATCCGACGTAAACACCATCACAGCTGGTTTCCAACTGAGAATCGAAGCGTCGACTGACATCCGCCACGCGCGTGCCACCTGTTGGCGATTTACTGCCACTACTGAAATGAAGTATATCACAATGTCATGTAGGAGTCATGTGTGATAAGCACAGTCGAGAGATACGGCAAGAACATTTCTGTTTACTCCAGAAAAACGATTATGCAAATAGCGACACGGTGGCTCATCCAAGGTTACGGATTATAATAGCAATTGTACGAAAAAGAATACGACAAAACTAAGTAAATAAGTAATGTTTTGGTATTGTTGGAATACTGCGATGACTTTGACGTGTAGCCTGCACGGGTCGGAAAAACACTTACGTGTACTGTTTACTGAATAAACACGCTGAGTAATGCGCTCCTGGAAGACTGAGATGGAGATCGGGGAACACTATTAAAACTGTTTCATAGGAAAAGCGTTATGGCTGACGTAAATGAAACCGAACAGGCTTCTGATAAATTTTTTATTGTCTCCTTTATTGTACCGCCAGTCTATTACAGACTATAAGTACTCTTAACCTTATATCCTACGCTGATATCGCATGACCTGTGGAGTAATATTCCATTGAATATCCTCACATCAGATATTCTCGTACCTGTTTACGATGCTTATGAGAACCTTGTGGTTAGTTCAGTTGGTTTGAAAAGTTTTAATCTTCTTGGTCCTTCTTCTAGTATGGCGGGTATGAGTTTGTTGGGATGTGTGATTAGTTTTTCTCGGTATTTGGTGCTGAAGTTAGTTATTTCTGCTTTAACAGTGAGTATCTGTAGATCGGTGTGTAAAATAGTGTTCGGTACATACCATGGAGCGTTGACGATTGATCTGAGGACTTTATTTTGAAATCTTTGCAGTATTTCGATGTTGGAATTACTTGCGGTACCCCAAAGGGGAATGCCGTACGTCCTGATAAATTAAAATGAATATTTTTGTATTAAAGCACAACGCAATTGAAGTTTCCGAGGTAAATAAATGCAGCAAGAGCATTTCGAATTAATGTAAAGTTCGTCCTATAACAGACTATGAAGGCCCACAGAGGGAGTAGAGGTATAGCTCTACTCTTTCTTTAATCTCAGCGCTATATGAAAGTTGGTGGTCAACTGCACGCCTCGGCTGCTTTACTCCCGGTAAGACAGCCGGGTGGGCCCCAGGGCCGGTCTGGACGGTTGCGGAAAATTTCACCTCTACCGGGATTCGATTCCCGAACCCTTCAACCCGTAGCGAGTCGCTATACCGGCTGCGCCATATTATTACGTGAATACATCAAATTTATGTAGATTTAAAAAAACCGCAGTGTATATTGCGTATTGACAAATCGTACCTACCAGAAGTTACGTCATTTTAGGTGCGTTCGGAAAATTGCGAAAGGCGACTATTGGCTTCGTCATATCTGTCTGTCCGTCCACATTGGACAACTCGCCTCACACTGGACGGATTTTCATTAAATTTGATACTTCAGTATTTTACGAAAATCTATAATAATATAAACAGCCAACTAGATGCAACAATAATAATTTTATTAATAATTTCAATCAGCTCAACATGTTTCGGGCAATAATTTCGCCCATCCTCAGGAGCACTAGACTGTGTTTACAGCTTGTGGTATAAAGCACCGACGATGCTTTATACCACAAGCTGTAAACACAGTCTAGTGCCCCTGAGGATGGGCGAAATTATCGTCCGAAACATGTTGAGTTGATTGAAATTTTAATAAAATTATTATTGTTGCATTTAGTTGGCTGTTTATATTATTGTATCAATGCTGCACGGTCACACAAATATCAAATTACGAAAAATCTGTCGAAAAAGTTCAAGTTGAATTAAAATCTAACAAGAATGACGGGTACTTTACAGGACGACCAAAATACACTGATGATAATACCTCTCCGAATTTTTCTGACAATGAGAAATGTTTCTGAAATAAATTGTGGAGAAAATCAAAATACAGTTCATGTTCGGTAACTTTTTTCCGACAATCGATTTGCTTATGAGATAATGTGGTAAACTACGGTAGAGCAAGACAGGCTGCAGATGATAATATAATTCAACTTACGCACTTCGCATGCTGGATAACTAAGGCTACAAACACACACTAAAAATATGCAATACTTTTGATTTTTCAGTGTGACAATGGTTACGCGAACGCGCCTCAATATTACGTCGTACGTATATTGCCTGTCTTGTTTGTAGTCTGGCTGTGAAAATGACAGCGTTTCAACGCCATTGAATTTTATGTCGATGACTGAAGACACTATCATAAGCACGCGTGTTTATACGCTGGATAACGAACGAAGTTTATATGGAACTTAATTTAAGCCTAAGTTTGTTCAAAGTGCCAAAATGGCGATTGTTTTGTTGTTAAGTCCACGAATTTCACACAGACAAAATTATTGCATGCAAATAGAGCCTGAGGTTCATTTACAGCAGTGTTTCTCAAACTTTGTGAAGCTGCGGCCAGGTAAATTCTTTTTTTAATAAGACGAGGACCCGGTCCCAACAAACTTACTAGAAAGTAGCTTTCCATTTTTTTAAGTTCATACATTAAACTAACAGGAGGCCAGGACAAAAATGACGGAAAATTGACTTTGTCTTTTACTATTACTATTTTTGTCACTACTCATTATCATTAGGACTTTCATAATTACTTTGAATGTTTTCAGTATCTATATTGTAATTTTAACGTTTTAGTTTTATTGGTCACATAGGTCAATGATAAGCAGTCAATGTACCTGCCATTAGGAAAATAACATTAAACTAACATAAGTATAAATAATTAATTATGGCATAATCATGAAGAGTATTAGTACACTTACGTATGTATACGGTGTGGCATGTTGACAAATATAAAATTTACATTCAAATTAGTTATCAATCACTGGACTAATGAAATCTTGTAGCATATTATAGTTTCCACAGGCCAACATCTGGGTCTGAGTTTTTCGACACATTCGCGAATATTTTTCTCCTCAGAATATTTCCACTATAAAACATTTATCCACAAAAATTGCTTAGAAAACCAAAATAACAAATTCCAGGAGAACCTCTCGCGACCCGGTATAATTGATACCAGGGCCCGGTACCGGGCCGCGGCCCGGCGGTTGAGAAACACTGATTTACAGCGTGCAAATTCCGTAGTCAAATGGAGGCCGGCATCCACTTCACTGAATCTGACAATTGGACCAAATATCCCTAATTCGCACCAGATTTAAATGCAAGTATACTTATTCTCTTTACAGAATATGCTAATACACAAAGGGATATATATATATATATACCTTTGTGTATTAGTGTTGCTGTTATTGTTAGTGATGCTACAGATTTAAAGTGAACATTTGACGGCCGTAATGGCGCTTGTACGTGAATGCAGTTCTCTTCATTAGTACGCTTATTCTTATTTGTGTTATTCTTCATATCACTACTACTACTGCTACTAGGGGCGTATCTGGGGTGGGAGAGTGATGCGGCGGCCCTTGGTGGTAGATTGAGGAAACAGGTGTTAAAAATTGTGTTTCTGTAACTAGATATAAAGACTGTGTACTGAAAAAAAATGGTGTACTATTTGACTAAATTAATAAATATTTGATAATATACTACTACTACTGCGTCTGCCGGTGGCGGTGGTACTGCTGACAAGAACTGGTATTGTTTCAACTGACATATATTTTTAACATGTACTAATACTCTTTCTAGCTCAACTGTTTTGCATTTCAGGAATAGGCAAGAAATCACAACTACTCGCTGCGTAACAGCCCAGAAGAGCGCAGTTCTCGATCCTTGTCTGGCTCGAGTGAAAGCGTGAAAACAGCACCCACGATAATCGCCCACCTTGGAGCACCTTATCTCTCAAGAGCCTTTTTTTTTTTGTATCCAGAAGAATGTGATACAAGAAAATACAATTTTTTTTCCAGAACACTCTTCCGGATTCCAGGGAGCAGGAAGGTCGTCAATAAAAGTAGTGGGCCTGTCTAGGCTGGGTCCACTAATGGAAGAAGGCCTCATCTTGAAAATAGCGATTTTATGACGTACACAGTTGAATAACTGTGGAGAGACGCCTGACGGGAGGTCTTCAAAATTCACAAGTTTTACGGCTTTACAGGACTCCTTCAGCGTTCTTTCCCTTGAGACGTTTTCGACCGGCCTGACGTGCAGCAGTCACTGAAGGACCAATCAGCGCGGGTAGTTTCGCGCAAATCAAATGACACATTAAAGTTATTTACACTTCAATACAGAACGTGAGCAGTGGTAACTATGTATACCACGTTCCAAATCTCCAAGTTTCGTCGTGGGATACTTATTTTGGGGTTTAAATATGAAAGTTATTTACACTTCAATACAGAATGTGAGCACTGGTAACTATGTATACCACTTTCGACGTTTTGCTGACCGTGCATCTCAGTATATTTATATCAGTATTTAACCAACTTGATGCACAAAATTTGTTTCACAATAAGTTTTATTTCATGCCTCGACATGTTTCGAGCACATGTGCTCGAAACATGTCGAGGCATGAAATACTGATATAAATATGTATGCCACATTCCAAATCTCCAAGTTTCGTCGTGGGATACTTATTTTGGGGTTTAATTTGGTTCATTCGTAAGGGTGATGCAATAGAGGCCCACATGCTTTCTGGCAAGAAGGAACAGAAATTTTAAATATCTTATGTTTGAGTTTCGAGTTTATAATAGTTGAAGGCTTAAAAATAACACGAAGAATGTGTGATCTAACGGGAGACATAAGTGCATACAGAGAACTATCGCGAAATGACCCGCTGGAAAAGCATCATTATGTCGATATGCTGAAACAAAGGAACACAATTGTCGATTAATGTTTTATGGAACAAATTTTAAGAGATGAAAGGCTTACGTTAGAGATGCACCGTGACAGAATTCAGTATCCAAAGGTCTGTTTCCTAATGGTTTGTGCATTGCAGTTTGTGTGACGTCTCACTCTGACTACATGAATCAGTGAACTTGTAGGCACAGCATGAAACGCGTCTTATTTGTATTGCCTGCAGGTGTGGAAATCGATTGAGTGCCAAGCGAAAGTTACATAATGAGGAAGGTCATGATTTATACCTTCACGTAATAGGCAATGATTCGTGAAGGTAACATGGATTGTTAACTTGCAACAGGGGAAAAACTTAGAGGTTATATTTCCTCACATCAAACGTTGACTAGAATTATTATTATTATCATCATCATCATCATCATCATCATTGTTATCATCGAATTTTTCACTTCTCAGCTTTGGCTGGGAAATATTCACCTATCCTGGGATGTAGTAATCAACAGGATTAAGCTCTGTGGTCTTACTTGTAGTTTAAAAAGTTTCTTACAATTGAACATGTGCCAAAAATGACAGATTTTTGTAGTTGTATAATGTATTCGGGTGCAAGTTAAGTCTTGTTAGACTTTGTGATAGTGACTTTGGAATTACTCCCGTAGATAATATTACTATCGGGATCACTTGTGCTGCCTTTTACTGTCACGTAGCACATTATTATTATTATTATTAACTGCAATTGCGTTGTTACTCGGTGACAGTAGTCCTTACACTAGTACAGACAAAACAAATAAGAATATACATAAACAAAACAATACAAAAAGAAACACAGTACAAACAACACAGAACACTGTAAATACAAGTACACGTATTACCAACACACCCACACATACTTACACACGGAAAATAAAAATTTTAGTAGTCGTACTGAAATGAAAAAGAAACATTATTATTTTGTATGAAAATTTCCTATATCCATCAATTTATCAGATACAGAGCATACGGAATGTGAATTTCTACTGGCCGTAGGAGAATATCGGATTTTGAAAAGAAGTTTCGCTAGTTGGAATCCGAAACACTTGTACAAACGACACCAGTCAACGGCCAAGCAAGACATTGAGAGTAATGCAGGACACGCAAGAAACTGTCCCAATTGGCAACACGTAATGAGGCCTCATTAAGTCTTCGATTCAATCTAGGAATCCAGCCGCGACCTGGTAATGTTGTAACTAAAATGCGCGTCACTATTTCCACGTAAAATATTTACTATTACTCAACAGACACTGCCGTTCTGAGTAACTGACCCGTTCATAGGTCCCAAAGCCCAACAACCTAAGCTGTCAAATCTATACCTTGAAAAAATGCTCTTTGTAGATAAGAAATACAAACAACGCAGGGACGATCGAGATATGATAACATGCCCCATAAGTCGACATATAACAATTGTACTGGCGATGCTTCTCTCTTCTAAATGCTGGTAAGCGTGAAGTGTAAATAACGTAGACGGTACGGAGCTTCTTTAGTGATCTTTGTGACAAGTTCCTACTAACAGACAACATGCAGCAGGTGGTGTCAAACTTGATGCTGTTTATACTAATGAATTTAATGTGCAATAAGCATTCCACTTGAGGATAGTAGTCCCTCGCTTATCGCAAAAGTTACAACGCTGAAAAACACAA
>Ga0131853_10008859_pt1 | contig 18354 bp, 11 predicted proteins | sample TergutLab28metaG_FD_92764 | JGI IMG/M metagenome (GOLD analysis project Ga0131853, IMG submission 92764) | Labiotermes labralis P1 segment gut microbial communities from Petit-Saut dam, French Guiana - Lab288 P1 (version 2) (version 2) | ecosystem: Host-associated > Arthropoda: Insects >... | reverse complement strand
TTAAGTTCCCTAGAAAACCTGATGATGGCCAATACAGGCCGAAACATGTAGTTGTTTCCATCACATAGTCATTAAATACACTTCATTGATTAAGTTGTGTTTGACTACATACCTTTTCCTAGTTTCACACACACAACGGGGATGACACACTTCCTAGATCCATTGTGCTAGTCATCAGCTGTTTTCAGAGGCTGATTCCAGCTGAAGAGTAGATCACCTAAAATGTTTGATATCATTCTGTCTACAAAACCTGTGTTTTCTTTTTAAATTTTGATTTTGGGGGGGGCTGCAGCCTGATAGCCCCACACCCTCCTTTGGATGTGCAACTGCTTTCTGTGGTCTGTTCACGAGACGTGAACATACACTTAATTTCTGTGGCATTTCTTCTAGACCACCCTTCTTACTAGAGACTCATAAAGGTTCTGGTTTTCTATGGTATGTATATTCATACGTAATAGATTAACATCATTAGCAAAGACCAGAAGCTATGTGTCTTTCAATTTCAGTCCCTCCTGTTTTGCTTGAGGATTCCTGTCATATTCTAAAAGCAGTTGAAAAGCTCTGGCAGTATAAGTGTCTCCTTGTTTTGGACCCTTCTGAATGGGAGTGGTATGATACAAATCATTGCCTATCTGAACTTTACTTCAGGTTTTATTCAAAACTCTGTCAAAGCGACACCCAAGTGATCCAGAAACATACCCTTGTAACTTAGTGGCATGTTACCTGAGGTGGAGCATGTTTTTAGTGAACCCAAAGGTGCAGTGATGTCTTTACAAAAGTTATCACGATGCTTTATCCATTAGCACCTAGTGGTAACTATATGTACCAGCAGGTTTAAAACTAGAAGCTCTGCATTTGCCCATACACTATTTAACCCTATCCTGCTAACGTGGAGAATATGGTGAGCTCCTAATAATGCCAGCAAATGGGAGATGGGATTTAATTTGGCGTTTAAAGGGTTAAGTGTATTGTTTCGTATCAATCCGACAATAAGCAACAATTGTTTCCCACGGAGAATCACATATTGGTTTTTCTGTTGGAAAACACTGAGTCCTCTGTGAGGTCGGAACTGAATCATATACAGCTGTGGTCGTCACAGTGGATTAGTAGCGCCACTTCTGCCACCCCTTCACCACACTCTTCGCCGGGGTCCGCCAGACCTTCCACCCGAATCTTCCGCCCTCCATCTTGATTGAATCATTGTCTTGCTTTCTGTCTATAAATGTTTGATTAACTGCCCCACTGTATTTGCGGATGACACATTCTCGAACTATTAATACAGCTTCAAATTTGATTTACATTCCTAGAATGACCAACAAACCACAATTTTATTTGTGCTCTGAAACACGTGGATGGTGCTGCCATCTTTTAAGTGCATAGATAGTACTTCACGTCTTGGTTCCATAGTTTATTAAATAATCATCATTTACATGTATTACGTTTTTGAGACATTCATATATAAGTGTTTAGGCGACACAAAATGAAATTTTATGTTTGAACTGAACTCTGGTGCATGGTAGTAAAAAATCGAATAACCATATATTAATGTCACTTTATTACCAGCTCGAATTACATTTGTTACTTTGTAAAAATTGAATCTTTAAGTGTCGCTACGTATATATTGTATTATGACTAGTTCTATATCCAGTAGGTCTCTTGGACTTGTAATGGATTTGACGGAACTAAATAAGCTGAACTGAATGGAAATGAAAATGGTTGTAATCCTAGTTTGTATTGCATACGCTTTTGAATGACTGCGTTCTCGAAGCCGATTTTCGAAGCAGTTTGTAAAGTTACCGTCAGATGGCGAGAGATAGTTATTTGTCTACTCGACGTGACGTCATCAGTAGTCGCCTTATTGGATTTGTTGGTAGTGCTTTGTTACATGAATTCGCTTTGTAAATAGCCTCTATTCGTTATTTTATAAAATTCCAGGTGTAATGTGAACTCTAGTCTTTCTAATTTCGGTGCAATATGTATGTTATAGAAGAAGAATTAAAATCCATTCCGGTTAACGATTTTTTGCACACAACTGCTCCCGCCTTTCACCGAACAGTTGTGTAATCGTTCTGACAGACCCGCAAATTACCAAGTAAGTAATATAACAGAGGAAGTTGTGAAGCTGATAACCGGCAGGAAGCATAAGTAATGGCAACAGCAAGTTCGCAGGAAAGCGGTGGCGTTACAGATCAAAGCATTCCACAATGGAAGCGGGAGCTTATCTTACGCCGACGAGCTATCGCACGGACTTTGCCCGCAGGTAGCAGTTCAGTTAAGCTCACCTGCCCGAGTGTTGTGACTGCAGTGAGACATCCCGAGCTAGCAGCAGCTGGTGAAAACGTCAGTGGGAAACAGCAACGTTGCATTTCGTCTGCAGTAGCCTCGCACAACGGTGTACTGGACCAAACCCAAGCGGACTTTCACCCCAGAGGGCGCATTAACGACTCATCCTCTGCTTCTACCGTCTCAGCTGCAGTAGTTGAGAACATGCGGCTGGTTGAGTATCAGGTTGAAGGGGGAACTGATCTGGTGATTAATGGCGTTGGGCTGGACGTAGCAGTGGATCAGAATTCCGTTAAATATCGTTCCAAAATGGGGGAAGAAAAGTGTGTGAAGATATCAAGTGCTTCACGGACTATAGTGAATAACTGTGTAGTGAACATGACCAAAAACCGCATCGTTGTGAGCGAAAATAACAATTGTCAACGTTCTAATGATGATTGTGAATCAGATTCAAGCGAAGAACTGCAGTATGGACCAGGCATTGTGAACAGATTAAAATGTAAATATATGAGCATGACACTGAGAGAGAACCAAAATAAAGGAGTGAGACCTTCGCTATCGAGCTTGAGGCGAGCCACAAGCTTGGAAAACATGCTGGATAACGATTCGGATGCAGGAAAACCGCAGATAACCCACGACAGATTTACCAAGAGACCGGATGCGTACAACACAAGTAAACCCGAACATGTATCAGAACACCAACAAAGATATCGACCTACAAGTCGCAGGAATGATTCTTTGAAACGTGCGAGATCAGTTGAAACACTTGTGAGATATGACCCCAATTCTCATACTGCTGCAGAACATAGTATCCCCAGTGATCCTGTTTGTGATCGTGTAGTGAAATCAGAATTCAGGGACCATAATAAGAATAACACCAAACTGCTGAAAGCGCTAGGAAATGAAGACATAGTCATTGTTGAAAATAAAATGAAGCATGAGTGTACCAGGAAGACTGTTGGTGAAGAAAAGGTGCCATTGCTGCAGCAGAAAAAGAGATCATCCAGTATTGCTGAAGAAGCCGAGTTTCCTCCACCAGATGTTGTCAAACAAACCCTGAAAATATTTGAAGGAACACCTTCAAAAAAAGCATCACGATTAACCAGATCACCAGGTGTATCAATGAAGTCAGCTCCTTATAAGCATGGTGGCATGTCTTTGGTGAAAGTCAATAATACTGTGGATGAAATGAAAGGTGCATTAAACACTAAACCACCATTATCACCAAAGCCAGTTATAAGCCCTGAAAGACGTATGTCAGACACCCAGCCTCCAAGAAATTCATCAACAGCACCACTCACTCTCGATCAACACATCATACTGTCACCGCCATTGAGTAGCAGAATATTTGCTCTAGATGCCTTGTGTTCTCCTCCCCCGTCTCCTTTGGTGAGTCCAACAGGAGCTACTAGATTAAAACCCCCTTCACCTCATGAAATTGGTAGAAAAGAAATTGGCGTACCTACTTCTCCAGAGGTTGAAGATAGTATTCATGGTATGCACACACCACTGACAAATGGAAAAATTACAGCACAGGGTTCGGTTGTAGAAGAAAATAGTAGTTGTAGTGATGATGATGTTGATGGTAATTCTAGTACAAAGTCTGTTCCTCGCTCTGCACTGGACAACATCAGAAAAGGTGGAATGTCAATGGAGTTCAAATTTGGTAGTTCTCAAAGCACCAAACCAAAATCATATCTTCCAGGAGCAAAAAGTTACTTGCCAACTGGACAGACTTCAGTTACATCGAAGATTGTAACTAGGAACCAAACAGTCACTTCTCCAAATCATGAGAGACGGAATTTTGTAACTATTCCAAAATCCACTTCCATTTCACCAGTCACGAAGTCTGCAGACTTGCCACTAAACCAGATGAAACAAGTTGGTGTCATACGCCCAATAGTTAACAATTTGCATTCCACTTCACCTCCTCCTTCACTCACTGATCGTGAAATTGAAAAGAACTATATTAATCGTACCAAATCAATTGAACAGCCAACTAATAATGTTGTAGTTTCACTTAAACCAGCGAGCAATGTAGTTGTAGACAAATTGTCTAGGGAAGATACAAGGGGACATACAGATGATAGTGTAAAAAGTGCAGTGGACGCAGTGAAACCTAAGAGTAATGGTGATGCTACACATTCAGGACTGTGGGACAGTAAACCTTGGAATCAAGCACAGAACACAATGGTTTTCAACTTCAGTGGTCGAAAGGGTCCCGTGCCATCATACATTGAGAATGATGGTTTGATTCTCACCAACAGGAAGAATAAATCACTGGTGAGTCTCTAATTTCATTGCATGTGTAAATGATTGGTTTATGTGAGTTATATGTTTGTACTATAATATGGTGACCAGTTTGTTGGCCTCGACTAGGTTTGTCTTATAACTGGTCATAATTTAGTGATTGGGTAGGTGGGTTGTATTTTTAGTTTGTATTGTAAGTATCTGCTTTAAAGAAAGGGTATTTATTGACTATATAGGTAGGTCATGTGTTGGATTTGTATTGTGAGTAACTGAAAATGGCATAATGAAGAGTTTCATGATTACTGGGCTGAGCAAAGGGACAGTAAGATTGGTGGGACAAGTGGCATATTTGGGTGAGAAGAGAAATGCGTATCAGGTTTTTGTTGGAAAATCTGAAGGAAAGAGCTCACTTGGAAGACCTAGGCATAGCTGGGAAGATAATATTGAAATGAATTTTAAAAAAATAAGGTGGGAAAGTGTGGCTGATATCATTTTGCTCAGGATATGTTCAAGTGGCAGGCTCTTATGAACACAGTTACGAAATTTTGGGTTCCATAAAACTTGAAAATAGTGGACTTGCTGAATTAGGGGAATACCTTGTCTAGCTGAGGAACTGTTGGCTTCTTGAGGTTGACTGTACCTTTTGGAGTTAGCTGTAATTAATCACTTTAGGGAAACTGTGCTGTAGTGAATGGTATATTTTGGAACAGTAAATGAAATTAAAAGTCATGTGTGTGGTCATGGCTCCTTAAATGTGGTCACCCACTGACCATTGGTTTGTTAACCAATGCCACTAAGTGTTACAGACATGTGCATGAAGTTTACTACTAATCTTTGTTCAAGTATATTTTACTTGACTATGTAATGTGCCCCAAATTACAAAACTTGCAACGCACAATAAACAGTGTGTTATGTGTGACATGTGTCTGCCAGCCAGAGGAAACACTTTCCAGCACCTTCTGTAAATGCATTGAGTTGCAACCTAATAGTAACTGCAATACATGGAACTGAAACTGATGCATGGCAGGATGGAATGATAGCAAGCATCGTGCTGCTTACTGTCATGTTAAAACTCTTCAGCAAAGTAGTGATGTATTTAAGCTTATGTAATAAAACAAACAAATGCACATATGTAAAATATATTTTATCGCATATTATTAATTACCGTCTTTCGATTGCAAAAGCAGTTGAAACATGTTGGTAATTAAAAATGTGTGATAAGACATATTTTATACTTGTGCATTTGTTGGTTTTGTTACATAAGTTTAAATATTCCTTTAATGCACAGATGTGGAACGTACTAAGTTCATGTCTTTATTTCTTGAACCTTCTCTGTGCTGACCATAAATATTACTTGAAGAAATATGAATGTGAAGTGGAGTGATACATTGTACCTGTAGTGTAACTTGCTGTATTATCTTGTTTATTTGGCTGCAGTAGAGAATGTGGTGTGGGGGCCTCCACTGTGCCACTATCCCAGATGTTTAATCCCTCATAGCTTAGTTAGCCTTGTTTAGATGAACTTAAGGTGACCCATTCTGCATTCTGCCTTTTTGATATTATGTTAGACTGCGTGAGATTCACTTAATTCTAATTAAATAAGCTATAACACCAAGTTATTTTTTGGTGATTATCATTTTTGAATGGTTTTGCTCCATAGATGGTACATTTAGTTAAAAGTGAGGGGGCTAAAACTGATACAAGTAACTAAAGAATTCTTGGAAGTTTGGTTTTGCTTACTCACATAGATGTGCAAAAGAAAATTTCTCCTTTAAAAATCCATCTTTGATTTTCCAGTCTCTAACTTGACAGTGGTAGAGAAGCATAGTACCTACATCTGTCAGACTAGCTGTTGTTATCACAGTAAGTGATGCCATATGCAAGGTCTGCTTTTTTCTACTCCAGAGTCTAATTTAAAAAGAAATTTTTAAATTCCACAATACTAACCCCTGTAAAGAATGCACAGTTTATCACATATGCAGTGACTTATCTTCACTGTAACCTGCACATTGCCAGCTATATCATCTACATACTTTTGCTGAAAGAAAATACATTCTGTTGCTGGTAATGGAGGAGGATCTGTTCGTGGTTTAAAGTTCTGTGTGTGAGAGAGAGAGAGAGAGAGAGAGAGTAAATACCGTATGTCCTTTTAATGTTGTGCATTGTCAGTGTACTATGTTATTGTTGATTGATATACAACTAAATACCCACATTAGTTTATATAAGCCTTATTATTTACATTAGCTTGTCTGCAACATCATCAGGGAGATAAATGTAAGGGAATTTTACTGGTGTAATTCCTTTATGTTTATGTCCCTGACAATGGCTCAGTAGGAGCCAAAACATGTTGGAGGTATGGTAATGTAAATAATAAAGTGTATATAAACTAATCAGTGTATATACTGATAGTTATATTTCTGTAAATACCATATGTCATGTTATTTTATGTTTGAATGGGACTTGCTCAATACTTGGTGGTGTGTGTCTTTTTAGATTTTCAATAGTCATCTCAACCTTAAAGGCACTCAGCCTCATGTATGTTCAGTAGCTGAGAGAAATGGGTTCCCCACATAGCCAAAACACTGTGGGAGTCTGTAACCAAATCACCCTTATCATCTTATACTATATTAGTTCTAGGCTGGTAACCCTTCTTAAAGTCATTGATACCTCTATACGAGTCTCTGATGTTTTTTTAATCTTACTGTTAGTTTCATGTTCATCAGTTTTAGCTTTCAGATTTCATTCTTTTTTGTTCCTGAAATGTCTACAAACTTCACAGCTTACATTATTTAGACTATCCATGTTGCTTTGGATTGGATCCTGTAACCACTGAATTTTAGACTGCTTCCTCTGATCTGAAAATTGTAAACATTCTTCTTCAAACCATGGTTTATTCTACTTCACTTCATACAGACCTAGACTCTCTTGAGCTGAAGTTCTGATACTCTCTTTCATGATATCCCAGGCCCTATTTATGTCCTTGGTATCATTTAAGTTCTCCAAAGCTGCAAACCTGTTTAAGAACTTAATCTGATACTGCATTCTATCCTCCAATTGACTTAGCTTCCTGAGATTAAATCTCTCCACATCAAACTTCTGTGCTGCTTGTTTGCTTTTTGCCAGTCTTTCCATAATCTTTGCAACCACCAGATAGTGGCCAGTATCGCACTCAGCTCACCTGAAAGATCATACATGAAGTAAACTGGAATGCCATCTCCTGTCTATCAATATGTGATCAATTTGGCTGTGAGTCTTCCCATCAGGAGAGGTCCAGGTGTATTTATGTGTGGTTCATTGTGAGAACATCATGCTCTTAACAACCAGATTTTTTTATATGGCAAACTTTCCTATTGTAACACCATTATCATTACCATCCTAATGTAGAACCTCATTCCCAGTTGTCAGTTTGAAAATACAGTCTCTCTCCCCATTTTTGCATTAAAATCTCCAAACAGAATTTTCATATGGTACTCTAGGAAAATGGTCAAAAACCTGCTCTAAACTAAACTAAACTCTGTGGCCGGTCGGCGAAGTTAGTGCCAACTTTTGCGGATAGAGGGGTGTCACGTGGTCAGCGCAACGGGTCCCCACAGCCGTTAATCTCTGTTTTCTAAACCTGGAGCGCTCTAATCCCTCATAAAAACTGTCTTTTGAATCATCACCTTTCACTTCACTTTGTATATGCACATTCCAAACAATATCACACCACCAATCTCTCAGAACCATATATGACTTTCTATAACCAATTCTGCTGACTTAACTGCTGATACTATTATGTAGTGTACAAAAAAATCCTGTTCCCAACTGATGATTTTCGTTTCCTTTTCCATAAAAAAAAATATAATCCCCTGCACTTACAGTTCCCCTGTTGTCCCACCTCCTCCCACACACCCACAAAATCTAATTTATACTGTGCTAATTCCCTGGCTACAGTTGTAGGTGAACCTGACTTGTACAGTCTCCTTATATTCCATGTACAAAATCTCATGTCCCCTCTCCATTGCTTAGGTTGTACCAAAGGATAAGTCCAGGCCCATGGCACATGTATCCCTTTCGTAACAAGGCCATTTTTGATGGTGAGGAGTTGTTAGCACCTCACCCAACCCCCAAACTGGAGGACCACCCCATGTCGGCTCTCCGCTACTGCTTGTTCACTATATATATTACTTGATCTTCCTGCATAGAGGTTCATTATACACGTAATATTTTGTGTTCTTTTGGAATGTGTGTTAATTTCGAACTGTCGTCACCATGTACTAAACTTCATCAAGTGACATGTGAATTGTTAATGATTTTGTAAGGCAGTAGGGAAGTAAGCTAAATCGTGTGTTCACTTCCATATGAAAATATGGGCATGCAAAGCATGTGTTGTGATGGGAATCAGCAAACTTGTTTTTTCACGTGGGTCATGATTTAAAAAACAAGTGCCTTGTGAACAGTTTTTGTCGTTAAATATCATGGCAATAAGAGTCTGTCCCATGCTGCAAGGATGTTTCGTTGTGTGTTGTACAGTAGAACTCCACTCATCTGGACGCTGGTTATCCAGATCACCATGAGGCTAACCGTGAATTTTATATTTTTGTATTTTAACCTATATATATATATATATATATCGTAGGAGTTGAAATTGTCATTATTGTATCCCCATGTCACAAGTCATACTTGTAGATAGGATACCCATGTCATGAACACCCAGCTACTCAAAGAAAACCCATAATCACATGAAGGACAATGGAATTTAATTTAAAATTTCTAAGGACTGGGTACTGCATTAATTAACACTTGAACTCTCTCAGGAAAAAAGTGCTTAGACATTGGGTGCAACTATGGTAGATGGACTTCCGCGTTACTTTGACTGTGGTACAAAATTAAACAATGCTGAGCAGTTCTTGGTTAGCTGATTCTGTTAGAAGGCCTGGATTCATGTAGAGCATGTTAAGGTACTATGGATGTCACAGTGCTAGAAATTTTGATCACCATTTTTGCAAGTTACAATCTTGCACTGCTTGTATTGAAGGTTTGGTTTACAAATAATTGACAGGGGTTCGTAAATTTTTTTTAAGGTCGTGAAGTGCGGAAGGTTATACGTAGTATGCGATTGCAGTAAAAAATGTTAAATGGTGTCATCATACTCTATTAATGGTGGTACAGTGCATTGAAGCTCATGTGGCATCATTCTGCAGTGACTCATCTTGATTCCCAGTGCAGTCATATTTGATTCCTGTTGTGTTGATGTGTCATTAGCAGTAGAAGTGTCAGATACAGATTCTGGTATTATGGCAACTTCATTGAAAGCTTAAGGGGTGTTGCAATATTTCCAGTTTCTGACTAATGGTTCTTAACGTCGCCTGCTGTTTGACTCCCCTGTAAAACACACTGCATTGGAAACTGCTGGCAAATGGAGCGTTGTGATTGTGCGTTCTTAAGGATGTTCCCTAGAGACCTGTTAATAGAATATAATGTTCGAACGCTCCTTTTTTATTAGTCTCAAATAATGAGTTGGAGACGTGACAACACGTATGTATGAACTCACTGCACAGAGAAGTGTCCTTGGGAAGCTGAACGTCGATCAGCTGGAGGAAACATTCTTTGCCTTTTAGGGTACGTGAAGGTTCATTGCCGTGTTCTGACAGCATTCTTATCCTGAACTAGATGAATCCAGCCCTCACCTTCGTAGGCGGGCGTTTAGATGCTTTCGCATAAGCCGTGAAAAACGCGTATTAGCTTCATGTTCGTCCGTCTCCATGTGTGTGAATTTGGATTCCACTGAACGGATTTTCGTGAAGTTTGATGTTGGAGACTTGTATCAAAATTTATCGAGAAAATCTAAATTTGGTTACAGTCGAACAAAAATATCAAGCACTTTACGTAAAGGACTGAGTACGTTTTATCGTTGCCGGCATCATAAGTTCGCTATAAAATTGCCCTCTTCCAGTGAAACGGTATTAAGCTCTTAGAAGAGCCAATAAGGTATAAATGTTACATAAACAACAGTACTCAAAAGAAAGCATTGTTGCGTGTTCATGGCAACGCGTCCAGTATTTTACACCGATGACAGGATATGTGTTTGTCAGGAGTACAAACGCGACACGTTGTTGAGTTTTCATGGCAACACAACTTCTCCATCGAATCGTTGTCGTGTTTGGTGTTTAGCTGATGGTGTATAACTGTTCGAACGCCCCGCAGGATTACGTTTTACGTACAGTACACTGCCTATCGTGTTGAATTTTATTCAAGTGTTATTCTCCATCTGTGCCTCGATATTGAAGATGGTCTCGTCCCTACATGTTCACCGATGTAGACGTGGTACACATTTTTCATCTCTCCCATGTGTGCTGCGTGCACCACCCATTTGATCATGATGATCATATTTTGTTTATTTTGGTGACGAGTACAAATGATTTACGACGTTCCTCATTGTACAGTTTCCTTCATCTTCTGTTACTTTATGTTGGATCGAATATTTATCCTTGCCTCCCTGTTCCTACCACCCTAAGCATGTGTTTTACTTTAATATGAGTTCGTTCTCAAAAGAAACAGTTCAAATTATTAGTTCCTGTACAGTATGTTCGTCTTTATGTTGTAAATAAAGTTCTGGATTTAACCATTTTCCTGCAGAAAAAGGTGACAGTAAATCCTCATTACACTTCATAACTTACATCTTATGGATCTGACGTTAATGTAACGTGCAACGAATGTTTAAATAAGGTGAACCAAAATCGCATTAGTGTCACTTGTCTTTCAGTTTTGTTACACTTTTTTCATTGGTAATGCACTGTAGAGAAGTGACTTGCAAGCATTTGCATAAGAGTATATTCACCCAACCAGATGCATATTCATTCAGAAACCGGCCGCAGCTGACGGTGCCTGTTACTTTGCTTTGGTTATAATGACAACGCAGGAATACAGACCTGCAGGTAGACTTCTTCTGTACGGAGAGTAGAACTGTAAGACCCTATCCAGAAATTGATTATAAAACTTTTCATTGGTTTTCTTTACCATTCAGCTGCCTCATGCCTAACGGTATATTAAAATTAAATATAAACATATGACAGAGTCAGTTGGATTTATGTGGTTGAGGGTAATTTCCGATGGCAGGTTTTTTGTGAACACAGTAATGAACCTTTTGGTTCCTCAAAACGTGGGGAATTCCATGGCAAGCTGACGTAATCACCTGACAGATCCCATTAAATTACCAACAGCTGCCGACATAACCAGAGGCATCATTTCAGATGTCCGCGAGTTCAGAATTACTGAAATATTCTGTTTAAGAATAAGTCTTCCTGTTTTATTTGTACTTGGCCGAACGATCAGCGCAAGATTGACAAGCGAATAGTGACTTCATAAATATCTGCATTATATATAAATCATAGGATGACAGAGTTCGGTCAGTAACACGGGGTTCTTAATGCTAAAACATTGTTGCAATGTGCCTGCACTGACAGTATCTTGTTCCGTTGGATGGTTTGTGTCGCAGACAAGCGTGGAACGCAGTTGCGTGTAAAGATATTCTCGGATAGGTTTTGGATGTCCGAGCGATCGGACTCGAACTCGGAACATGTATGAAATGTAACGGTTCCTTCAAGTTCTGACATACATACGTATTAGGAATTCGGCCCAGTGACTTATTTTGTGTTTATTTAAATGTAACTATACGTACAGTGAAATCTTACTTACGAAATAGCTAGGCATGTATAGTCATTGAGGTTTGAACGGCTTGATAGTGAACGTAATGTATATGAACTTCACATTTTTCACGCTGAAGAAGAACGCAGTACTCCATCAACAGAACTGGGAGTACTTTCAATATTGAATGTCGCCGCTAGTGGTGCAAATGTTTTTATGCCTGGAACAGTGAAAATTAAGCCCCCAATTTTATTGTAGTGTAAATGTGAATTATGTTTTGGTGCTTACAAGCACACGATTTTGCATAGTGAGGAACTTCATAATTTTTGCTCTTCGCCATACATTTTAGAATCAAATCGAGGATGGTGAGATGAACAGAACGTGTAGCACGAATGGGAGTCTAAAATAAACGGAAGTTTTGGTCAGGGAACATGAAGGGAAGAAATCATTTCGAAGATACGGGTGTAGGTGAAGCGGTAATATAGAGTGGATCTAGGGTATGATGGAGGTGCGTGAAATGGATTCGTCTAACTCATTGGCGGTCTTCTGTGAAAGTGAAAATAAAGCCTTCGATTCCCAATTAAGTCTGAAAATTTTGTGACTAGCTGAACGACTGTTAACTGCGTAAGGATTCTGCACCACATAGTTAATAGTAAGTACGCTGTTAGCAGGCCTGCTGAGGTAGAACGCAACCCACAATAGTGACACGCTGATAAAAACGTTCCGAACACATTTTTAATGTTTAATGTTTGCCATCCCGAAGTGTTTAACACATATATAAATATACAATGATGTATCAGTCAAACAGAACAAAACTTTATTATTTTTATTATCGTATTAGGGCAACATGTTTCGATTCTTGTAGAATAATCTTCAGGCCCTTCTAAGATACAGATCCTTACTTACTAAGTAAGGATCTGTATCTGATAAACATAATAAAGTTTTGTTGTGTTTGACTGATACATCATTATATATCTATATATGTTCCGAACACAGTATCAGTTGAAGTAACGAACGTACGATAATAGGCCCATTAAAACATGTTTGGTTTAATGCTCCTAGTGAACACTCAGAGTCGTGGTTGGTAGGACGAATTGGAAACCGTAATTGTTATGAAATGCTACCGGCTGCTGCTTCCATTTGACGTCTTGTAACTGGACTGCTGAAGGAAAAAGGTGACCGTGTAATTGTCATAAAATGGTACCGGCCAGGGTTGACTGCTGCGAATTATTCAGTTAATGCCTTGTGCACTGCTAGAATGCACAAGGCTGTGTACTGATAGACGCACAAGGAAACGCTGAGCCACCTACTTTTAACTGTTATGTTGGTTTCCGTGACTGCACTGTAAGCTATCTTGGTCTGATCGTGTTTTGCCTCTAGAGTATTGTTCTACTTGTGTTTTCATCCGATTCATGCCATGGCGTATACTGATTTCGTATTAACGGGCAACTGGCACAATAAATGTTTAACGTAAGTGCAGTATGTTGTGTTATTCATGCTGTGCATTTTCTTGCATTCAATATGTTAACCACCAAAATGCACCCAGTAAAATACAATAAAACACGAACTATAGAACACGCTTCGTATTAAGTGCCAGCTGCTACATGTTTCGGCACCAAGGTTCCATCCTCAGGGTGTTTAATAAAAACAAAGTGACATACGTTTAACCGTGTTAGACTTATGGTCCTTATGAAGTGTGTTTTTATAATTCATGTGTTACTGTATTTTACTGAGTGCATTTTGTTGGTTGATTTATTGAATATAGGTGTCGTTTATTCTATTGGAGGGACAGTGATTGTATAGAGGTAAATGGGTTTCAAGATTTATTTGGAACTGTAGACCCATGTTACTAAGGAGAGGCCAAAATCACTTGCACTATAATCCTGTAAAGTAATAGCCATGTGTGGGCTGTAATTCTATACGTATGCGAATGTTGGGCATGAATGAAGGGAGCAATCATAAAAATGGAAACAGCTAAAATATGTTTCTTCAGAGCGGTAGAAGGATGCATAATGACGGACCATAAATGCAATGAAAATAACGTACCGGTACATGCATATATAAATGAGCACGGCGGGTACAAACCTGTGAATGGAAGCTGGCACAAAACATGGCGGCTACAGCATTCGAAAAGACTGCCTGAAAATCTAATGCGAAATGCAAGATTAAGCGAAAGTTGCGTGTATGGTGGTACGGACGTTTGACAGGAGAATGGGACAGGTGAGATCCCATAAACAGAAAGACGAAAAGCGTAAATTCGTGATGATGATGATGATGATGATGACGACGAGGAGGAGGAGGAGCCTGAAGGGGCTGTATACGTCCTTGTACATTCCGAATAAATTAAATTTAAAATGACCACTGTCCGCGTTCCGCATGAAACTATGCGGTTCACTGGATTCCATCCTCTTTTAAACATGACCTGCTTTGCATCAGTGAAAACATTCATTGTACATGTAGTCACGTCCGTGGTTGGAGTACTCGATAATACGCTTCTCATCTTTGCAGCTATTAGAGTGTGTGTCATTGCTAATAAAAGGGCTCCGATGTCCACAGAATTAACCCTTTGAACACTTAAATTGCAGATTTGATATAAAAGTTCAGTTCGTATTTAACATTCATAGGTCCATGCATCGCTAATATATTCGCAGAATACAACCAACAAGAGGCAACGTTTCACAATTTATTTATTTCTGTAAGACGCTCTACATGTTTCAGACGGGTTTTCCGTCCATCAGCAGGAGCTCAAAACTGCGCATACAGCGTCAGGTATTTGTCAGACTAATATTGCTACCTGCTATCTAGCTTGACCGGTATGTTCCATCTCGGCCAAGCTAGCAGCAGGTAGCAATATTGGTCTGACAAGTACCTGACGCTGTATGTGCAGTTTTGAGCTCCTGATGATGGATGGAAAACCCGTCTGAAACATGTAGATCGTCTTACAGAAATAAATAAATTGTGAAACGTTGCATCTTGTTGGTTGTACTCTGCGAATTCAGTTCGTATCTTACAGAGAACATAGCTCGTCTCCATTATAAAGACCAAACCGTTAATGCCCATATAGCAGTAGCTTGCACTTACTGTGACAACCATTCGAAACACACGCGATGTGTGGCATAATGCATAGTTTCTTAAATGTCACAACAGATGTTCTTTAAACGGTTAATTTAAACTTTTGGAACGATATTTGTGGGCTGTAATGCTGTTCTAGAACAAAAGAGACACGATTTCTTTTTGCGTTCTTTAAGGGCTACATATCTAGCAGGTCCGAGACATCAGCACTGGCACGATGTCTTGCAAGGTGGTACAAATTACGTGTATGTAAAGTGACCATATTTTTAAATAATCAGTGCTGGACGATATAGTAACATCGTTGTTATTTATTTAAACTCCTCAGCGAATCGTTAGAGTAAAAGTGCAGGGACTGTATGAATTCTAGATTTGTTTTTGTATAATTTTTATTGTTTGATTTAATATATTATTAAATAATATAAAAAGTAAATTATGTCAAAATTCGAAGGTGATGCAAGTTCGCCATCTTGTACCTCGCTGCTGGCGGCTCTGGTTTGATTGCAAATGCAGTTTTGTGACTGACGGCTAGTCAGCAGTGGAGGTACTATGTCAACATAGTCACCAATTGCCTTGTCTATTTCGCTAATTATTCAGATACAGGGGTTAGAAATGTTAGCCTAATTCGTTATCAAATAAGTAATTATTATTCGTTACGTTTCAGTATAAAATAATACACCTATATGCGACACTTAATATAATTTAGTATTATTTTATAATTCTGAGTTGTGATTTTACTTTGACCGTGAACAAGTACGAGGGGGGGGGGGCAAAAATTCCCGGAATGGTTAAATAAATTTATTTAAAATAGTCGCACAAGTGTGAAACTTTAGTGCCTTTCAAACCCCCCCCCCCCCCCCAATGCCTGGATGCGGCCTACCCCAACGCCCCTCCCACTGATGGAGACGTTGACTAAAATCTTCAACATAAATGCTGTCGATGGCCGACAGCGATTCTCGTTGAACCTCTGCAACATCAGCAAAACGCCTCACTTTTGGCTAAAAACAAAATGGTGGTTGTGCCCCCCTCATCCCTCCCTACTCGCCCGATATCGTTCCTTGCGATTTTTTTTTGTTCCCTGGGATGAATCAGAATTTGAAAGGGAGGCGTTTTGCTAACGTTGCAGAGGTTCAACGAGAATCGTTGTCGGCCCTTGACAGATTTATGTTAAAGATTTTAGTCAACGTCTCCAACAGTGGCAGCGGCGCTGGGATCGCTGCGTCCAGTCACAGGGACAGTAATGTGATGAGGACGCGCTGGGATCACTGCGTCCAGTCACAGGGACACTAATGTGATGGGGACGCGCTGGGATCACTGCGTCCAGTCACAGGGACACTAATGTGATGGGGACGCGCTGGGATCGCTGCGTCCAGTCACAGGGACAGTACTGTGATGGGGACGCGCTGGGATCACTGCGTCCAGTCACAGGGACAGTAATGTGATGGGGACTAAATTATCAAACTTGTACGACTATTTTAAATATCTTTTTTTAACCATTTCGGGAATTGTTGGTTCCCCCACCCCCCTCGTTTACGGCTGTATATCTTGAGAACATACGGTTTATGAAAACATAATTTTACCTCATGTTGGTTTAAATTCAGATCTGCATAAGGAGTGAATGTACCTGGTCTGGTGCGGCAAAGCGGCAGATATTAATGTAACCTCGACACGGACACACCTGTCTTCAAATTGATCTGTAACACAGATGTGCCATAGCTGTAGTAAGGAATTTGTGCGTCTGCAGATGCGAAGAGTCTGTCGCCCTTCCCCGTATTGTCAATTGACGGTACAATTACGGCCAGATAGCACTGTGGTGTTTTCACTGCGCGTGTTTGTGGTAGTGTAACTTGAATTTGGCGACATTATTAAGAACACGCGAGAAAGAAATCATCAAGCAGTGTTTGTAATTATGAACTTCATTAATTATTAGTGTAGAAAGAAAATGCAGTGTGTGATATGCTGTGGAGTGCTTCAAACGTGTTTCTCAGGATATGTAAATTAATCCATCTGCCCGAATTTCTAGACTCAACGCAATGTAGATTTTTTAAAAGAAAGTCTGATGTTATAAAAGAAACTAGACCTGGTAGTTTTGGGTCGTACCAGCAAAAACTTGCTGCTACTGTTCAAGCTGCGTATTTAGTTGCAAGACGAACTGCAAAGGTTAAAAACAACACACGGTGTTAGGAGAGTTGATACTTCATAGCCGTAATAGAAAGTGACCGCTCAGCCCAGAGCTGGTCTGGACGCTGTGGGAGTAGAGAAAAATCTCTTGCCCTTGCCAGGAATCGAATGACGATACCCCGGTGGACCAGCCCGTAGCCTGGTCACTATTCGAGCGTGATACTCGCCTCCTCTTCCGGATGTAGTATGATATTTTATCGCAAGTGATTGTTGATGGGAAGTCGCCCCCGCTGTTTGTTCAGCGTACAGTGTGGTGCGTAGACTGTTGCAGATGTAGCTTAATTTTTCGTGTACACCATATATCATCACAACGACGGGTGTAATAACTGGGGTTTTGTTTTGAATACATACAGGGTGTCCCAGGAGGAATGTGCCAGACTTCGGGAGGGTGTTCCTTATGTTAAAGTATACCGATATAACCCAAAACACCTGTGTCCAAAGTTGAACGGTTACGGAGATAGTGGCCAGAGAAGTTTGAAACTTTGACAGCTGTTACACACTTATTGATTACAAAATACATATTAAAACTGGCAGGAAATGTGGTGTCTGTAATGTTAATATCTGTACTTAACATCAAACTAACTTGTGAGTGACATAAAGCCATTAAATTGAACTAAAAAAACACTCGCACTCATGTCATAGTTGACCTTAGGGTTCCAAGCACTATACATGAGAATGCCCAGCGGTGACGTAACATGGTTGACTGCAGTTCTGTGGCTAGCGTGAGCTGAATTGCTGTCATGACACCACACTCAAGGACGAAAATGGATAAGATTGTCAGCTGACAGGTACAGTGTGTGGACCCGCAAGAAGACCACACTTTTCTCTGGCCATTATCTCCGTAACCGTTAAACTTTGGACATAGGTGTTTTGGGTTATATCGGTATACTTTAACATAAGGAACACCCTCCCGAAGTCTGGCACATTCCTCCTGGGACACCCTGT
>Ga0131853_10008857_pt1 | contig 18354 bp, 16 predicted proteins | sample TergutLab28metaG_FD_92764 | JGI IMG/M metagenome (GOLD analysis project Ga0131853, IMG submission 92764) | Labiotermes labralis P1 segment gut microbial communities from Petit-Saut dam, French Guiana - Lab288 P1 (version 2) (version 2) | ecosystem: Host-associated > Arthropoda: Insects >... | reverse complement strand
CAGCCCGGACTTAGCACCATGTGATTTCTGGGCATTCCCAACACTGAAAGCACAACTGCGCGGAAAGAGGTTCTCTTCAGATGATGAAGTGAAAAACGCCATGGCCGCAGCGCTAAAAGGGATATCACAAAACAATCTATTTCATGTGTTTGAATCGTTCATAAAACGCTGTAAAAAATGTATTCAATGTGAAGGCTGCTACTTTGAAAAAGAAAAAATTGTAGGGCTTGTAGAGTCATCATATACTGAATAAAAAAATCAGTCTTGAAACTTTTCAATCAGCCCACGTATATGTTATACCCAGAAACTCTGTAAAATGTGGCCTTTGTCAACAGTGACATGTAAAAGAACAATATACAGAAAAGGGAAGAGATTCTGAGTGACAGGTTTAGTGCTGGATAGAAAGGGGTCTGTTTTCATCCCAGAGGTTTAAAGGGGGCAGAAGGATCCTTATCTGGTGAGCCTGTTTGAAGGAGGTAGTCTGTCATTGGACCAAAAAGGTCATGAATTGTTCTGTGTTTGCTGATGTGTTTTTTTAATAAAATTTTAATGCTAATTCTTATTGTCTGATAACCATAAATGTAACATTCTTGTTCTGCTTGCAACTGGGCACAGCATTAGTGGCATGAAAATTGCTTAGGACAGTCAGTTCTTCAAATGAATTTAAAATATGGAAAAAAAAAAAGAAACAATGAATGCCTGTAATAACAAAAATATAATATTTTATATGTTTTGTTGTAAAAGTTTTCTTCCAGTTAGAGGGCTGGCATTCATGTGGATTCTTCAGTTTGGAATAGTGCTTGCTTATGTGTTGCAGGTTACAAGGAACCAGCACCGATTATTATACTACCTGCTATTTTTGAGGATGTTCCCTGTGTCCCCAAATTGGCTCATCAACTTGTCTTGCCCTTTACTGGATGTTCCAGTCCAAACATTCTTCATAACTATAGTGCTAGGTATAGTAAATCAGCTCCAAGCCTCTTATAAGAAAATTTATACTTATTTTTATTATTTGTGTTTTATTCTAGCTGTTCCATAGCTCAAGTATTTAGGTTCTGGCTTTTTATAGCAGACACCTGAGCTCATTTCCATGGCTGTCCATGTTGGATGTTTGGTGGACAGTGACAGTGGTGCAGGTTTTTCTCAGAGTTCTTAGGTTTTGTCGTGCGAATCATCATCCCACATACTTTCCAGTCACCAGAGCTGAAGTGTGCAAAAACATGATGGTGCTAATAAATAATGGGACATCATGTATACTAATGGCAAGGTACAGGATCTCCTTCAGAAAACAACCCAGCTGTGCCAAATATACCATGTTGTAATGGAACTTAACAGATTCACCACTTTGTTGTAGTCTACCACTGGACTCCCTTGTCAAGTTGTTGAAATCGTATAATTTATTTTAAAAAATATTATCCTTCCATGTGTGACATGTTCCTTCAACTGGTTTGTGCAGTTTTCCAATCCATATTTTGTATGTATTTGTTTTCTGCTTACATGCTGCATGTCTGGCCCATTTCAATCTCCCATTCACCCAAAAAGCACTTGTTGGAGAATGCAATCTATGAAGGTATGAAGCTGTGTAAGTTTTTCTTCATTCCTGTTTTCTCATCTTTCTTCCACATCTTTGTTCTTCAATACCTGTAATTTTTGTTTCACCTGTTGGACTACATGACCAAGCTTCATTATTGCATATGTGACTATTTGTAGAAGTAAACTTACTTCTTGAGCTCCATTGATCTAATAGAAAGAAGGCAAGATAAAAGCTACAAATCTATAACAAATGTCAGAACAGTATGGGTATATGATATTTCTTTTCTTATTTACCAAGCCTCACTCTTTTCAATGATCTTATTTATAAGTCATGACAGTTGCTTGTGTTGAGAGCCATGTATCACATCCAGAAAGGTTCAAGGACCCACCCCAACCCTGTTTTCTGTAGGTAAAGTGTGCCAGTATCTGAAACTTCCTGTACACTCAAGTCAGGAAAGGAATGATTACATGCAGTGAGAGTTCAAATCAGCTACTGGCAGTTACAACTTGCTGCCTTAGGAGGGGGAGCCATTTAATTTATCATTATTCGGTGTTGCAATTGTTAGTAATTTACTTCAGTAAAATATTGTCAATAGCAAGTATTGTAGTACATGTATTTTAATAGAATACAATTATATGACTTGTGAGTGGAAGTGTGGCCACTTAGTCTAATTTTGCAACATTCCCCCTTTCTGATCAGTGTGACATTAGTGTTAAACCAAGGAAATGACAAAAAAGTGATTGTAGCTTGAATATTATACAAAAAGACTACATATAAACAATACTGAATAAAAATGAAACTAATAACAAAAAAGTGTCTGAAAAAAATGCCAGGTAATTGCTAAGAATTGGAAAAGGCACACAGAGAGGAGCTGCCAACCAGACAGATGAGGGGAAGGAAGTTAATTCTTTTCTTGGTCCAAATGTAGTGTCAGCTACTTATATAACATCCCCCAGATTATTCACTGTAGATGGTTAGGCATTAAGATACTTAAAAAAAGTAAAGATTTTCAAAAATTCCTTTCTTTATGGAGAAGTGTATATTAACCTATGCCCATTGTCCAAATATGTCCACATTCTCTTTTCATACTTTTCCACAGAGTATGACTTATGAACATGGTGGCATTTTTGAAACAAGACAGTCAGTGTATGTATAATGTATCGTTGAGGCTCATTTGTGCAACCACTGATGCAAGGAAAAAGCAATCAGTATTACATATTCTGAGGGCATGTTTTTAGCCGTAGGTATCCAGCATGCAATGCACATGCACCATATTGTCATCTGTGGTCTGTCTGGCTATACAATATTTTTCCACATCTCATAAAGAGCATGATTTTCAAAAAAAGTTGGTGAACATAAAATGTGTGTTGTGATTTTCTCTACAACTCTTGTCTGCAATGTTAATCATTTCTCATTCTTAGAAGAGTTGAGCAAGATATGAACAAAAACATACATTGTTTTTCATGTAAAGTACCCATTATTCTTGTCAGATTTTAATGAAACTTGAAATTTCTTGACAGATTTTTTTAAAAATATGCACATATCAAATTTCATGAAAAACCACCTGGTGGGGGCAGAGTTGTTCAATGTGGATGGACAGACAAGACCAACAGACACAACAAGCTCATAGTCACTTATCGCAGTTTTGTGAATGCACCTAAAAAGTTGGCTATATGCTAGTGTATTAGGTGTATGTGTGCTGTTGTAAATACATTGCCTGTGAATATGCAGAAGGTTTCTCCTTCATAGATATGCCTGTATCTTATAACAAATTAAGCTCTACAAGTATTTTTGCTGCCATATTTTTTAAAAATAAGTATGTCATTCTTATTCACATTTTGTGCTCTGCAGGTTTGATGCCATACAACTACATAACAGTTCAAGCAGGAGAGATCTTAGGATCTCTTACATCTGTGAATGATCTTATTAAGGTGGACACATTAATAAAAATTGCAGTAATGGCATGTGTTGCTCTGGTACCTGGTCTGTATCTTAGGAGTGTTGATGCCTATACAGAAACATGAAGCAGAGCATACTGGGCTACTGACATTGTGAGATGCCATCCAACATTACAGTGAGTAGTGTAACTTGTATGAATAAAAGCCTGTATTTAGAAATGAAATTAAACACCATTTGCAGTGTTACCATCTGTATTTTTAAGGCTATTACATTTGTTATACAAATAAGCACATTCATTATTGGTCCATTATTCATTTGTGTTTTACAGGATTATTGGTATCCTGTTTATCCTTTGATGATATGTTAATTATTTGTACAGAATGGGATGGATAATTTGCCCTGATTTTACATTACAGCCATATTATTCCTACTGAAGACTGTGAATTTGGCAGATTCATCTCCTGGTACACTGCTGGACAGATTCTTACTGGTTTTCCTCTTGCTGTCAGTGGCAGCGGTCAGGATCAAACTTGGCATCCTTTGAATTTCTTCTATAACACATCATAACTGAAGACTGGAGCATAGCCATTAAAAAAAAGTATTAAAATATGTGCCACACATTTGATGTTGTTTAGCATATTTCAAGTGTAACCATTCCTTTTTATAGCATTAACTGGCTGTGACTGTTTTAATTTAGAGGTACAAGAGGAATCTGTTAGAAAATTTGTAATATGTATGTTACAGTACAATGTAGGGACTATACCACTAAATACAAGAAAGGAAAGACATTACTCAGAAACTCTTTATCACATGCACAGCCAGTGTAACAAACATCTGCAGACTGGTGGTGCAGAAACCCAAGGCTGACTACACCTTATGATGGGTTGTAATATACAGGGTGCGGCAGAAAAAACTCCCCGATTTGGGAGGAGCATAACTGCGGGTGGGGAGCATGTCGTCGAACAGTGGTGTACATGCCATTTTCAGTGTACACCATGGCGTGGTCGGGAGAACATCAAGCCTTTATTGTTGAGGAGTTTATAAGAAATGGCGGGTCGCCGGTAGCAACACAGCGTGCATTTTGCATCTGCTTTGCGCTTGGTCAACAGGAGACTGTTCCTGATAAGAAAACGATTTAACGTTGGGTATCAAACTTTAGACAAATAGGTTCTGCATTGAAACAGACATCTCCTGGCTGACCTTGGACCACCACAGGACCGGAAAATGTGGCAGTTGTCAGGGCTTCGATTCAGAAATCCCCACGGCGTTCTGCACGGAAGCATGCGGCTGCACTATGGTTGTCTGACAGAAGTGTGAGGAGAATTCTGCACCGAATTCTGCGAATGCATCCCCACAAAATTACGATTGCACAAAAACTGAAGGGAAGTGATTTTGAAAACCGTAGAAAGTTGTGTCGTGACCTTCTGAACGTTCGCATCACAGATGTTTTTTTTCTGATGAGGCACATTTCCACCTCTGTGGCACAGTAAACAAGCAAAATTTCCCAATACTGGTCTGAGAGTAACCCTCGTGAACCAACGAGCAGGTTATGACCCCAAAGTGACAGTGTGGTGTGCCGTTTAACTTTGGTGTGTTGGGTCCATACTTTTTTTGAAGAGGACAATATCGCTGTTACGGTGAACTGCGATCGTTATTGTGCAATGTTACATAATTTTTTCCAGCCTCGATTGGGCGAAATTTTCAATGATCAACATGGTGCTGATAATGTGTGGTTTCAGCAAGATGGTGCAACAGCCCATACATCTAGTCGTTCCCTTTCACTTCTCAGAGAAATGTTTTCTGGACATGTTATCTCCTTGTGTGGTGATATCGGGTGGCCACTGCGTTCGCCAGATTTGACCCCAGCGATTTTTTTCTCTGGGGCTACCTCAAAGCAAAGGTTTACAAACAATGTCCCCTAACTTTGGAAGCTCTGAAGGAGGCGATACGACAGGAAGTTGTTGCATTACACCTGAAATGATTCTCAAGGTCATGGACAACTACCGAGAGGCTACATCAGTATATCAGTATTCAAGGCCGCCACTTGAGTGATGTTTTGTTCAAAACACCTTGATGTAAAATGGCATTCTGTGTACTTTCCAGAAATAAAAAAACCATTTGCCGTATCTTCTTTGGTTTCGAATTTATTAGCTTCCCAAATAGGGGAGTTCTTGCTGCTGCACCCTGTATATTCCAGCTAGTTGGGTTGCAAAACATAAAAGGAAGTCATCTTGTAGGTCATACAGAGATGTTAGCTACAGTGACCTGGTTATTATTTCATAGCCTTATGATCGAAACTTTTGAAACACTGAGTTCAATAAATTTGTTACCATAAGCAATTTCAGAAATTCACGAGTGTCGATACTTGTCAGTAGAAATATTTCACAAGGAAGGGCCTACCAATTTTAATACTGTTGAACATTATCAAACAGGATTCCATTAAAAGAAGTCAATATTAAGACATCTTTAACAGGAAAGAAGAAAGGTCCAACAAACGTTGCCATTGTCCATTATTAGGCATGATTCCATTAATAGATATAAATTGGTTGGTGACTGCTAATGTATTTTGCTTTGCTAGATCTTCCTTTGTCAGTAAAAGTTCTACAAATGAAGTGATACACATCCATCTCTTCGTACTTGACGCAAGCCTCTGTTGTGTAAAATCAGGACTTTAAGACCTCTATATTTATTATCTGGCCAAGGTTTATGGGCTTTTGGGTCAACGGGATCAGGATCTGTGCGTATAAGATGATTCAGCAACTGATGATAGCCAAGAGGTGTTAGGAAGACAATGGTCAGTATGCAAGGTGAAGCCCCTCATAGAAGCAAAAACTCATAAACAGATTGCTCTTGTAGGCAGGTAACTGTAAATTCTTCAATGCCAATGGGGAGTAGTGCTATTGTACACAAAAATCTAATGGTACAAACCCTGGCACATTTTAATTTCAGTGAACTTTATAAAACATTTTACACAGGAATGTTGAAAACTATAATTCAGTACTCTTCCACTCTCCATGAAATTAGTTTACTCGACATGTGTACTTGATAATGCATATTTCACATCGCCTTCATCTGTGCCATCAGATCATCTAGGCTGACTCCCGATGTGTCATCTTCATTTGTCCTTGCTTCTGAAGCTGCTGCAGCTGGAGTGGGAATACTGTATGCTGCCTTCACACCTGTCACCAGTCCTTCACCCAAGTTCTCATCTGCCTGCAACTCTTGGGGATTTGTCTCATCTACCAGACAGATACCTGTACAGGCAAATAAATGAAAGAAGAAAACTCGGATAGTACAGAGTATTTTCATAGTATAAGTCACATTTAATATGTCCCTGTCTTTCTGTGTGGTAACCTTCAACATAAATCTCACCTGCATTTTCAGTAAGGGTATAGTGCTGTGAACAGTGAACTAGTGCAGGAAATCAGTTTTGGTAAGTGATATGTGTTGCTTAATGTTAAAACAAGGATTATGCATGACAAAATGAGCATCATAGTTCTCACTGTAAGAGTACAGGGGATACCAGCTGTTCCGATTGAGTCTTGTAGTGTGATCATTTTAGGAAACCACTTTAATCTTACACCATATACATGATTATTCCACCTACGTCAGTTCTGAGCTATGCACATGTGATTTCACAAAAGTTTCTGACTCACATGATGATAATCCATGCTCATTAACATTGCCTAAATCTAAAGGCAGAGCAACTGTGCAAATAATCCTACTACACTACTAATTCACAATTGATGTTACCATTCTCTACTGTAACTAGAGAATGATATATGGAGATTAACAGTAAATTGAAAATACTAATACAGCTAACATTCGTTATTCTTCATCTAATTCTACAGAAAGCTGTACCTTACTGTAAGAATAAGAACACAATTTTTAATACTTATTTAGGCAAAAGAGAATTATGATGAATACCAATCCAACTACACATATTTAAGTAATAACACCATACTAATCCAGGACTACTTACAAGCACAACCTCACTAATTGAACATATGGTTTGAGATTCTGTCTGTAATCTTACACTTACATTCATAAAGCCGTAACGATGTCAACCACATCAATGAAGAAATTCATAAGGCCTGACAGACAAGCCAGAACTTACCCCTATGTACATACTGCATAATGCAATAAAGAATATCATCTTGAAGTGGAATTTAAAATCATAACTATATTCCTTTGTGCTACTCTGAAGACCAGTGACATTTATATACACATACACAGGATGATCATAAGTTTTAGAACTGATTTTTTTTTTAAACAACAGAACCAGAGCTATCTATCGGCCAACCCACTACCTAAGTACTATCAACCAACATCCATTCACACACCGAGTTTCATTTGTTTATCTTCGACAATGTACGAGTTATAACTTGTCTTTTAAAGCCAGTTTTCTTTATACATCATGGATGGTGGAAATTAACAGAGTTTTGCCATAAAATTTTGTTTCAAAGCCGGTCTATCTCCAACAGAAATACTAGTATTGGTGCAAAAGGCTTATGGGAATGAGGCTCTAAACCGATCAAATGGTTTTAGATGGTATTCTCAATTTTGAGATGGAAGGGAGCTAGTAGAAGATGACTAGAGAGGTGGTTGTCCAAAATCAACTCAAACTGAGGTAAACATTGTTGCTGTTGCTTATTTGGTCAAAAGGACTGTTGAATTGCATCAAGAATGATAGCAGAATCTTTTAACATCCCAAAGACTGTAGTTCTTCAGATTCTGAAAGAGGAATTGGGAAAGAGAAAGTTGTGTGCACTTATGTCCCACACTCCTTGACACCTGAGCAAAGGGAAGATCGAGTCACATCTTGCCAAGACATTATTGCAATGGCCAATGCAGACAAAAATGATGAGACCTGGTGTTTTTTTTCCTATGACCCTGAAACAAAGCAACATTTCTGAATGGGTTGGTGAGACATTCCCTCAGCCGAAGAAACTGAAATTCCAAAGGCCGTGCATCAAGACTGTGTTGATAATTTTTTCGACCGCGTAGTGCACAAAGAATTTGTACCAGAGGGATAAACATTAAATGCAGAATTTTATAAAGGAGTAATGGGATCGCCTCCTGAAGCACATTCAATGGTCTGTCCAGCTGCATTCTGCTCTCAAGATTTTTTCTTGTTCAGTGATAATGCGCCTACCCACAAAGCTGCAAGTTTGCCAATTTTTGACCCAAGAATATGTTAGAACCCTTTATCACCCCCTGTACTCTCCAGATTTATCTCTGCCAGACTAATTTCTGTTCCCCAAGTTAAAAATGAAGTAAAAGGACTACACTTTGTGGATGTTGCTGAGATCCAAGAAGCCACAACTGATGAATTAAAGAAGGTCCAAAAAGAGGAATTTTCGGCAGCTTTTAAGAAACTGTACAACTGTGCAAAAGCCTATGTATATGCCATTGGAGCTTATTTTGAATTAAAAAAAAAAGTATGTCTCTTCGATTTTTAAAAAAATCAGTCCTCAAACCTTTGGACCTCATTGTGTATATCAATCACTCAGTTGTTCATTGCTGAACACAACTGAAATTAAAAGGAGGCATATACAAACACAGGCTACTCAAATATGTCTTATAATCTTAATGAAAACTGAAGCAGCTGTGTGCATTGGTTGCCACATTCATATATATTAAAGCCCTCTTCAGTTCAAATGGATTGGCATATCTGAGTATCATTAAATTGATCTGGTTTTTTCATGCACCCACTTGGATTCTATAGGGTTATACACTTGTTACTGAATATGTATTTTAACATACTCCTCATATCTCCAGTTTGACTTCACAAGTGGCCTATTAGAGTGGGTTTTCTTTACGTGAACACTCACATGTGTTCTTGTTCTCAAAGAAATCAACAGGAAGATGGCCAAGTGTTTGGCCGAAACATGTTGGCTAACATAATACAATAAAAGTACATCACTAAAATTAGAGTGAATTTGTTGGTCTTTAATGCATTTTATGAATCACATGATGTTGGTTTCACCTATATGCTCTTTGTCTAGGCCATTTCATCATAGTTTAACTGTCATGATACTAGAATGCAAAATTGGTAGAAGCCTGAAATCTTGCACAATACAAAAAAGCATGAAGCATAATATTCAACATTTCTACTTGCTGGCAGCAGGATACATACATCAGCAGGTTCACTGGCCATGACCTGTACAACCAGAATTCAGCTTCTTGCACAATAGGATTTCTTACAGCCACCATGCCTGGCCCCCTGTACAATTACTGATGGACGATCCTTCCCCACTACAGCAGCCAGTATGTGAAAATGAACACTCACACCTGTCTAGTACTGTAGCTGAAAAACAAGGGGTTTGATCTGCATGCTGTTTATGCCCTCTTGGTGTGTTGCTTAAAAGTCATGGGAACTTTACTACCATTTATCTGTTCTGATAGGAACCATCCCATTGTTATACAGTATGATAAAAGTAATTTATTCAGTCAAACACAACATATATATTTATATATGTGGGGACACCCACATTGCAGCTCTCCTTCCTCTGTCCGTACACCAATCGACACTCTGACCTAGTCAACAGCAGCTTAAACACCACAGCAAACCACTCTCTCACTCCCTCCTCTGTCTACTTCCACAAACAAAGGAAATGGCCCCTGACAAGCGAAACTACTTTCTGGAAGCAACACCCATCAGCTCTGCCAACCAGCCAATGGCAGAGCAGGCTGACCAGCAGTGATCTGTATAAAAGAAGCCAGCTGACCAGCAAAAAGCAGTTCATTCGGAAGGAGTAATTTGCCAGTGACACATCAAGAAGGAAGCTCTGCAAAACTACATCAAGGCAGGAGACATGACGCTTGACTGCCCGGCCACGATGCCTCGTGGACCGGGCACACCACTGCTCATCCCGGCATACAGCAAGCAGCCGACAGCCAACAACTGCACTGGCCACTAGCTGCCGACGTTCACCGTGGACCTCAGGTCAAGCCCAGCCATGCATCAAGTGGTACACCAGCACCCGCAGCTGACCGGACGCTTCTCCATGACATCGCACCACAGAGACGCTGACTGAGCATACCAGTCGCTTCCCATCCGGCAGGTTTTTCACACTACATGCCCTGCTGCAGACCAGGACTATATCATGACCATTAAGTCGTCTCCAGATTGTACGACTACTCTTGACGTTAATAAATATTGCTATATATGTGTGATACTCCGGTTGTCTCTCTGAACAATCCTACAGCATCCCACATATATAATCATTAATATATAGTTGGCAACATGTTTCAGTTCTATTGAACCATATACAGGCCAATTCTTAATGTAGTGCCTCCTGGCTTTGGTAAATTTCACTACTACTTAACCGGACAAGTACTACATATTCTGAGTTCATGATGACTATACTATCGTCCCCTTGGTCTTCATGATCTCAGATTTTCGCTGCCACCAATTGGATTTGAATTACTCACAGATATCCAGTAACTGCTTTGTTTCACTTGATATGAATTCACTACCAGGATTTCAAGGACAATGTCGTGCAATCTATATAATCATCAAGTTTACAAAAAGTATATGTGTGTATATATATATATACTATCCTACTAAATTGTCAGTAACACTATTAAATCAAAAGAAAGCAATGTTGCTGTTTATATACTGTTGTATATGTTACAAGTAAAGTTAAATTCAGAAGTTTACTAGTTATTACAAACAACTGTCTCACCTCTATTTATATAAACCAGTCCTTATCGGAATTTAGAACTTAGTCAATATATATTTATACACACACACCAAATTAAGTTAACAAAATTGCTCAACTCGGGGCCAAAGGGGAAAAAGTTAAATTTGTAGTTCCAAATTCAGTATGCATGACTTACCTTTTATAAGTAGAAAGCATTTGAACTTTAGACACATTTCAGTAGCTAAACTGTGCCAATTCTTGCTGCCTCCAAATATAAAATCTTCAACACAATGGGCACATAATCACTGGTACACGAGTGAGGTCAATTACCTATCGGTACTGAATTATATAGAGGCAGACTGTTTAGGTCCGACATTCTCTAGAGTGTACTAAACTTTCACATCACTGTTAAGCTCATGCATTTCCTAAAGTATAACGAACTGTCATAATCTGCTGAGCCGGCAGTAGTAGAATGACTGCCATTTCCTGCATATTAAACTGTTACACAAACTGGGTATTCTTTACATACTAAGATATATAAATTTGATATTCATTACTAAGTTCTAAAAATTTTACATTCATTACATTAACATATAGACATGGTGCATTCAGTGAGTGCGCACATTATGGAATACCACATTGTTTACAAACCATTTTGATTTTAAAATTCAAGTTAAAAATCTATTAGCTGATGTATCTTTTGAAATATATGTAGAAACTCCTGTCAGTACATTAGTAAATCCATATTAAAATTGTATGCTTGCTTATACAGGGTGTTTCACGAATTGTGGACATTACTGCAGGAGGTGATTTCCTAGGTCTTTGTGATCAAAAAAGTTCATATAAACTTGTGTCTGATTTTGGATGGTTACGGAGTTATGACCGCTTGAGACTCAGAATAGAAGGTAACGATTATTGACAATAAACAGAACAAAATAATAAACCAACATAATACATGATACATTTAAAATATAAATGTAAAGTTAACTTCGTGAAATTACCTTTAATATGAAGTGATCTGTGCTTAAAGCTGGCTTTTGAATATGCCACCGCCGGCTGCAACACAGGCTGCCACTCGGTTGTGAACTGCGCGGGTTGCACGTAGTTTCCGCTGGCTGTTTCTGATGCGGTCTGCGGCATCCAAGATGCGACCAAGCTATTCATCTCACGTTACCACCTTCACTCTGTAAACCAGTTCTTTCATCCATCCCCATACACAATAATCCAGCGGGCTTAAGTCTGGAGACCTGGCTGGCCAATTATGTGGACCGCCACGTCCGATACATCACCCAGGGAAACGTCAGTTCAGAAAATTTCTAACTTCACGTGAAGAATGAAGAGGAGCTCCGTCATGTTGGAAATACATACGAGCTCGTGTATTTAAAGGCACATCCTCCAAAAGTCGGGGCAATTCCTCCTGCAGAAATCTGAGGTACGCCTCTCCTGTATGATGACCTTCCAAGATGAAAGGACCTATCAGCTGATCGTTCAGAACTGCACACCACACATTGACATTAAAACGTTGTTGAAAGTTGCTTTCCACAGTGGCATGGGGATTCTCATCTGCTGACACATGAGAGTTGTGTGTATTATTGACACTGTCACGATTGAATTGCGATTCATCAGTAAACAGGATGTAACGATGCAATTCGCAACTGCCATTGAGCCACTTGCAAAATTCCAGCCTCTCAGCAAAATTGCCAGGTCCAAGATGTTGCACTCGCTCCACGTGGTATGGATACATGCCCTCTGCACGCAGCGTTCTCCACACACTCGTGTGGGGAACACAAAGACGTCTTGCAATTCTTCATGTACTCGCACATGGACTGCTCTGTACCATCTGAACAATGCCTTCTTTTTCATCGACGCCTTCATTAACATCACGCTCAGCTGCAATGTGAACACCGGGAAGTGCACCGGTATCTCGCAATGTCTGGTAAACTCGAGTAAACACTCTTTGGGTTGGTATTCTACGGTTTGGAAAACATTGCTGATATTCAGCTATGGCCTGAACTGAATTACCGTTACAAAAACCATACACATAAATCATATGTGCATACTCTGCAACTGAAAATTTAAATGGCATCATGAACGTAACAGACGCACCGAGATGAGAATATGGACGAGACTAATTCTACACTGTCGCTTCTACCGCCCACGCCTTTACGAAACTATCGCCATACTGTTCTGAACAGCAGGTGCCGGCACAGTCACTGTAATGTAAGTGATAAGGGTTTTTGAACACGCAGTAGTAGCTGAGTCATGCTGTATACTCTGGCCAAGCGAATACCCACCCACCCCACCTTCCCCCACATTCCTTAAATACCTTCCAAGTGTTGTGATACGGAAACTGGACTGTTTGCAGCTGGGTGCATGAGTCAGGTGGCAAAAATAATGCTTGCAACGCAAACGGTAAGCCACCAAGTTCAGTACATCACCCGCCAGCTGGTTCCATAACGTGGATCACATGAGAGCATGTACGGGATTTAAAAAATGCCCATAACTCCATAACTGTCCAAAATCGGACACATGTTTATATGAACTTTTTTGATCACAAAGACCTAGGAAATCACCTCCTGCAGTAATGCCCACAAGTCGTGAAACACCCTGTATATACTGCGAGTTAAACCAAAGCTCTTGTCAATTTGACATATAACAGGGGTTGCGTGTATATGTACTTGGTTGAAGCCAATATTGTAACTTATTTGGTCATATTCTAAATTCTGAAGGTTGTTTTATCACAAGTATATTCCTACCGTCATATGGTAGGCTAAGTTCAAGGTTGTGTATCACACAAAATACAGCTCTTATCAGTACTGTTTTCGCATACGTATTTTAGGTACAGTTTTAATACATGAAGTTCTGTTAGGTACGCATATATGTTCGTCAAACTCCTCGTCACTTTTTACAAGATGGATGTATCTGTAACTTTGAAGGACGTTTTGCAGTTTATTCTGTACTGGAATCTGATTTTGTTTGCAGAGTGTTTACTTACGTCGTGTGTTTGCGTGTGATTAATATTTGTGACAGTCACAAATCTTAAACACACGCCAACACACTTTATCATATTTATCTGTTCACTAGGGCTTTTTGTGTTTTAAATTTTCTCAGTAGCTCCTTTTTCAATATATTACATCTGTCTTCCTCAAAAGCAGGAGACAGAAAGTGCACTGCACTGCTTCTGTAATGCATGGCTATATATATAATAATTGTAACTCCACATACCCCATTCATTATCTTCATGAGTAACTTCCTTTTCATCCAAACTGCTATCCTTCACAGATTCCTGTTCTTTTGGTGGCCGAGCTTTAACATCAGCTTGCCGCTGCTGACAAAAATTATCACCACATGCTGGGTTTGGCCGCAGACGCATTGTTGGGAAAAAGTCGGTTAAAGCACTGTATCCTAAGTAATAAGACACCTGACCAAACCCTAATAAGTACCTACGAACAAAAAGTTACACAAATATAGTCAGAAATGGATTATTCAATAAACATGTCAAAGATCTGTACCATGTGTGAGCTTCAGTTTTATTGGACAACAACAGATATGGCTAAAATTGAAAAATAAGAATATGGCTCTATGTGTGCGCATGTGTGTATGTGGATAGGATGATGGGTGTGTGCACACGTGTAAATGTAAATAAGAGAGGAAGGAGCCTTCATGAGAAACTTAAGTCTCTTAAACCATCAGTTTCATGTTTGATGAAATTCCAGTTAGTCACTTAGTAGAACTCTGTTAACAATGCAGAGCACTAAAATAATTTAAATTTGATTTCTGAATCTACAGAAAGTATTGTTTATCACAGGGCAGCAATGCAGTGTTTGGCAACACTGATCACTATGCAGAAACAACTTTGTCTCCTCTTCAGCAAGCAATTTGGTAATCAAAAGAACTCCCTATAGTAATCAAACAGGAATACTTCCTACTCCTCCTTAGTAAACTAACAAACAGGAATATTTCCAACTCCTTTTCAGTACACTAAGTGGCCATTTTCCAAGAAGCTTTTCAATATTGCACACAATTCCTGTTTTTGACATAGGAACTGCAACCAATTGTTAATTTGATTTTTTCGTCTCAACAATACTAGGTGCGCTGTATAAATCATGAGGTGCATACCCCAAAATTATTCTGTGTTCTCAGACATGTCACAACTCAGCAGAATACCAACATTTTAAAGACTGGCTGACTCCACTGCAGTCATGCTTGCACTACAAAAATCACAGCAGATTATAACAGAGAATGAAAGTGCCTTTGTTTGTCATAAAATCTTCAAATCTTACATGAAGTTCCTTTTATGCAGTATTTTTCCATCCCTCTCCCACTGTTATCTCTCCTAGGTACATATATTTTTGTAAGCACTTTGTTTCCAAATACTTGGAATTACTGTTTTGCAGTAAAAGACAAAAAGTAGATCACATAATAAAACTGTTATTTATATAAAGTGAAGTAGTGGTCATCTATGTATATCCTCTGTTTCCAAACCACATGCAGCTTTCCATGAAGTTTCGTCCACACTAAGAACATACAATCAAGTTTAATTTTGGTTCATAAAACAACTGTTTCACATGAAGGCAATGTTGAATTTTTCCCATAAAATCTCACCATACAAGTAAATTAGTACATGCCATGGAGTATAAATTTCATTCCATTTGACCTTATTTCAAACACCTTTGCAACAGTGAGTTAGTATATAAAAAAACAGATATGTACCCACAATATGTTAGCATGCAGGGCAATGAGGCAACACAGTCTTCACAAATGCATTAGAAAAATGACATGTACTCATATATGGAGTACATATTTCCTCCTCCTACATTTCTACTTACTTTAGTGTATTCTGCACAAGGAACCCTGCTATAACAGCCATTGTAGTTGGGAGGCTTGCTGCACATACACCGTCCCTCTTCAGAGTTTTCTCATCAATACTGGACGCTACTATCAGAGGTGGAGCACACTGAAAACCAAGACCAAGGAAAGTTTTAAAATTAATAATTACAAGCACACCCATATTTTTTCTTGTAAATTTTGGTTCATTCCATTTGTAACCCAAACTTTACAAAAAACACAACTGAACTTATCTGATTTTTAAAAAATGGGCCATCGTACAACGTATGTGTCCTGCATTTTGGTGACGATACACAAACACATACACAGTGCAGTCCAAAAGTTTTAGGACTGATTTTTTTAAAAATCAAAGAAACATGAGGAAGACACATACTTTTTTTTATTTATTCAAAATAAACTCCATTAGCATATATAGAGACTTTTGAACAGTTGTACAGTTTCTGAAGAGCTGCCAAAAATTCCTCTTTTTGGACCTTCTTTAATTCATCAGTTATGGCTTCTTGGGTCTCAGCAACATCCACAAAGTGGAGTCCTTTTACTTCATTTTTAACTTGGGGAACACAAATTAGTCTGGCAGAGTATGGGGGGTGATAAAGGGTTGTAACATTTTTTGGGGTCAAAAATTGGCAATCTTGCAGCTTTGTGGGTGGGTGCATTATCATGCAACAAGAAAAAAACTTGGGAGCAGAACACAGCTGGAAAAACCCGTTGAATGTGCTTCAGGAGGCAATCCATTACTCCTTTATAAAATTCTGCATTTACTGTTTGTCCTTCTGGTATGAATTCTTTGTGCACTATGCCTTGAGAGTCAAAAAAATTATCAACATACTCCTGATGCGGGAACTTTGGAATTTCAGTTTCTTCAGCCGAGGAGATGTCTCACCAACCCATTCAGAAATCTCATCTCCCATACTATTTTGTTAAAAAAAATTTTGTCTGCATCAGCCATCATATTAATGTCTTAGCAAGATGTGACTCAATCTTCCCCTTGCTCAGGTGTCAAGTAGTGTGGAACAAAATGTGCACACAACTTTCCCTTTCCCATATCCTCTTTCAGAATCTGAAGAACTACAGTCTTGGGGATGTTCAAAGATTCTGCTATCATTCTTGATGCGATTCGACGATCATTTTGGACCAAATCAGCAATAGCAGCAATGTTTACCTCTGTTCAAGTTAATTTTGGACAGCCACCTCTCTAGTAATCTTCTACGACCTCCATTCCATCTCGAAACTGAGAATACCACCTAAGAAGTTTGATCGGTTCACAGCCTCATTACCATAAGCCTTTTGCACCAATACTAGTGTTTCTGTCACAGACAGACCAGCTTTGAAACAAAGTTTATGGCAACTCTCTGTTCATTTCTGCCATCCATGATGTATAAAGAAAATTGACTTTACAAGACAAGTTATAACTTGTACACTGTCGAAGATAAACAAATGAAACTCGGTGTGTGAATGGATGTTGGTTGATAGTACTTAGTGGGCTGGCCGATAGATCACTCTTGCTGTTATTTAAAAAAAATCAGTCCTAAAACTTATGGATTGCACTGTGTATTTAGCTTTCTCTTATTACTTCTTGACACAATCTGTCAGGTTGCCATGTAGCTTAACATCAGTATCACAGACTGGGTGTTACGAGTTCAACTCAGTTCTACTCCTTTTTTAGGTTTTTCTCGATCACCTAAAGCCAAGTTTAAATATTACAGTGAGAAAGCATCTTATTATACCACAGGGCATTCTGAAAAGAAAGTGTATCAAATACATGCTTATCTGTAAGGATTTTACTACAGGATAAATTTTTAAAAATTTTAATTAGCCTAATGAGTTTCATGGGTATACTGACTTCAATAATGATATTGTACAGTACCTCCTAATTTTATCATGGTCATTATTGATGTTACTAATACAAAACTTCATGTATACAAGAAAACAAGGGTGTTTCATGCATGAAAAAATACTAGTGGAAAATAATCATGGAAAGATAACCTTTATAATTGAAATGCAATGATAGACAGTAGGCCTATATCACAAGCTTAAAGATTTTGGAATATCTTAAACTGCTGAAGATATTCATTCATACATTAATTTACAGAGTTTTGGTCACTTGCTAGAGTTGTTGGTTCTGTGAGTAAAATTTTACTTATTTAGACACCAGCTTATCACCAGACCTTCAGACAACATCACAATGAGCCCAAGTGTGATAATGAAATTCTGACTTTGTTTTGAAACTTATTTCAGTCATTCATGCAGAGTGTTATGATAATCTTTACTGTAGATATATAAAAAAAAAAAACTAAACTCCGTGGCCTTAGTCCGCACGCAAACTATACCGACAGAGCGGCCGCCGCCGGTTGGCGAAGTTAGTGCCAACTTTTGCGGATAGAGGGGTGTCACGTGGTCAGCGCAACGGGTCCCCACAGCCGT
>Ga0131853_10008856_pt1 | contig 18355 bp, 8 predicted proteins | sample TergutLab28metaG_FD_92764 | JGI IMG/M metagenome (GOLD analysis project Ga0131853, IMG submission 92764) | Labiotermes labralis P1 segment gut microbial communities from Petit-Saut dam, French Guiana - Lab288 P1 (version 2) (version 2) | ecosystem: Host-associated > Arthropoda: Insects >... | reverse complement strand
GTCTAGTTTATATTTCATGTGTTTTGTATTACTACCTATATGTATTATGTTTCATAGTGTTTTACCTGACCCCTGTTTTGATTCGGTTTGTCAAACTATGCGTATGTAGAGATCTCTACACCATGCACGCGTGCATGCATATAGCTAGCCCTTAAGTTCCCTAGACAACCTGATGATGGCCAACACAGGCCGAAACACGTAGTTGTTTCCATCACAGTCATTAAATACACCTCAGTGATTAAGTTGTGTTTGACTACATACCGTCTCCTAGAGTATATAATACTTCCAAATTTTAGTCAATGAACTGTGAACTTTATACCCAAACCCAACCGTGGACTTTGAATTGTAAGAACTCAGTGTTATGACATGAGACAACTAAAGATATAAAAATCACAATAGGGGTGCTTAATTTCAGGGCAGCCATTGACTCCCTCACATTGAAAAAATGAAGGAGAAAGTTAGTCCAAAATGCTCAGACCTGACCATCAAACTACATGGTGTCACATCCCAGACCAGTCATATGTCAAGAGAACCTCAAACCTCAATTTCCTCATTGTTTACATCAGCTTCTAATTACTATCTCCCACTCAGGTCCAAACATTCTACTCAGAACCTACTTCTATGATATCTGAGATTCTCATAGAGTTGATAATTAAGCAGCACAATCAACCAAACCAGTGGTAACTACCCACCAAATTACCCAGTGTTACAACACAGGTGATCATACGATTCATATTTATCACCACTCGAATCAATAAAACTCATACTCATCACCAGTTGAATCAATAAAACTCATATTCATCATCACTTGAATCTCAAATCTCACATGTGATAAAATTGTTTAAGAACAGGGTGCTCAGACTATTTAGCCCTAAGAAAAAGTAACGAAAAGCTGGGGTGTTAAATGAGCAGCTGCATATATCAGATTTTCATGGCAGTGAATATTAAGATTACTATCTTCTGGATGTAACAACATATAATCTTCTATGTGAAGCATCAACGTTTTGGAGAAACCTCTCACTTCTGGCTTCAGGGTGGAAGGCTGACCATGGAGATGGAGTTCCTCCAAAAAGTAACAAGAAGTCTGTATGAGTCCTACAGCATTGGAATGTCACCAGTTTCTGAGAGCTCACAGTGAGTACAAAGTCCTTTCAATTCACAGTGCCATCTGCATGAATATAATACTAATACAAAATAATTTCATGTAAGAAAATTTATATTTCATTTGTAATAATTTGGTATTAGCATGTCTGTACAGAAATAAGTGTCAGCACACAGATTACCCCCTCCTACCACCAATACTAACTCTCAGCACTGCTTTCCTCAAGTGCCATCTGATCTCTCTCTACAGGTTTTTCCTGTATCATGGCAGTGACATTAGTCTGCACTGTCCCAATGCCTTATGCTCACACTAATTTGAGTTTTCCCATGAACTACAGAAAACAATCTACACACTGACCTGCGCTACAACCAAAGCATGTAACAACAAAGAACAATATGTTCAGAGTTTTCCTTCCAAAATTGAGCAAGGCAGGCAGAAAAATTCACACTCTCAGCAGAATTAGCAAACTAACAGCCTAATACAATGTAAATAAAACAAAGATTAAAGTAGACGAGGGAAAAGCTTACTGTTGTTAGGATGGTAAAACCTTCACATCTTCTCATTGTTAGCAGCGGGAGGAGGGAGAAAGCAACAGAACCGAAATGAGAACTGGAAGAAACCAGTGAAAGGTCTGAATATTCTCAAAAATCCCTCAGATGCCTTGTACAGGAGACCAGGGTTTTAAAACTCAAGGTTTACTGTACTTGCAATAAAGGACAAATATTCATTAATGTAAACTTTCTATGGTGGTGTCAGGAATACTCTGCTGGGACACAGTTCATGCCGAACACTTTTTCATCAATAAATAAAATAATAAAAACAAAATGCCGAGTGCTCAATGAGAAGGAATTGGATTAAATCATGACCAAGGTCAAACATTCTACCTGAAAATCCCTCAACACCTTGCACAGGAGACCAAGGATTCAAGTTGTAAGTATACCCCTTTTCCAAGAAATAATTTCACTGCATAAATGCCAATATTTTACACAGGGGACAGGATGTGGCCACAACATTAAATATCTACTGTAATGTGCATAATCCTTATTGTAATGCAACAACTCACACTGCCAGCAGTGCAAATCTACATTGTCAAACTCGATATAAGCAGTCAATTTCTCCACCTAAGATGTTTAACATTTCCTGAGATGCTCAAATATGATAACACTTAGCATAACACAGTATACAATATATTACTGGTCAGTAATCTTTCACTTCTGGAGCAAAGCCAAGTACACTGCAAGACATTAAACTACTGTCTCAGTACTACGGTACCCACGAGGATTCAATTCTATGTAACATAACATAATCACATTATCACTGTGCTGTGTGGTCCACTGGGAAATGGTATTAGGCATGTTCCATATAATTACAAGATATTACACAAGTCCTTCATACTACATTAATGAAGTTACACACAAACCTTAGAAAGCCAGTTATCCATGCCTTTTTCTACTCATTAGTAAGACTACAGCCAGGACTTCAACATTCCCAAAATTTGAAGATTCTTTTCATATGGTAACTGAAAATATGGTCACAGTCATACACAGACCCAACGTCTATATACTTCATTTTCTAAATATTCAGCCTACCAAAATCATTCAAAATTAGCCAATAAATGCAAAAGTACTATTAAACAGAATATTTCAACTCCACTGGATATTATTTCAAGTAGTCACTTCCGGTTTGTTTTCGCTTCTTCAACCTGTTCTGACAAAAGCACCGTTTCCTGACAGTCCGTCAATTTAAGCCAATCCATGAATCAGTTACTATGTTACACATAGTTTACTGCAACTGGGGAAAAATACTAATCTAAAAATACTGATTTTTCATTTCCTTCCAGTTGCACTTTTAAGACATGGCTAAACACATAACTGTGAATGTTACAGGTTGGTGGCCAAGGTGTCACCTTTTATTTCAATACCACATAACAGTGTTCACTTTTAATTGTAAAGTAATATTTAATGAATGTGTACCCAATTACTGGAACTCTACAATAAAGGACAAATACAAGGACAATCCTCAGAAGAAAAGTGCAAACCAGTGTAACAAAGAACTTATGCACTATCAAAATCTGCAACTTTGAAACCACCTACTATGAGAGAGTAACGCCAACCAGTTCAAAGCAATACATATCCTCAAAAAAGATTTCCCTAACATCAATTTGTTGCAATTCACAGCTGATCTTAGCCACTTTCCAAGAGGTGTTCATAACAAACTCATGTCTACATGAGCACAAACTAATAAGAAGTACAAAAGAAACAAATCTCATTACATAAATTACTAAACAGCTACAACGTCAAACTCTGAACGTAACTTGTAAAGAGTTAATTTAATCTGCGGCCCTTTAAAATGAGTATACTATACTATGTCAAAATGAGTATACTATTATTTCAAGTTAAAATCCTTCAGAAAGAACATATGTTCAGTATCATCTAATCTAATTTTGGCATCAACCTTTTTGCTGCTTGCACAAAATTCAAAACACTTAAAAAATTATTGTACGTGGGAATTTTTTTCAATTCCTTTTGTTTGCATCACATGCAACTGTACAACTGGCATCAACAGCAATACTTTCAATTTGCTTGTAAATTCTCAAACACAGAAGGTAAAATTGATTTACATGTTATTGCCTCACACAACCCAGTATCTAGTACACTTGAACTTGGCTATGACCTCAGTTTGTGCAGTTCATTGGCTACGCGTTACACATTCTCTGGTCCCACCTAATTTGCTGTTAAGATAGGTTTCTCTGCCTAGCTTAGTACAACATACATAACACCATCTACCATGGGCATAGTGACATTGCCAATCAATGTTCCCAATACACTTACCCAAGAAGTAGATTAATTTGAGAATTCTACCATCTCCTCGTCCTATTGAAGAAAAGCCCTCTACACTTTCAGGTATTTACATAAATTCCAAGACTGGAAAATGACAACAGTAATGCTCATCACCTTGTGTGTAAAGATGCCTTCTACTTTTCTACTCCTGCAGTTAACAGGACTCTGGTAATATGACAGCATGACTACTTCCAAATAAAATAATGAGGTGGGGGGGGGGGTTTGTCTTGGAAACTTGGTCTCATAAATTCTGTGACTGAGAGGGAAGCAGGAGGGGATGACCTAGATCGAGACAGCTAAGTTATTTAGAAGGATCCGTGGGAGATGAAGGTTAAAAGACAGTGACAAAAAGCAGTCAACAGGGAAGAACGGGCATCCATAATTAAGGAGGCCAAGGCTCTCAGAGGGCCAGAGCCAAGGAGTAAGTAGGTAGGTAGGTAAGTACACTTTACGACCCAAACAATTTGGAAAAACAGAACCAAAATTTATATATTAGAGCAATCTGAATGGACCAGATCAAGAAAAAAGTGATTTTGAAAGCCTGCACAAAGTGACAGTAATGAGGCACTGCTTGCATGGTGTAAGCAAGAGAGAAGTGAGCAGTCCTCTTCTCCTAATTTCTGTTCTTCCCAAATTTGAATTCAAAGCTAATGTATTTCTTAGCATAAACCTGTATCAGAATTTACAACTATAAAAGAGAAAATTCTACTATTTCTAAATTTTAATTGTAATTTAAATCTGAAACAGAACATAGTGTTAGCATTATCTACACACTCACTTAGACACTAGTTTATAGCAGCACAGTTTATTTGGTCCCTTCGATGAAGTTATAACTGAGTTTGACCGCAATGACTGGTTATTTACTAGTTTTAGGAACTCAGGCTTGCTTCTTCAGGTGAAAACACAAGTTTACAAACACAAAGATTTGTTTTGCATTAAAGAATTAGGAAGGGTATCTAGGAGAAACAACAGGTAAAGTCACAGGCGCATTTGCGTTGTTTCTTATGGCTTATGTAGTGGACTGTTGGTGTAGCTATTTCACTATTTACCACGATTTTATGTGGCATACCGTGCTTAACACTAACTGGTGGTTTTTTTTTGTGAAACTCAGAACTTAGTGTACTTTCAGCTGACATGCACTGCAGTGGAGACCTTACACCTGCATTCCTTGGCACTGTTGTTGCAATGTTTTTTGTGGTTCGTGCACCTCATGCAGTTCCATTAGCTGAACAAGTCTCTAGTACAATTCAACACCTCATCCCCCCCTCCCTCTTGTGATCTGCATAACATACATTACATGGATCCCCACTACACACTCGTGTGTGTTGTGTGTTGTTTTGCCCAGCATTTGGAATACGCCTACTTGTGAGATGTAAACCATAAATGTTTATGTCAGATGAAAGGTATTTTCACTTGAAGACAGCAAATCCCAGTTTCAAAAAGTATTGAATAATAAATATCAGACACTTGGTTGTGATTACAACATGCAGTACAATCAGACACTTACAACATGATGCAGAAGTATAATATCAAATGGGAAATAACAGCAGACAATTCATACAATGCCTACTACCATTCAGTTCAAGAGTAGAGACTAAATACACAAATCTAAACCGCTGTTTAGCATGGGAATAAAACCTGGTCTCGCCTTGAGACTGCTGTGAGAATGGGTTACTGAGACTAAATGGATCTAAAAAAAAAAAATGAACAGGAGAATGAAAAAAAAATGTATTTGGAGATTCATTAATTTGTATTCTTCATAAAATTTGAAGTGGCAAACTTTGAAAATGAAGTGGATTGGGTGTGCAGCATGCATGAATGGGACAGAAGAAAAGGCTTTCAAAACTGCATTTAGATAACCTAAAGAAAAGAGATCATTCTGTAAGCCCTGTGCACAGCTGTAAGGAAAAACTTCACTAGTGTATTTGCAAGAACCTAAGCCAGGTGAACCCAGCATGTGGCCCTGATAGTCACTCATATCAATCAGTATCAGAGCCAGATGATGTGTAACCAGAATCAGAGGATGAGTCACCTTGCTTAAGTTCTTGCAAATACACTAGTGAATCTCTGTTCCTTAAAAGGTGTGAATCTTTAATACTAGCTGAGGAAATACTTTCTCAAGAACAGCATAAAATTAAGCCAGTATGAGACAATTATATATTCAATTTCCCACTCCACACTACACCATCATTTCACATCTGCCTTTTCACCTGAATATATTTTTGTTCCTGTGATCACTTAACAATCAGATACTTTTAAATACATTTTTAAAGATATAGCAATAACATAAAATTAGTCTTATCATGTTACAAAATAGGACTCTACCGAATTTTGAGTACCAATCAGTCCAAAAGGCACACAGTCTTACAAGTATAAACAATGGACCTTCTAAATGTATGGTGGACGTGACGCCCTGCCATACAGATCCAGCAATGAAACATTTTAACAGCAAACCTTTCTATGTGAACAGTGCTTAAATGCCAAGCCAGAACCACAATTTTTTATGCAGCCCAAATCCAGCACATTGAACAGCATAGTCAATATACTGACTATGCCATACGCTGGATGATCTGGAGTAAATATTACAGCAGGTGCAAGATTTCTCCCTTCTCCAAAACATCCAGACTACCTCTGGGGCCCACACAACCTCCTACACAATGGGTACTGGAAGGCTCTTTCTCTGGGAGTAAAGCTGCCATGGCATTGAAACCACATTTAGAAAGTTTACAACCATGATAGCTAATGAAAGTCTTGGTTGTAAACAATGTTTTATCCCTTTCAGGTGCTGGTAGTGCCTGTGTCAACCAACCTGCCAGCACCTGTGAGCAGGAATGTACATTTTGTTCTACCACACAGTGACGTCAGCTAAATGAATCATTAACTTTGTAGTTCACTGTCACTTGTAACTTCTCACAACAAATGGCCGTTCAACTCAGCAGAGTTCCATGCATGCAGTGCCTGGTGGAACGCAATGTCTAACTCAGAGCAAGACACTAATGCCAATTACCATATCATTTCATGGAGTCATATAATGCCTAATGAAGTGTGGTGTCTAGCTCAGTCTTACACATCTGTACATCATCATGAGTTACTGCAACACTAGTCATTCACAGTACTATACCCAAAAACATACAGCACGCAAACCCCCTGCATCATACACGAGAGTACAGTCCCATACCACGATCTTGTAAAAGACACACTTTACATTTTTCGGAATCTTTTGAGTCTTTGTTAGTACAACAACCTGTCAAAAATTTTCATGGTACCAGGAATCTCCAACTTAAGAACACCAGCACTTACAAACATGATCCCATATAAAGCACACAAATCTTCAAACTATCAATAATGGCACAATACTCCAAGTTGCAACAAAGAAATTTATGAAGACCAAGAGGAGGTGAAATTCAGGCCACCCTTAAGAAATTTAATATTGTCAAAGTGTTTCTGTCAACCACTTCCACTGTGTTGTAACCTAACCAACTTGTGAAATTAACTCCATTCTGACTCAAGAACAGATCAACTTTAGAACACAGTCCAGGAATCTAACCTCTTTGTAGGTCAGGAACTGTGAAACACACTTCAGTCAATGTTGTGCTCTCTATTCAAAACATCCTGTGCCCTAAATATGAGAATTCCACAGATACTGTCAGTTTCTTCACGTGAATGATTCTGCAGTACCCTTACAATGGCTAATAACCTGTAATTGAATTTTAAAAATTCTGTGATATGTACATCAAATTAAAGGCACATTCTAAAAATGCCCTGCTGCTTTTGCTCATTATACTCAAAAGACTGCCTGGAAGATGAAAACATGTGAAGTTCCATTACATCCGTCCAAAACTTTGATTTGATAATATTCGGACAGTTCATTGGGTAACTGCTCTGGCAACAAGTCAAAGGTAAAGCTATCCCTGTACATGCCTGGAGAAGACCTGAGGATTCCAAGAGGTTTAGGCTCCCGGATTTCACGATAGGAACATGAAGGTGGTAAGGCTGTCAGCCCAATGCACCTGCCACCTTTACTCCCCAGAAAAATATTCCTTCTACTCATTTCTGTTAGAGGCTGAGTCAACCCCACAGCCTATGTGCGGCCAGGATCGCATCAATGAAAAATTACGACACTATTGGGAATCGAACCTGTGACCTTCCTGCTTGTGCTCAACCAACTGCACCAACAAGTGCCCCCATGGCAAAAAGAACATAAAATTAATATAAGCCTACTTATTAATACAAGTCCCCTGCATTCAGGTATTAAGATGGTTTCCTTGTGACAGTTGGTAATGTAACCACATTATCCTTTATCTTTTCACCTTTAAACAACTGCGTGTAACTAGGTTACCCATAAATAGATGCTGATTTAAAACAGGGACATCGCCTGTGTGTCACTGTATTATCTCAGCTGGAGACAGAAAAAGCTGATAGGCATGCCATGACTCAATGCTGTACTGTTCATGAGGTGTGCAATTTCATACCATACAAGTGTGTGTTATCACCTGCAAGATGTACAAAACACTGACCATGTGAACTAGAGCAATTCAGCCAGTTAAATCTGACTTAACAGACAATTACACAATACCATTACTTTCCATTTAAAATCTGCATCTGTATCAGTAATAGGCCTAAGACAGAATGAAACACACACTGTAACATTATTACTCTATTTACACCAGCACTACATGCCTCTTGAGGATTGAACTGGACTGAAACATATCAGGTAGATGGAAATAAAATACCTGTAAACAAAAGTACAAACTGTGTTGTTCTGTGACAGCGATACATGTACACAGTTTATGACTACCTTCCTTCACAAATCACCCCCTTTAACATAAATGGATTAAATATAAGAATCGTCAAACTGGGAATGTACAAAATCCTAACTACAGTCCTCTCATAAAGTCAATATAAACAATACCTTTTCAAAAACACTGCAGAATGTTGAAACGATGTTCTGAGTGAAGAGTGAAGTATATGTATCCCCAACATTCTTCACAATAGAGTCGATGAGGTATAACACAGGCAACTTGATCTCCGCCCGCACCTATAGGAACAACACAAACATACTTCGGGGGGTTGTTGTGTGCTGAGGCTCCAATTTCCTTCCAGTCTTGATAAACTCCACCAAGCTTCTACACTACTATTGCCAAGAAAGCCAAACTTATGTAAGGATAAAGGGACCTAAATTTTCCAAAGCCATCACTGATACTATAAACACCTGAATAAACAGTGAAGGAAAATGTGTAAAATTGTCACTCTAAATATAGTGTTCCTTTATGTGTTTAAATTTAATTAAGAGAAAATGAAATAGGGTGTTTAGAAAGGATTGTGAGAATTATATTAGGTATGTGGAAGGATAGTGAAACACATGTATTCTTCAAAAACTATTCATACTAATTTATATCCTGGACAGTAACTATGCCTATTTCAAAGGGACAAAATACAACTTCCAGCAATACTATGCCTTGCAACTGTAATAACTGGAAGACCTGGTGGACATGATGTCATCAGATCAAGACATGTCAGATAAGAAAAAATTCTCTCTCCAAATAAACTTTAACACAAATGGGATTTAGCTTTTCCAGCAAATTAATTTAAAATATTTTGTGTACCATACATTCTCACTCTTTGCATGTTGGGAATGGCATCCCGTCAGGGTTCAAGATTAAGATTATCATACCTGTATCAAGTTACAAGATGAACAATCACCTGTAATTGTTCAGCACTCCAGGGACAAAAGTTGTTTGCTCAAGGTTAATGACAAGAAATAATTAAGAATGTAAAATCTTTTAATCAAAACATTACCGAAAAATTCTAGTACCAAATATAAACAAGTACTTCAACATGAAATAAGGACTGTTCACTATTTTATGCTGACAATACAGCACCACTTCACAGCATAATAACCCCCCTCCCAAAAACAGAGATTAATTATCCAAAATGAGAAAAAAATTTATTCCAGAAAGATTTTATAGCTTATATAAAATATCATACCACAAATAAGCACAATTTGCAGGACATAAAGGGAACAGTTTATATTCAATACACTGTTACCTTTTTTTGTAATCATTTTCAGTTATGGTATACCAGTAACACATGCATGTCTTAGCATATTTAACCTGCACGTTTCACATTGTCTCTTCCAGCAAAATACAGCAGAAACTCTCATACACTACTCATTCATTAATAATGTTAAGTTTCAGAACTTGGACCACTCCACTTACAGGTTCTCCAACTTCCTATTCTGTTATGAAACAAGCTGCAAACTATTCACTCTTCAAACTCATTAACTTCAATATCATTTGGATTTACATGTATCACTGTGTTCATTGTCCATCACTAACCACATTTCAAAAACTTTAACCTTCCACAACACATATTGGTATGTGAATGAACATGGCACAAGTGTCCTTTACGCACTTCTGAAACTGACACTAATTATTGTGAAATAATCAGATTTCGTTTCCTCACTGATACTTTGAAGTTACGGACATTTGTTGGGAAATCTGAATGTGGGTCAGTACTCCAACTTCTAAAGCATAGCAACTTACATGTTAACTGAGACTAACAGATGGAGCTATTTCTACAATTTTTGGACCAAACAAAACATCAAGCTCCATAGGTCAACTCTCCGTCATTTAATGCAGGGAGAAGGCTGTGTGGATACCTTCCCTACAACTGCACATGTCATGTGCTAAAACTACTTTTACCCATCATAACTCCACATGCTCTATCTAGTCCAGGGTTGGGTACCAACTTACAAACATTTATTTCTCTTCACTAACACCTTCAAATATTAATTACTGCTTACGCCAGTCCGTATACATGCTTGAAAATGGCAACAAAGACACAATATGCATGTTCTTTACTGCCTTCAGTAAGCCTCCCATTAGATACTATTTAAACCACATGGCATCACACATCAGGATTGTCAAGACAAGACTGTCAGTCAAGTCAAAGCAAAGAAAAATTACAAAATCACTAACATTTGTTTTACGCTTTCAGGTTTCATTGCAATCACAGAAGCTGCATGTGAAATTATATACTTATAACATCAAGGTTAGGCTCAGAGGTGACACTGTATTGATAAATATTCCCGGTGGTTTGAGAATGAGGTTTCATACCTGTAACAAAAACTTTCAGGTTCCAGGCATTTTACTATGCATATAGATTTTAAGCTTGGACGTTTCATTTTCATGACATGTAACACTTTTACATTTCATTTTATTAACACGTACTTACAGAAGTAATGATATGAGGTGTTACTTCAGTTATAACATTAACACTTTCAGGTTCAAATGTATTGTCAAAAACTCAACCTCATGGAAAACATTTATAGCATCAAGGGGCAGGCTCTGATATTAAAATTACCTGACAGACATGACAAAAAGATCCAGAAAAAAATTAACATAATTACTGCACTAATGTCAGGTTCTATCCACTATGCTTTCAGGTTTTTTTTTTGTTACCAACATGAAGGTTATGCACAAGGGGTTTCATATTAATAACAGCTGTCACACTTCCATACCTTACTGATGCATTGTAACTGAAGTTATGGCTTGTGGTCTCATTTTAGTGACAGAAATGTTAGGCTTCCAGGTTTGGTTTTTCTTTCACACTAAACTTCATGTAAAGCAATTATAGCACCAGACATAACAAAAATTAAAAAAGCTTCAAAAATAATTATTGTTCCTGAGGCTTCCTTTCATTCACAGGTACGACTAAATTAACTCAACTAACTCTGCAACTTCATTCAGCACAGACCTTGGGAAACAAAGTTACTTAGCCCCTCACAAACAAAACAAAACAATTAGGGAACTCCAGTGCTATCTCACAGGGTGAAAATAAGGATGTAAAGGAAATTGTGTTATTACGTTATCCTATTACACCAAGTTTGCCCAAATATTCCTTTTCAAATTTGAGAAATTCCCCAACTACACAAATCGCATTGTTTCTTTAACACTGCTTCTGTCCTACAGAGTACAGCTGCAAATAATATTGGCAACTCTTCATGGGATATGGAAGTTGATCTTTACTACTGGACTTCACCATAAAATACTTGACCATTACTACTGGATTTCACCATAAAATACTGACAGTATTTTAGGGTTATATTAACACGATCAGTCACAAATTTTGGTTATACTACATAAACAGTCTGTCCAGGTCTACATATAAGCAGAGTCAAATTCCACTCAATATGTTAGATAAGTGGCTATCCAACCCCAGACTTGTTCCATTCTACATTAGGATACTTATGTAATACTGTTATATAACAGAATAATGCTAATGTGAAAGTATTAAGGAAATGTTCCAGTAACGATGAATGTACTTGTTCTACCACCATACTTCACCTCCTCAAAAACTGAACTGTACTTGTTGGTTTTCAACAACTACTTTTTTTCCATTACTGAACAAATGCTACACTTGAAGCAATATACAATGCAAAATACACACCACGTTTGGAAAACCTAATTCTCAGCTTTCTTCTGGTCTCATAGGCTGTGTTCAATTTCAAATGCTGCTAAATAATCGGGGGCATACAGCAACAATAAGCTCGATTCGAGAGCGAGAATTAGGTTCTCCTTGCTGCAAATAAATTCTTTTACCGATCATAATTTACATTTTGAGGTTCCCAAGCCTCAAGATGCGACAAATTCAAACAAAACCTTAAAAATGACCTTTTGAAGATGCTTTTCCACAGCCTGGACGATAATGGGAGCATGCATTATGTTTTCTTCAGCAAGCATCGTCAGCATGTTGATCAATGGCTTGCTGTTCAGGGTGAGATCCGATAACGAGGACGCATATTCTTCGGCTACCTCTTTCGCCACCTTGGACATTTTTACCATCGATGTCATATTATCCTGGCAGTTTATGAAACCATTCACACCACACTTCACTGTAAAACAATGAAATAACGTACGTTTAATAACTCTTCACCATTTCGTAACGAAACCATACGCAACACCTAACGGAACAGCTTGGAAAATTGCAACATTCCTCAACTCTGCGATTCACTATCAAAAACGATTTTAATGCAACAAACAAATTACCTAGTTCACTTTGTATTAAACATGATATAATTTTTGTTCCATAGCAACGGCATAAATGTCTGCAGGAAACTATTTCCTGCCTATCACTCCAACACTAACACTCCTGCACCAAAACTTTCTCAAAATGGCTACCTACGTTGCCGTTGCACAACCCAACGCAGTGACACCGTTTCTAATTGGTAGGCACAGAACAGCATTGAAAATGGGACGCACCTCTATCCAATCACGTTAACTGTTACGTACCCCGAAACTTGCATTTACCAATGTGGGCTGTAGTTGATGTACCATCCGATAGTTGTCGCTATGGATGCAACCTGTCTGCTCGCGAAGACAATTTGTACAAATAATAAATTGGAGCCGTTTACAGTAAATACATAATTTGTTATTTTTTTGCCATCTTACAAGGTAGTTGTAAGTTTTGTATGTGATTACATTATTGCGACAGAGTTATCTAGGACAGATGGGCAAGGTTGAGCTATCAAGGTGAAATATTGAATGCACTGATTCACGTCAACCTTTCACTGCTGGAGGATGATTTGAAGATTGTTTGAATTTATTTAACACAATGCATTTTCCATAACATTTTAGGTGGCGTAATAAAACATCAAATGGAAGACTATAAGTTTTTATTTAAGGTTGTCCTTGTTGGAAATGCAGGTGTCGGGAAAACGTGTTTGGTTAGAAGGTTTACACAGGTAAAAATCATTCCGTCAACATATTAAAAACGTTCACTTAATTCAATTTTTAACAACTGTGCCCTAAATTTAGACTTATTTCTTTATAGGGCCTTTTTCCTCCTGGTCAAGGTGCTACAATTGGGGTAGATTTTATGATCAAGACAGTGGAGATAGATAATGAGAAAATCAAGGTACAGTAAGCTGGGTTTACTGAGGACTGTATTTTGAAGTATCACACAGAGTTGATTGTTTAGATAATAGATCAACTGTATTTTTTTAATTAAAGCTGATTTAATATTTACGTGAAGAGCATACAAATTGTGGCAACTTACAGTTTTGTATGTTCCTCTCATTTAATCTAGAAGTCTGTGTAAATTTTATTGACACAGTTTTAGTTACAGTCTGCTGTACTATAAGCCATTTTAATTTACTGTTTAAAACTCTGTGAGACACTTTATAGCTGTACTGCAGAACATGAAACATGTTGAACTATTTGATCCCAGTGTGATTTTAATTGTGTCTGTAATTGTATTTTATTTATCCTGCTTGACAGAATTTATATAGGACACTTCATTATTGTGTCTATATACACTAATGCTCATATTAGTCCATACTTGTTACTACAGTTTTCTATATAAGGGGTGTGACATATGAACAAATTCCACTGATTTACTAAGTTACTAATTTTCTTATAAGAGCACATTATTCACTTCGGTTCTGTAGCATACTAGTGAATTTTTTACCACACTCTGAATGTTCACAAGGCCTCTGCCTCTATCAATTTCCAGTAAGTCTTAATTTCATGTACAGTTACATTCCCATCTTAAAACTTCATAAGACAAATATTTCACTATTGAGTAGAAGGTCTGTTGCAACAAAAAAATTTAGTTTATTTGAAAAGCTGTGTATTCCTTGAAGTCTTTAATTGAATTGGTTCATCATTATGCGTTGAGTTAAATTTCAAATCACATGGAACTCTTTCTGTGTAACACCAGGTTCTAGTAGAACACGGATTGTTTAAATATACCCATTTATCTTCCTCTACTCATTTTACTGCTAATACTTTTTATCACTGCTATTTATCATTACACTCTTTTCTCATCTGTCCATAAATGTTTTTTTTTTCTGGTTGTATTGTCTGGTAGCCTCCATATTATTGTCTGTTACTGTCTTTTATCTTTCCATTTGCATTTGAATAGAATTTTAAGTTAGTATTCACCAGACCTGCTTGTATCCATTATGTGTGCACAGTTTCATGTATTCTGATAGGCTACATTATTGCTCACATTGTACTATTTCCCGTACACAAGCTCTCACCATTTCTTCGTTTCTGAGGATTTTAATAATTTATGTTTGACAACCTCCTCCCCATATGTAAGGAGCACCTTTATCTCTCATATTCTCTCCAAATGCTGGTTTTCAGCCATATTATTCAGTTTCTCTCATTTATTATGCAGCCATCAGTGCAATTCTGATTACTTCCCTTGTATTTCATATTGCAAAAAATTCGTCAGTTGAGTATCAATTGAAGTTAATAAAATGTATGCATATAATTGTCTTTATAAAATGGTATTCATAGATGGAAAATTCTTTTTAATATGCATGTAAGTGTTAATTTATACATTATTATTTTTCTGAATAGTTACAAATCTGGGACACTGCAGGACAGGAGAGATTCCGATCCATCACACAAAGTTATTACCGCTCAGCTCATGCACTTATTTTGGTATATGACATCAGCTGTCAACCTACATTTGATTGCCTCCCTGACTGGTTGCGGGAAATTGAAGAGTATGCTAGCAGCAAAGTACTCAGGGTTTTAGTAGGTTAGTAATGCTGTGAATTTGTCATTAAATTTCAGTAAAGGGACTTTAAATCGTGGTTCGTTCAGAATGTAGAAGAGAGTGTAGGGCTGTAGAGTAAGTTCTGTTGCTGTTGTCTCTTAGTATTTATATAATTAGTGCTTCAAAACACTCTTAGGACATCAAATTTCCAAAGTGTGTTAATAGATGAATCTGCATTGTATTTGGTAAATTCTATTTGCATTTCTGCCACTCACACCTGATGAAATCTGAACTATAGAATGTAAGTAAATTTAGTTTCTTTGTAGTGCTTTCACAATGCTTGTAACAGACCTAAATCACAATGCAGTCAGATGTGAGCAAAAGTAAAGCAAGGTACAAATTTAACACAGACTGAAAATGGAAGTAATATTGCATGTTACAGTAGTGGTAAGTAACCATGTCCTTTGTTCCATTTCATCCATTTTTCTTTTCAAATAGGGAACAAGATTGACCGAGAAGATCGTGAAATCCCAACCCATGTGGGAGAGGATTTTGCCCATAGGCATAGTATGTATTATTTAGAAACATCAGCAAAAGAAGCAGAAAATGTTGAGAGACTGTTCATGGAGATAGCAGCAGAATTAATGGAGGTAAGTACCTCTTGTATAACTAAGGTCTCTAGTATGAATGAATGCTTATTAATATACTGTATCCTTAATACTAATTTGTCTGTGAAGCTGTTTGGAATAGGCATATTTATGAATAAGTTCCTATTTTATGTTATTAGATGTGGTAGATAAAGGTGAGGGTTCTAGATAATAGATTGCCATGCTTTCTTATTCATATGTATTGTACATATTAAATACTTTTATAATACAGTCTAACCAAGTTATAATGACATCAGTTAATGTGACACCTCCCCTTTAGCATCAGATATTCTGTGGTGCCAAGGAACTCCTCACTGTTAACCATAACATTGTACTACTTGGTTAGAACAACACTCATTTCTAATGACACAAAATATTCAGTCCTCTGTATGATGTTGTAACTAACTTTGGCTGTATTTTAAAACAGAATCTTTATATCTTGTTAGTGGAACAGGGTGATATTTAAACAGTATGTTGTGCAGCTCATTTTTTTTTTTTTACGTATTTACTGCTGCATCTACATTGTATTGCTGTATGTAATCTGTGAAATTTGTAGTTCATTATTTCTTTATTAATTTTGTGATTAGAAAGGATTTAGGGCAGGCCCACTCATCCTGTTCCTCATAGGCACATGTTGCTTACACAAGTGTTTTGAAATGGGAACACATCTTTTAATCATTTGTCTGGCAAAACCTGGGATAGAATGATGAAGCAAATTTGAAAGGCTGTTTATTTATGGAGACATACACTACATTACTAGTTCTTTTTGTACAAACAATCTAAAAATAGCAACACCCTAGTCTAGGTTGTGAATTGCATTTTTATAAATTTTATCTATTATTATAAGTACACTTTTGTTGCACATGATGTAGAGAAAGGTATGCAGGTAAAACTGTACAATTCAATTTATTTTGCATTCATTTGATCCATAGGAGTACATATAATAATGCATATATGTATTCATTCCTCATTCTGTGTATTGAATTATATTTTGCACACATACAGACCAAACTTTACCAACGTTGCCCCATGCCTCGCCATAGGTTTAGCATGCTTGATATTGAGTATGGACTGGTTTCGTTTGACTCAAAGCAGGGACCGGTGGCAGTCTCTTGTGAACTTGGTAAAACTGAGGGAATTTCTTAACCAGCTGATGAATTATAAGCTTCTCAGAAAGGACTCTGCTCTATGGAGTTTGTCATTTCAGGGGGTAATTCGGGCTAATGATGATTTGAAATTTGTTTTATTACGTTGGATTTGTGAAACTAATAGTCTTCACATTCAGATTATTTTCCTCTTGGGAAAGTTTTTGAGCATGGGAGAAATGAAGGAAGTAGGAAATAGAAGATGTTACACAACAAGTCTTTTAAATGCAGTGAAACTGCCATTTGAGGTTGCTCTGGAGAACCATGAAATTGAGTGCTGAACTGAGAAAATTTAATACTGAGTTTTTGCTTTGTGTTATTGACACTGAATGTTAAATGATGGAAAAGCTCAGAGAAAACAAATATAAATTCCTTCTAAACAGCTGACTTAACCTTAATATTCTTAATTTTCCATGAATTACACAGTTATATACATGTAATTCCAACAAAATGCACTCGGGGTCAGTTTGCAGATTGTATTATTACATAAATAGTACACATCACAGTTATAACGTAATGGCACTGGGTCATATAAGGATTTAAGAAATACACTGAATGTCCAGATGGTTTATATACATGAATTATGATAGCTGAACACACACTTGTCACTATTTTCATCATCAAGTTTTAATCATCATTTAGATTGTATACATAAAACTTGCTGCTGTATCGTATACCAGCATGAACTACACAGTCTGGCGAGGATAAAAGTTAGTGTTTTCGTGCATATTTTCTCTTGTACTTGGTTCTTCTTGATGACAGCTCAGATGAGCTGAAGCACGTAGGAGAAAATAATATGTACGAGGTGTGGCAATAAAGAAACCGGATTGCTTTTATTACTCATTTCCGACCACGTCAATGACGAAGAGGAGGGTAGGGCATTGACCCATGGACTTCCCTCTACCATCACACAAAGGTTGATTCACGCACATCGGTTAGTCTGGCCGTGACCATTGTTAGAAGCGGATCGTGTGTCTGAGCTCCGTCGGAATAATGCTGAGTTATAATGTAGAACAACGTGTTAACATCAAATTCCTCACAAAACTTGGAAAATCTGCCACAGAAACTTACTATTTGTTGACAGAAGTGTATGGTGATCAGTGTCTATCT
>Ga0131853_10008853_pt1 | contig 18357 bp, 6 predicted proteins | sample TergutLab28metaG_FD_92764 | JGI IMG/M metagenome (GOLD analysis project Ga0131853, IMG submission 92764) | Labiotermes labralis P1 segment gut microbial communities from Petit-Saut dam, French Guiana - Lab288 P1 (version 2) (version 2) | ecosystem: Host-associated > Arthropoda: Insects >... | reverse complement strand
CATCATCATCATCATCATCATCATCGTCATCATTTTGTCATTGCTACTGCTAGTAACAATTCTACTAATGTTGTCCTTATATTCACAGTTAAAAGTGCCTTTTACAATTTATATGTGTACATGTATATTGCTTATGTTTGTGTGTATATATAGTGTATACATATATATTCGAAGTTGTAACATTATGGCTGCTTGCGCTCATCAGACCATTATCCAAACAGCAGACCAGAACCACTGAGATACACACAAACACACAGACTAACAGCTTGTTAGTGACAAACATGTTGCCATATTTCGAGATTAATATCATAAATACATTTAGGTGTATAAAATACCAGTGAAGCAAATTTAAAAGAACTGTAGTGTGTTTGATCTAGTTCCACAGTTGTAACTGACACAGCAACAAATACGGCACTGTCACGCAGCTGTTTGTGTGCCGTAACTGCCTTCCGAAGCGAGCAACTGTAGCTGCATACTCACATATCTTTATGTTTGAGAGATACTGCGTATATATGAATCCTTCGTAATGTAATTCTGTGTATTTATTTTACCATTTCATGTATCACGAATATAAATCTTCTGTGTAATATAGCAGGCCACTCCGTAACATGCCATTGCAGGCACAGAGGAAAGGTAGAGTTGTAGCTGCGCCCATTCTTAACTTCAGCGCTAGATTTGGGTGTGTACGAGAACACTACTCCAGAGTCGCTTATTCCCCCGGAAAGAGATTTGGTTTCCATTGTACAAGAGTGTGTAAAAAATACTCGTGTGTATATATACATACGTACATACATATGTGTGTATATGTGTGTTTGTGTGTAAAACATTGTAATTTTTTTATTCGTACCGTGCATTTTGATACTAAGTTTATTATTCCCAACTAATGCACAAGTTATTTTCTTTAAAAAACAATATTAAAATTTACATTAAAATAGCTCCCACATGTTTCGATGCAATCACATCATCTTCAGGGATCGCATTATTCGTGCTTGCGCAATTTACAGTTTGTCTACTCCCAAACAGTGCGCCATACACACATCAACAAGTACACTACCGTAATATGCACCCACATCACCAATGATTTAATCATACATCGATATACGTTAATTTACTATTTTAACAAAGTGCAACTTTAGCAAGCACGGATAATGCGCTCCCTGAAGATGGTGTGATTGCACCGAAACATGTCGGAGCTATTTTAATGTAAATTTTAATGTTGTTTTTTTTAAAGACAATCTCTTGTGCATTAGTTGGTGAATAATAAACTTTGATAAAACATTGTACTCTAAAGAAAATATCCGAATTTATTGACATATCGTGTAAAAATATAACATTATGCAACAGTCGAACTCTGCTTCTCCACTAGACCGGTCTGGTGTCTGGTATCAAACACATTTTGACAAGGTTGTTAAGAGTGCCATAGACTATGCGCAGATATATAGAAGATTGTCATATGAGTCCTAGAAATCATGACCATATTACTAGGTTGCTTACTGTAAGCACACGTTTGGTGTTTAGGAACTGAAACAGAGAGAAAAATATCTGATGGGTGAGTGAAAATTTTAGCGCTGTTGTGCAATAATTTCTTAGACCTTCACGGACATTGCTTTCTTGCGGCCTAAATCCCGTGTGAAAAAGAACTTTGTTGTGTAGTAATTTCTCTGGACTATATAAAAGTAGAAAAGGTGAATCTGTTCTTCGGGAAGCATGAAATTTGTCTAAGTAATATGCAAAAACATTTTTGTAACTCAAAGTAGAGACACTGTGTGTCCATTAAAAAGACCACATGGCTGGTGGTGTCTAGAGAAGTGATAACTCTCTCTTACAAAACACACAATTATTACGTGTGGGAAAAAATTCAGTACTGATTGATAATAAATCACATTGTACGTATAAGAATAACTGGGCTTTGAAAAATTTACGTACTAAAATGTGTTACCTAAATAGGTGCATCCAATGCAATATGAAAAAACTTTAATAGCCAGTGTAGATTCGGTTCTACAGAATATGTATGATCAGTATCTCCCTTCTTTTAAGTCTCAATTTGATGTTTCACGAGAATTGGACGCACACAGAAAAGTGCTGTGATGTGGACGACGTAATGCACCTCCGGCCTGAGTGCTACTGGCGGAGATGCTTTCTCTGTTCAACACCGTTAAGTCACGTGGCTTATATAATATGCTTGCAGCTGTGTGCCGTTAAAGCCACAAAGAGGTGTTGTGCAGGGTGCTCTAAGTGGGGAAATAAAAAGTAGTGTACTCTTATTCCCATGCTAATTGCTGGCGCAGAGGCCGTGTGGTGGCTATTGCAACACTTCACAGATAGTGGGGGGGGGGAGATATTCAGCTTATTTTTGGTTTTAAGTCGTAAATTCAGAGAAGAACTTTTTGTCGCTTTAAACATTTAAGGAATGATAATTGTTTTCCTGTCTGCAAACTTAAACGCCCACCTTTTCGTTTCTTCTACCTCTTCGCACCAACTGCAAATTGAGTGAAAAAGGTAAAGTTTACCTTTGTACAGGCACTGAGGCTCTCTACAGGCCGTACGGCCCATAGGGGGAGTAGAGGTATAGCTCTACTCTTTCTTAACCACGGCACTAGAAGGGGGTGAGGGGTTAGCGTCACGCCCCGGCCGCTCTTTACCCCCGGGAAAGAGCCGGTAACCATTATACAGGAGGCTGGGTAGGCCCCAGGGCCGGTCTGGACAAGTTCGGAAAATCTCACCTCCACCAGGATTCGATCCCCGGACCGACCAGTCCGCAGCCAGTCGCTATGCAGACTGAGCTATCCCGTCCCACTGCAAACTGAGAAAGAAAGGTTATTATCAAACAGCAGTGAAACCAAACTTTTGGTTATTAGAATGTGAGGTTGTCTTTAAGTGCAACAGAACAAGTAGCTGTCATACCGCAATATGCTAAACTGAAGGTTATTATTTGTGCACTTTTATTGCATTTGTCCGACCTGTTATTTCGGAGGCAATGTAATGTAGCAAGTGTAAGTGGTGCTTGCCTGGTTGGTCTGCGTAGTAAATAAAATAAATGCTATAATCACTTGATTGGAATTAATTGCAACTATTAGGTGTTCCAGCAGTTTGTACTAAAATAATCTTTTACTTACTTTTTCAGTAGGCCTACACATTGTAAAATTTGTGAGCGACGATCTGAAAACTGAAACGCAGATTGCAATGTATTGTAGTGTTAAAAACAAATTCATATCTCGGAATATGATGAAGTCAGTCGGTTTATTACTCAAAGCTCCGTATACACACTCACTGTATTTATTTTGTGCCGTATTGCTAGAATGTTTCTTCATCTTTACGTCTTATGCTTTAAAAAACAAGTTTAAAACCGAGAGAATATATTTATTCAAAGCGGCAAAGTTTGCGTTCCTTCCCCATCTTTTACCGACTGTGACAGCTGCGTGTATTGTTTACGGAGTGTAATACGCGTCATAGACACAACAATTTTGCTTAGTTGGTATTGTTCTGTATTTCTTAAGTCATTATTTTGTACTTGGTCTATTAAAGATTTATCTTGTGAAGGTACATTTAAGTTCCCCCTTTAGCCTGCCATGAACACCGCTATGGATTAGTGCGAAAATTCTTGCCGTCTCCCTGATCTGATTCCAGCACCGTCCAGCTCGTAGCGAGTTGCTGTGGTCACTACGCTATCCCGGTGCACAATTTTGTAACTGATATCGTAATTGTAATGGTTTGTAACGTTTGTATGTCTTGCCATATTGAGTAATATGTGAGATTGTGACTGTCTGGAGTTTAGAGACAGCCTAAGTTTCTTGTAATAAAATTTTACGTAACGTCTGATTTCACATTCGGGGAAGATTGTTGCTCAACTTTTAAGTGGAAAGATGGGTTTTGGAATAATTCTTACCTGCGTAATATGTAAAGGATCTATACTGTTTTGTAGTCGAATTAATTTTACGGAGTGCAACTTAATATAAAGCATAAATAAATAAATACATACACTTTCTCGGGTATATATTTACATATATTGAGAAAGATATCGGCATTCTGGTTCGTTAGATTTGTCTGGAACTTCTGACTTTCAAGGACTTGCATCTTGTATCCTGCAGCACAAATATATGAACTGTTGCTTGGAAACTCTAATGAAACATGGTTGCTTGTGCTACAGAGCCTACCTGCTCGCTGTTCCTCATCTCTGGTATTACTTTAACCATACTCCTTCTGCTGTCTCAGCCATCCTGCGACAGTACAACTACCATTGCGACCCAATTGAATTAAACGGCAATTTCCTTCTCTAGTATAAGATACAGAGACTCTACGGAAAGAGAGAGTTGGGTAGGGTGGCAGTGGGGATGTATACACAATATTATAAGCAGCCTGTAGACTACAATTTGGCGACAATCCAGTTTCAAGCCCCGGGATATTGCCTACCTCATTTAATATATCAACATCCATATGCCAAGGATGAAGCAAAACATCACCCACCGACATCTTCGTGTGGCAAAGTCTCATCTTCGTTCAGAGAAGCCATTGGCAATATTGAGAGGAGGAGACGAGAGAGAGAGAATATGGATGATACATAAATCTAATTCCGACCACATTCATGTTTGCATCATATTCCTTGGTAACTTGTGGTTGTAGATTGGGCCTTGCTCTTTCCCCTTGTAATAGTTGTCTTGTTTGCATTCGCGATAAACCTTCGCCTAACTGAGGTGAAGCAGTCTAGCTGAGGAGTGATTTGTATGCAAGGTTATATTGAAGACGGCGATGACGAAGATGATGATTATGACGGTGGAGGTGTGTGTGTGTGTGTGTGTGTGTGTGTGTAGACAGATAACATACAATTGCATTTGTGCTGTCTCAACACGAACCTGAGAATCCTCATCATGGAATACGATAATACGAAGCAGTAATGGAGAACTGTAAACGTAACTCACACGGTATATAGTTCGTGTCTTTCTAATTTAATTTCTTGTCACTGGATGGTGCGAAATAATTCATATCTTTTGTATTTGAAAATAACAGCTCTCTGTGGCCATTATTTTGTTATGGATTGTAATTGTGAAAGTTTATTAAAGTTCAAAATAACGAACGCTGTCAATAATAACGTAAAATGTAAATCGAAAGTGTGTTTATGACAGCACGCTATTGGTCATTTCCCATTGACTGAAATATGAAATGTATGTCACTTAATGGACGGCGAGGAACAGAGTGTCATAATGAATTAACAGTACTCTGCTATTTAAATGGAATATAATTATCGACTCGCCAACGTCATATGTGAAGAGCAAAGAAACAGGTATAGGTTTTCGGGCGTATTAAACACATGCCGGTGAAGATGCTATTAAGTACAGGCCACAAAACATGACGGTGGGCGAAAGAAAACTGCCCCGGTAACGCGGACCAGTGCTAGTTTTCACTAGCAAGTGTCGTTTGGACATTGTCTGGACTTCAACCCCATACCCTACATTGAATATAGAATTTTTTTTCAAAAAGTGTGGTATTAAATATCATGTTGTACATACATATTTATAACTATAGTACCTCTTTCTTTATAATTAGTGAGACAGTTTGCACTAATTTTATGGGCAACGTCATCCTGGAAGGTTGCCATTATTTGCCTCATTCAGAACTGAAGACCGAATCAAGAATTATGATTGTGATTACAGGAGTTAAAATATTTCCCAATGGAAGCCCTAATGAGGTACAGAGTGCGACGGTTCGGTGTTTACAGTGAATTTTGAAGTTATAAATGTCGCTAACGGCAGGGGTCAAAGTGTTTTCAAAGAAGCCACAGGTTCCTCATCTAGTGAAGAATTTCCTTGAAATTTATGAAACCCGAACTTGCATTATCTTCTTCATAAGCGCCCGTCACTTGCTCCTTTCCTGAGCCACATTAATTCCAATCAAAGCCACTTACTTACTTACTTAATTACTTACTTACTCCATGGAGCAGAGTCCTTCTTGAGAAGCTAACCGGTTTGCAGCTAGTCAAGAAATTCGCCGAATTTTATGGAACCCGAAGTTAATTACCGCATTTTCAAGTGCCCGCCACCTGTCCCTATCCTGAGCCAGCTTGATCCAGTCCGTACCCCCACATCCCACTTCCTGAAGATCCATCCTAGTATTATCCTCCCATCTGCGTCTGACTCTCCCAGTAGTTCAGTGGTCTTTTTCCCTCAGGTTTCCCCACCAAAACCCTGTACACCCCTCCCCCTCCCCCATACGCGCCACATGCCCCGCCCATCTCATTCTTCTTGATTTTATCACTCGCAAAATATTGGGTGAGCAATACAGATCATTAAGTTCCTCATAAGGTAGTTTCCTCCACTCCCCGGTTACCTCATCCCTCTTAGGCACAAATATTCTTCTCAACGCCCTATTCTCAAACACTCTCAGCCTACGTTCCTCCCTAACTATCAGCGACCTAGTTTCACACCCAGATAAAAACCACTCGCAAAATTATAGTTTTCTATATCTTAATCTTTAAATTGTTGGATAGCAAACATGAAGACAAAAGGTTCTGCACCGGTTGACGGAAAGCATTCCCTGACTTCAATCTACTCTTAATTTCTTCCTGAATAGAATTTTGATTTTTTAAAAGTTGTCCCCAAATATTTGAACTGTTCCACCCTTTCAAAGGAACTATTATCAATTTTTCATACTGTGACTTTGTCCTGCATTCTGATCGCGAGACATGACCATGTACTTAGTTATATCCGCATTTACTTCTAGTCCAATCTCCTTACTAGCTACTATCAAAGCTTCTGCGTTTTTCTTTACTGTATGTACGCTTCCTCCCAGTATATTAATATCATCGGCATAAACCAGAAGCTGGAGTGTACCATTTAATTTCAATCATCCTGGTTTACCTGAACCCTCCTAATGGCGTACTCTGAAACAAATATGAAAATCAATGGCGATAGAGCATCTCCTTTTTTCAAACCATTCCTAAGAGGAAACATGTCGGATAAATTCTTGTCTACCCGGACTCTGCTATATGTTTCAGACACATTTTTATTAGCCTTACTAGTTTCATGGGGATACCAGACTCAATGAGAATATTATATAAGACCTCCCTCCTAACTGAATCATAAACTTTCTTGAAATCTATAAAAAGCTGAAGCACTGCTTAATTGTATTCCCATTTTTTTCTCAAGAATTTGACGAATGCAAAGTATATGATCAGTAGTTGACCTGCTGCGTCGAAATCCACATTGATGTTCCCCAATAATTTCTTCTGCATATGCAGTTAACTTTGACAGCAGGATGTTGGACAAAATTTTGTAAGTAGTTAGCACAATTGATATGCCCCTATAACTAATAAAATCTGTTTTATCACCCTTCTTATAGATAAGTACAATGATCGACTCCTTCCACTCCTCAGGCAATTCCTTCTTATTTCCCTGCTCTTACTCTGCCCTCTCTGTCCCACCTAATCTCCTGCACACCCACAAAATATAATTTATATCTAGCCAATTCCCTAGCTGCTGCTGTAAATGAACCTGCCCTATACAGGCTCCTAATATTCCAAGTACCAAATCTCGTGTCCCCTTTTCTTTGCTTAGGTCGTACCAAAGTGTCAGTCCAGGTCCGAGGCTTTGTCTGTGAATATTTCGTAACGAAATACGTTTTAACAGGGAAGAGTTGTTAGCACCTCGCCCAATCCCCAAGCAGGGGGACCACCCCTTGTCGGCCGTCCGCGACTGCTTATTCAATATATTCGCAGCTACCCTCCATATCGGAGGCCGTTCCACCAACCGCAACCTGAGGACGAGCCATGCCGTGGTGAAAGGGGCCCACTTATCACATGGAGTCAACGCCATTCCATTGTATTTAATTTAGAGCACCTTTTATATCATCCCATTTTCGTCTTGCTTTTCCAAGTGCTGTTTTTCCTTCATATTTTCCACACACACAGCCTGTGTGCATGCCTCTTCTACCCTATACGTGTTCCTTGCCCCGCCCGTCTCATTCTTCTTGATGTAATCAACGTGATAATTTCGGTGATGTACACAAATTATTAAACTTTATATTGTGTATTTTTCACCAGCCCCCTATTATATTCTCCCTTTTAAAAACCCACATATAATCCTAAGCACTCTATAACCTGAGGCTATGTTCTTCCCTCAAACTAATAAATGAAGTTTAACACACACATAAACAAGACACAAAATTTTATTTCTGTATGTTTTAATGTTTATGCTTTGTAGACTACAGAGGAAGAAAGAAGATCTTGCGCGTAGTGTTAGGATTCGGAATTGTGTGTAGCGCTGATGTTCTGGACGTCGATAAGTGTAATTTAAAGGTTACAAAATTGAGACGTTCCAGAAGTTGGTAATTTAAGACAGTTTAGTTTAACATGGATTATCTTAAATTTATCGTATCTCTGAGCATTATAATATGTCTCTGGAGAAAGCAGGAAAGAGAAGACTGCGCGGTACTGTGAACTGGAATTTTTTGCTTGGAAAAAAAAGGCCAGGAAAGGAGTTTGATTTAATTTTCGAATCCACGCTGGTCGCTGTGGAGTTTGTTGTCTTCTGAGGTGTTGCCCCGCTCAGTGTGGTGACACGTGCCGAGATCTTAGAGCGTTGATCTGCGCCTATCATCTCATCTGCTATGACAATAAGGGCAGCAGGTTCCTATGAAACATCACACTTATTCGCTATATTATACGGCGTCATATCTCAAACAACAGTGACCTCCAGGACAATTTTTTTCTGTCTTAATATTGAAGGGATGAGAGGGTGGGTCAGTAAGCGGAATGTGAAATATTTGGGCTAGACAGCAATAATCGTGAAAGAAATTTGAGCTGGAACTTTCCTTTTATTGTGCCATTTTTTGGCTGGATTTTGATTTTTTCTGTCTAACACGCCAAGAACGATTTTTGTATAGGGATGTCCTTTAGTGTGAAGCCACAAATCGCCACTGAACAGTTTTAATATATCACTCACCTTCTCTTACCGACCACAAAGACGAGCTCAAGCGTTATTAGAAATCGGGTTGGCTTTTTGTTGTTCTATTTATCGTCTCTTCTTCCCCGTCTTATTTAAACACAACCATTGTTAACTGATGGACAAAGTGATCAGATCTCTTTTGTTTTGCTGAAGCATTCATCGCTAATTACGTCAGTACCTGCTCCTAGACCAGTTTTACCATATTAAATATAGTGCACTACAGTGACGCTTATACAATAGATAGCAGGTCTTTCCCGTGGGTAAAGCGGCCGGGACGTGGCGTGGACCACCTTCCCTCATTTAGCGCCGAGGTTAAAGAAAGAGTAGACCTACATTTCTACTCCCCCTGTGGACCATCATGGCCTGTTCTAGGGTGAACTTTACTACACTGACGCACTTAACCTTTTGGCGCCGGAATTATTTTTTTTTAATTTTAGCACATACTATATATAAAATGTGACTAATACAGGATCCAAATACGTTAGAATTATGAAACAAACTGCATTTTGAAGGAAAAAACCGGAGAGTATATACCAGGTTTAAAGTATTCAGTACCTATATTTGTTGAATAAATATATAAAATGCAACTTTAGAGGTTAGCGGTGCGGTACGACCACTATAGTTGACATTAGGCGTCAAAAGGTTAACATTAGAATCATACATCACGATATTACGAATTGTAGAATTCGGAGGGCAGTAACAAAGTTCGTTCGTGAACTTCAGAGATACAGATTTACTATACGAGGGGCAATCAGAAAGTTCCTGGAAGAAGTAATGTCTCAGAAGACAGAATCGTTATTTTGATGCAACTTGGAGTTCATGGAAGGCACGGAATTTCCAGAATAACGGAGCTAATATATATTTTCCCCCCTTCAGTCAGTTTCATTCCGTTGTGTTAACAGCCGTTTAAATAAAACTGTTACATTCAAACAACTTTCCTTAAGATTCACTTAAGAAATGTACAAATGTTTCTGTCCCCTTACAGAACATATTCAGTCTGTTACAGGAATAAAACATATTGAGAGATCTGAGAGATTCCTTTTGTTGCAAGTTTGCGATCTCATTCGTAGGAACATACCTCGTTCTTGAATTGTATAAAGTAAGGTAAAGGTAAGCCGGTCCCAGTGGCTGCGCGGTCTAAGGCGTAGGTCTGCGGCCTCTTGCCTGTTGAGATTGTGGGTTCGAATCCCACCGGGGACATGGATATTTGTCTGTTGTGAGTGTTGTGTGTTGTCAGGTAGAGGTATCTGGCGAAAGCTGATCACTCGTCCAGAGGAGTCCTACCGACTGTGATGCGTCGTTTTTTGTGATCTAGAAACCTCGTGAATGAGGAGGCCTTGGCCCAATGGGGGACTGATGCGCCAGAAACAAATAAACAAGGTAAAGGTAAAGCAGTCCCTTTACAAGCCTGGAGTGACCCAGAGTTCCAGGAAGTTAACGTTCCCAGATTTCATGACAACGTCACAGGATGGTGATAAGGTTGTCAGCCTTACGCACGGGCCGCCTTTACTCCCAGGAAATGCTCCTGGTACTTATTTGTATTAGAGGATGAGTCGACCCCAGGGCCGTATTGCGATCGGAAAGATTTTATGTTAACGAAAAACTCCAATGAGACAAGCTGGGATCGAGCCAGCGACCTTCCGGTTTGTAGCACAGCACCTTAACCAATGTACTACCGCGGTCCCTTAATTGTATAAAGTGAATTTTGTAATTATGTACATAGAATTTATGTAATTGTATCAAATATAAAATTTTGAAAGTTAAGAAATGTCGGTTTGGTTGTGTTGGGTAAAGGTAGGTAAGTTTAACGTGTTAAATTCGCTTAGTAAGGGTCAGAATTCCCTTTCCAGATTCTCGCGTTTATCAACGTCGATTACGAAGTTGCGCTACTGCGTGACTGTTGACATACTTTCAGTTTCTCCAACTCCTGTGCCCTGTCATCACTAGGTATGCTGCGGGTTTCGTGGCGGCATAGTTCTGAGGTGTGAATAATGCGTATGCTGCGTACTTCAAATCTCGTTGAAGCACGCATTATTCACGCATTAAAAAATTGTGGGCCTTCCTACAGATAAAGAATACAATTTAAAAATTAGCTGAAAGCAACTTTACACTCATAAGGTAGTACAAATTATAAATTAAAATTAGTTTTGTATTTAGTAGGTCTATGAGACGCAAAGTAATCTGCAAATTCAAACATTATGCTTGTGATTTGACTTCACGGAAGAGTGAGATTGTTCCATTGTACGTGTATGTTCGTATCCCTGTATTCTAAAGTACACAGCCCAGCGTTCCGGCTGATGGATGATGTGTGCTAACCATCAGCTGATCTCTGTAATGATTCCGATCCCACAGACACAATACATGCAGCGAGGGTGTGGTACCTATTACCGGGCGTTGCTGTGTTCTGCGTAGTAGCTCTTTCAGTAGGCGAACTGCAAAGATAATCAGCAGCTTAGTTACAGCTTTCTGTGTGCCTGCTATACTATCTGTATACAATAAAAGAAAGACAGTTTTTAGAAGTTACAAGAAAGAGTTCACTCTAGATAATAGTTTTCGGACTTCCTAAGGTATTAGTTCAATTTACGTTAACTTTTTTTTTTTGAAAATTTGACAATTTCCGGTTATACTTAAGACGACACATCCATTGATCGGCTGCTCCACATAAGAAACTTGATGAATACTTAGAATTCAATATTAAAATGAGTTTTCACGCCTTTGTATTGAAAAGTTTTGGAAAGACAATGTGATGATTTAAGCATAGCAAATACGTTCTAAAGAACAATTCTCAGCAAAAGTTATTAGTATACTTTCGACTGACGGCCTTACCATGTTAACTTACAGCAATTCCTTTATTGCTGTCTGTTTCTGCCTTTGTTTTTAACTGAACTCTCTTTTCCTTTCGACTACACGGAAAGGTTAAGACGACTATCATGACAACCGACACACTCTCCCTTACTTAGACTAAATGTATAATGGCTACCCGCGGCTTTTTGCGTCTGATATTTCTTTATTGTTAGAGCAAAGCAGGCCTTAGCCTCCACCGTGATAGTGCTGCCACCTGCATCTGCTGTGTTATTATATCTCCTTATGCACAACTCACACTTCTACTTGAGCGCGTACATCACAGATAACAGACTCAGTAAAGTGGCAACCGTGCCAATACTGAACTGTTTATTCTATCACAGAAGATGCACCAAAAATGTTAACCATGGCAACCGTGGTCTGAGTCACATGCGGTATTGGGCCTGTAGCTTGTAGCTGGAGAGGAGAGACTGTGAGGAAATTAAAAAATTTTGGCTGGCATACAAAACGTCGCTTCATGTGCTTAACAGCTGCACTATTTATTTAGTGCTCAGAAAGGTGGGAAGAAACGACAGCGGGTAGGACGAAAATATGAACGACGAAGCGGTTTTAGCCAAATGGGAGGTACTGTGTCGGCTGTTTGCTTAAAAACTCGAGAAGTCTTAGGAAATGGACTTCTTAAACATTTCATTAGTCCACTAAAGCTGTGTGGTTAATTCATGTGCTGCGTACGATTTTCAGGCGAATCCACCATCTCTTTCCCTTACTGTTGTTATTGATTTATTGTTTCATTGAAGCACATTTTGCTGTCCGTAAGGAACTGAATATTTGTGTGTTAAGGGCCCCATACACCCTAAGTTAAACCGTGCATTTAGCTGTGTAAAAAATGTGCACGAAAAACCAAAGTGAATGTTCGCTGACACACCACGCTGTTTGTCAGTTTTTTTGGTCAGTTCTGTGTGTCTACTTGTGCGCGTGACTATGATGGATAAAAACAAAGCTGTCGTTTGCTGTTTGCTAACCACATCGGCTATAATGTTATCAGAAAAGAAGAAAAGAAAGCGTAAAATGTGGAGTAAGAAGTGGTATTTGAAAAGGAATATATATCATGTGATGCTCATCTGCTGGATGAGTTGCTAGAAACGGATGTGTGTTGAGATGATGCCATCGTGGTGTCGGCAGGTACACTGAGGAAAATGTGGGATACCCTGAGTGAACTGCATAGTTCTGTGTGTGAAATACGACTGGAAATGATAGTTCTGTGGCCTGCGCTATTGCCTGTCAAAACTGCGCAGTTTACCTAGTTTTTCCGTCAGGTATGGCGTCACACAGTAAAATCGCTCAGTTTAACTGAGAGTGTACAGGGCGCTTAAAGTGGAAAAAAATTTGTTCTTCGTGGGATTAAAAGACTGCAGGTTGTGTACTGTGTGACGTATTACTCGCATTGTACCGTCGTTGTCTTTCGTTATACATTTCACAAAGTTTTGCGGTATGCTCTTAACTGTAACTTTGTGTGCAGCCATAAGAAACACGTGGCGTTGTCTGGCCTCAGTTTTACGAACCTCACAAATATAATTCATAAATTGAATATAATTAGTATTTCAAATTCCTTCTACACATTTTCACCTAAATCATATAAAGGATGTGGAAAGTAAAAAAAAAAAAAAATAATTTGCACCCTTAAGTAGAGTGTGTTTTTTGTGTGTAGAGTCTCTAGAAATGCAAACTCACGTCATACAGTAGCGTCAACATTTCTTAGAATTATTTTTTTTGTAAATCGGAGATAAAATGGAAAATATTTTATTTACACCACTAAGTTCTGCATGCCTTTACAGCACAGCATTTTACGTAACTCATAATTACAATTTTCAGGCAAGGCATCCCCGTTGTGTGTTTCACTATTAATTAATTAAAATAATAAAATATTTAAAAAATTTGTGTTAGGCTGTATTTTATTAATCTTATGTTTATTGGACTGTGCATCATTGTGATAGTTGAATAAAGGTAGACCGACTTGATGTCACTTGCTATTTTATTTCACTTCTTATGTGCTCAACATGTTTCGGACATTAATATATCCATCATCAGGAGCTTGCAACTATTCTGTTGAATCACCACATTGGTCGTATTGTTCTTGGTTCGATGTGTGTTGGAGATTCGGTGTGGTTGGGTTACGGGGGTATCCGTGCAGCAGGCTGAAGCTGTGCTTCAGCCTGCAACCCAACCAAACCGAAACACCAACACACATCGAACCAAGAACAATACGACCGATGTGGTGATTCAACAGAATAGTCGCAAGCTCCTGGCGATGGATATATTAATATCCGAAACATGTTGAGCACATAAGAAGTGAAATAAAATAGCAAGTGACATCAAGTTGGTCTTTTATTCTTCAACTGTATTTTATTATTTTTTTAATTCACGGAACCATCTTTATTTACCAACATTACTTCGTTATTTTCTATACCGAATTTCATTTAGATCGGTCAAGAAATGTGGACGTAATTTACGTCCGTCAGTAAAGTGCCACAGTAACTGTATTTATTTTTAGGAAACCCAACCTTAATTGACAATTTTTGTACAGAACTCCTGTGCCGAGTCTCATGAAAATCCCATACCGTTATTGATACTGTCACTAAAGGATGGACGGATGGAAGGACGGACGGAAGGACATGGTCTCCATTTAGAACTATTTCGTAAGAAGCGCCTAAAATACGGATGGACCTCTAAGTAACAGGCAAATAAGTAAATTTATTTGATATTTTTAATTAATTTTTTACTTTATTTCGCCCACAGTGTGAACATTTCAACGGTATGTATGTTAGTGAAGTTCGATGTGACTACGATTTTCATGCCACATTCGATCTGTTGTTGAGTTGTATAAAGGCTAGTCCTCTTTGTTAAATATAACAAAGGATATTTATACGTGATTTAATCATTTTGCAATACTTTTTGCGGGTTGTACGAGTATAAGGAAATACTCGTAAACGACATCACTTAATGGATATAATATTTTCGATTTAACTTCTCAAATAAAATTAGGAGCAGCGGAACAACTTTTACGTAGACTCAGCGCTTGCTGGCTGTGATTGTAAATTAATTTTAAAAATTTGCCTATGGTGTGAATATTGATTTCAACAAAATGTACACCCAGGTAATGCGCATTATTACACCGAAATCTGGAAGAAGCTTACTAACTTGTTTTCATTCCCACCCGACAATTAATTTTTTATGTACTCTAATATTACTAACCAAAATGTGGATTTTTTCATGCGCACTTACTTGCTTTCTCTATGGTGCAGAGTCCTTCTTGAGAAGCTAACTGGTTTGCAGCTAGTCAAGAAATTCCCCGCATTTCACGGAACCCGAAGGTTCATTACCACACTCATAAGCGTCCACCTGTCTCTATCCTGGGCCAGCCCAATCCAGTCCACATACCCACATTCCACCTCCTGGAGATCCATCCTAATGTTATTCACCCATCTACGCCTAGGTCTCCCCAGTGGTCTCTTTCCCTCCGGTTCCCGGATTTGTTCATGCGTATTTACTTTAAATGCAACAACAAGAGTTTGAAGTCTGCGAATATTTTGTGAATAAAACAATTATGAACAGATTATTTTATTGCTCCATTTCTCACTAATTGCAGTTATTTATTGATAATGTCACACAGAGTATTCTAACAGTTGTTGTAACTGTATGCTGCACAACCGTGTTTGAAGTTGTTTTCTTATACGAACATCATACATTGATTTTTAATAGTTTTTATTAAATCAATAAAGACCGAAGCTGAACAACATGACATTCAATTGTAAACAGTACAGACCTATATACCCTATTGTTGATTGCTGAACGATTTAATTTAGTCAACGAGGAATACTGAATCTTAACTTATACTCTTTACGTTTAGAACTGTAGTGTCTGAAAACTGAAAGTGATTTTATACCACATTTATATTGTGGAGTTTCTGCCTTCGAGTACATTAGGAAGGCCTGCTATCCAGACGAGGTGCTGGTGGTTCTTGTTCGTCAAGGTAAACAGGTCTGAGTTTCGTTACTTAAAACTGCGGGTAACGTATGGAGTGAAAATAAGGATTTATGGATGTGTATCCTCTTTTAGGATTGCGTTGTATTTCACGCAGCTAAACAGCTGACGTATTGAATGCGGGATTTAATGGTCACCTTTCGTTGATTGTGATGCATGTCGTCTTGTAGGACAGACGTCTTGTGGTCTGGTAGGGACTTATGAACGTCGCGGAGGAAAATGCTGCTTGGTTTTCCTTGAAGACTTACGGAAGCAACAGGTGCCTTCGAAACGTCTGTCGGTTTGTCCAGGCTATACCTAGCCACAACCGAGCAGAATAATCTTAATGTCTTTCTCTGTTAACAAAATAACAAAGCAAGTAAAGTGACGTCACGGAGCGGATTAATTTTCAAGGGCTGATAGTCGCTGGTCTGTTAAAAAAAAATCCCCACTTTCTATATAAACCGACGGATCATTAACATATTAAACAGACTTCACCACCAGTACCTATCCTGGGTCTAATAAATTAGTTCTGTACTCCGGCTCCTTATTAATATAAGTGACATTTTAATAGTGCTGACCCCTCTACGTCTTGGCTCTCACAAGTGTCACATTCCTTGAGGATTTCTCAACCAAAATTTGTGTGCATGTTTATCTGTCCCATCCTAGCTTAGGCAAAATGATGTGTTGTGCACAACTCAGCGGTTTAAATCGCAGTTCGCAGGAATGAGGCTATTAATGGATATATAGACGTAATTAATAATTAACAACCTTTCTGGAAGAAAAAGCGCGACAGATTGCCTTTTGCTTAGAATATAACATTATTATGGTGAAAAATGTTACAATTTTTTAACAAAAGTATGTAAGTAAAATTAATGCTAAATGTAGATATTTTAAATACCGCTTAGCTCTTTTCAGAGTGAACTTTGAAGTTACCGTGTGAAAGAAGTGAGATTGGAGGATAAAGTAAGACGCTGAAATTGTTATAAATCTAGTTGAACAAGGAGTTAGCGAGTATTTGATAAGAGTAGCGTCGACCGTTTCAACAGTGCAGGCGTCTCTTAACCGTATTTAGAATTTAATTTATCAGAATCTCTGTCTTTTTCTCCGTGGCCTTGTCGCGGCTTCAGCAAGACTCTTTAATCCATATGTGCAGATTGTCATAAAGCTCACAGTGGTCAGTTTTTCTCCTTAAACTCGTGACTATTTTTGAGTCTTATTAGGTGTGGTATATGTGTTAAATCCGTAATTCAACACAGAATAACGTACTCCTAATCCAGTATTGTAACACATTCTAATTTAAATTCCATGCCATTTATCGCAAGTGATTTTCGAAGTGTTACATATACATGTATATGTACATTTTAAATATGAATTTCAAATAGAAACCCCGATAGAGCGCCACCGTTTGTTCACCGCAATTTGTGGCGCTATATCGGGGGTGGCGTTAAATCGAAATACTCTACGAGAGAGAATTTCTGTTACCAGATTTTTCACGGGCGCAGTGCCGTAGTTAGAATGTATGTCGGCTAAGTCAATTTTCCTTTACTGCAACTTTTATAAATTTTTGACGAATATTGAAAATGCATGTTAGAATGAAATGAGTTTTTCCTTAATTCAGAAATTCTAAAAAAAAAAAAAAAATACGAGGCTTTTAAGAAAGGATCTGTTATGCGTGTCCCTTTCTTAGCTCCCCTCTGTACGCCATTTTAGCCCCCCTCTGTACGCCATTTTGGCTCTTGACGCACTGGAAGAAATCGATTGACTTCAAATTTAAAAACAGCTAACGGAGTCTGAAAGAAGCCTACAACACGGTTTATTTGGGTGAAGTAATAATAAAGGGATAAGCACAACTGACGTATGAATTACCCTGGGTTCGTTATTTATTGTCCGTCTTACACAACAATATGTTGTAAAATTAAGTTATGCACAATTAGTAAAGCTACATGTTTCAACTCCTTGGGGTCATCTTCAGGCTTATAAAATATGAATCATACAAGGTACGTCTGAAGTAGCTACCTACAGGATCCCGAGATTTACAGTGTTTTAGTTATAAAATGTATGTTATAAAAAGTTGGTTAAAATACAGGTAAAGAACATATGATTGTGGTGAACAAGTGGATCGTTGTTTTATGTATGTGATAGGTGTTTATTTACCTTAGGAAAGTGCCGTAATGTTATGGTCGTGGATTGGGGACCTCACAATGTACCGGTGGCCTTACACCGTATATGGGTGGTGTGTGCCCTCGATTGTACTAATTGTACATAATTTAATTTTACATCATATTGTTGTGTAAGACGGACAATAAATAACATTGTTATATTAGCACAACGGGGATGGAACACTCACAATTTAGTACCCTGGTTTTGTTATTTCCCTGTCTCTGCTTATAAATATTGCATATAAAGGCTATATTTACTTTTTACTCTTTAAATTATATACAGCATATATATATATATATATATATATATATATATATACAGGGTGTTTCACGACTTTAGGGCATAACTGCAGGAGGTGATTTCCTAGGTCTTTGTAATCAAAAAAGTTCAAATAAACATGTGTCCGATTTTGGACGGTTACGGAGTTATGACCGTT
>Ga0131853_10008852_pt1 | contig 18358 bp, 9 predicted proteins | sample TergutLab28metaG_FD_92764 | JGI IMG/M metagenome (GOLD analysis project Ga0131853, IMG submission 92764) | Labiotermes labralis P1 segment gut microbial communities from Petit-Saut dam, French Guiana - Lab288 P1 (version 2) (version 2) | ecosystem: Host-associated > Arthropoda: Insects >... | reverse complement strand
GTGGGGACCTGTTGCGCTGACCACGTGACACCCCTCTATCCGCAAAAGTTGGCACTAACTTCGCCGACCGGCGGCGGCCGCTCTGTCGGTATAGTTCGCGTGCGGACTAAGGCCACGGAGTTATTCCACTTCCACAGTACCAGATTCACGGATGTATTTATTAATTATCTCCGTGCATGTCATTTTCAATGTTGCTGCCACATCGGGTTTCCCGGTCACTCAGACACAATTCCCTGTGTTACTTTACTAGGCTGTACGTAACTGCTGACCACAGTTCATCGGCTGTAGTCGCCGATATATTTCACAGTGCCGTCAGTGCCTAATCATTATCTTACCTAAGACCTCGTATTTAACATTTGTGCTACAAGTTCGTTTTCCGCGTAATAATTTTCTCTATATTTTTGCAAAATTCTCGTTACAACGTTTTGTCTATTAATTAGTTAGGTTCAGTCATTTATTACACGTTTCGTACCCTAATTTCCAGCTTTACAGTTTTTCAACTGAAATGTTTTCATGTGTAACAATTTTTTCTAAGTATTCCTGTTTACAACTCCGTCCTTTTCAGACACTACAACCCCCCCCCCCCCTAGTAACAACAAAGTTGGAAGTAAGCTTATCTACGTAAATTCTGGTTAATCACATCAGAGTGAGTTCTAGCCTGTAACATTCATTTTCTTTCACACGCTAATCTCGGCCCTTTCCTGATCGTGCTGTAAGTAATTTACATATATCATATCTCCCAGTTTCACTGTTAGGAGTCAGATTATCCTAGCCAGTAGAGTAACCGAGAAATCAGGGTTCAATTCTCGGCGGCATTAATAGATATTTATGCACCCCAAAGTAGTCAGACAGGGTCTGGAGTGCAAGCATTCTCCTGTTAGATTATGCCAGGCATTTTCCTAGGGGGTAAATGAAGCTGGTCATTTACTACCTTCCAGCATGTAAGTTACGAATTAGCATATCTATAATATGACTTCATGGCGTGCACAGTAAAACTTTTAACTCTGATGTAAGCTGTGCTTGATGCGACCCAAAAGCCTTTGTACTTTACTGAGATAAGGTTCGCTGGACAAATAAATTTACAATTGAAGAATAAAAACCAACTAGATGCCACTTATTATTTTATTGTACTTCTTATAGGTTGAACATATTTCGGGCACTACTATGCCCATCATCAGGAGCTCGCAGTTAGCCTACATCCCAGACACTACTCCAACTTAGCGGTAACTAACTTCCAACCTACAGCAAACCATGAACGAAACGACCAATGTGATAATCAACATTATAGCCACGAGTTCCTGATGATGGGCATAGTAATGTTCGAAACATGTTGAGCCTATAAGAAGTACAATAAAATAATAAGTGGCATCTAGTTGGTTTTTATTCTTCAGTTATCACAATGATGCACGGTCCAACAAACATAAAATTCACAATTTTTCAACATAGGATTCTAATACAAAGGCTATACACATGACACCGAGCCTTACAGTTACTTCTTCCTCTGCCTAATATCTTTAATTATCCCTGCTCTTTTTGCGCTGTTATTATTATATATTCTTACTTGTTTACAGACACTGCCATCCCAGTATGGCCCCCCCTCTCCACTACTACATAAACTTCCAGCGTCAGTGACAAGTTGAACGCTCCATGAGGTCTTCTTTCTCAGCCAGACAGGAAAGTATTATTCGCATTATCTTGCAGTCAGCCCACATGAACTTTTCTTCAGTTCTTCCTCCACCTCATTCCCTTTAACACCAAGCACGCACCAAGCAGTGGGTTCGTGAAGGAGTACCAATCAATTCCACTCACAGCTCTCTTCTCCATCCTTCATCTTGTCCTGTCAACCGCACCCAGTCTCAGGCCGCTGAATTGCACTTGATAGGTCCACGTCTCAGATTTTAAAACACAACTCGTTTGCAAGTACATGTTTCACTATCGTAAACAGTCACTGTGGCCCGTTATCAGTACGATCTTCACTACACACCTCTATCCAATAAGCGGTGGTTAAACATGTGTACTACCGGTACCCTCCATACCGCAGCACAATGATTATACAAAGTAGTACTTTACTTTTATAAGAACAGAAACTTTAACAGCACACGCGGGAGTGAATATTAATTAAAGTCCGTAAGAAAAGTACAGCTTCTCTGCGACGATTTTACGATATTCACAAATCCTTCAAGAGCACTGTTTATTGATTTCTTATAACGAACTTTGCCCAAATCAGAGAATAAATGTGGAATTTTGGATTAAAGTTCATCTACGCGCCTTGAGTGAAGTATGGCTTTCAACGCGCAGATTTTCACAAAACCCACAGCCACTCGACAATTTTTGTATACTTTCTGTACGATATATTTTCCAGATTTTGTAAAGTTGTAAAGAAAAGTACGAGTAAAAGTCATTTTCGATCAAACGTGGCTGTCACTGCACAAAATTTGACGATACTAGGACTTGGTAAACGAAAATATGTGAAGGTTTCCTATGCCGAGGTTAAGGACAGTACGAGGAGATATTTATTTCCGCCCTTACATAAAGTGTGACTGTCGCCGCGCTGAACTGCACGAAACTCACGTTGCTGTACAAATTTTTGTAGGAACTTCTATATGATATTTCATGTAATGTCACCGTTGTGTTACTTTTTCGAAAAAAAAAATGTTATTATATAACACATGCTCAGAACACGGGCAAATCTTCTTCATTACTACGTTGTGCAGGTGTTGGAGATGGCTTGCTCAAATCGAAAGGCATGTCTATCTGATCTTGCATACAGTAAGTGCAATACAAAACTCTGTTTGGCATTTGATAACTTCTGGAGCGTCAAAAGGTTCCTCACACAGATTGGTGCTCTCGAAATACTAAGAATACAGCGTATGGCTACAAATTTTCCATTACATAATGCAAAAATATCACAATAGAGTACTCTTCTTTTGCGTTATTGTCCATATACATAAGATTTGTAAAGAATTATAACAAATTCCCTACTCCCTCCAATTTAGCAGACTTGAACAATACAGTGATCTGATGCTACATAACTATAGGAATTAACAAGCGTTTTTAAATAAAACACTTCTCCCTCTCAAAATACATTACTACTTCACTTATCATTAGGCTTATTTATATTAAAACATTCCGGCTGCCTTACTGCCAAGTTATATAAACAATAATGCACGTGTTCAAATATTAGAGAAATTATTAATGCAGTTAGAAATCCTAAGAAGGGCAAGGATGTAACTTCTAAGATGAGTCTGAATCATGCAGTATAGGAGAGCGTGGAGTAGATGCACGTGCCTCAGAATAGGGTTCAGTGGCGGATCATTTTGAAAAGCGTAATAAACACCCCGTGGTTCTATAAGAGACCGTCTAAGCAGCTACCACCCTCTCAATATCTCTGTTTCATGTATTTAATGAGATTAAAAATAAGAACGAAAATGGAAACATATAAACTGTAGCTCAGTTTGACGTGCAACCTCTGTCTGTGGTCGGTAACCTTTCACAAGGTGATACTAATTAACGTTAGTGCGCAAGTCCAGGATCCTGTGGCGGTGACAAAGTTAAAATAGAGTATTATAAAAAAAAACAGACACGTCTTACAATCCGGACTGGAGGCGAATGGGAAACACGGGACAGGCTCATTCCGTCCCTACTTTCAACAAAACATCACCAGATGCTCTCATTGCGTCATAACCAAAGCACAACTCACTGTCAGTTTGTTATCATCATTCCTCCTTTCTCGTATCCATCCGTGTGTTTGCACCTTCATCATCAGTTCTTTCTTCTTGAAGCAGTCCTCCCCTTCAATAAGTGTTTGATAATCTGCTCCCCACTTCTCTTGCCTCTTTCCCTGCTACCCCCGGCCTACAAGTTGAGGCCTATGCCTCGTGTATTGATCATGCTGCAGGCGGGAAAGGAGGGGCGTTCGGGGGGAAGCCTCCCCTCTTCACTGATGCTGGCTACCCTCTCTTAGCTTCTATAGTGCCAGGAAGCCAGTCAGTACACAACACTGTGCCACCTTAAACCACTCTGCTAATGGTCTTCATAGTTAATTATGGGTGAAACTCTTTCACAGTCGCAATGACGGTGGAAACACAATCGTTCAGAAAAAAAAGTATTTTTTTGCAAATATTAACTAATTGGAAACGAATGTATTCACCCACCTTTTATACTTACTTACTTAGTTACTCACTCACTTAATTACTTACTTACTTACTTACTCACTCCATGGAGCAGAGGCCTTCTTGGGAGAATAACTAGTTCCAGTTGGTCGAGAAATATCCCGCAGTTTATGGAACCCGAAAGCTCATTATCCAATTTACAAGTGTCAGTCACCTGTCCCGATTCTGAGCCAGATCAATCCCCACTTCCTGAAGATCCATCTTAATATTATTCTCCCATCTATACCTGGTTCTTCCAAGTGGTCTCTTTCCCTCAGGTTTCCCAACCAAAACCCTGTATGCACCTCTCCTCTCCATCATACGTGCTACATGCCTCGCCCATCTCAGTCTTATGGATTTGATCACCCGAATATTCGGTGAGGAGTCCAGATCATTAAGCTCCTCATTATGTATTTTTATACACTCTTGTTACCTCGCCCCTCTTAGGCCCAAGTATTCTCCTCAACACCCTATTCTCAAACACCCTCAGCCTACGTTCCTCCCTCAGTGTGAGCGACCAAGTTTCACACCCATACAAACAACAGGCAAAATTATACCTTTTATGCTAAAAGTGAGAGTTACTAGTTCAAATTATTGTGACCATGACGCCAGTGTGCGACGTTCACTAGACAGCAGGATAAAACCTAGTCAAATTTGGGAAAACATAAAAATGATTAAAAAAAATCGATTTTTATAAAGAGTCCTGACGCATAACTCGCCTGATACTATTTTTCCCCTTGCTTTAACAGTGGCACGATCATTCGGACGATGCCTAGTGCGTTCTTGTTTGTGTATGTCCTCAAAATCTTGATTTAATTCTTCCCTATGAACTGCTTTTATTACACGACAAAATGTTTTTGGATGAACAGATTTGTTCACTACTAAAAACTACAAACTAAAACACAAATTTAAAAACTAGCCATAAATTTGACATCGGTTTGGTGTCTTCATTCGAAGTGTCTTTCTGTCTTAAATACACAATTCGGAGGAAAAAATTGTTGATTTAATTTTCTTCTTTCGATTGCAGGAGGAGTCATTCTCCTGCTTCCTCTCACTAAATACGCCGCTAAGAAAAGTGAATATAAATTTAGCTTCGTATATTATGTAGCTCAATGTAAATATGGTCTGCATAAAGTGATTTCTATAGCAGGTCATTAATATTCACGGAATTTGGTACAAATTTTATGTGATTCAAGGTCACCATAACCTTGAAATTCTTAATTTCCTGCGAACGGAAATCACAAAATGATTCACACAGGATCTCAGAATCTTGTGAGTTGATGTCACTAAAGCCAATTAATATATAATCTCTAAAGCATGAAACGTTAAACATCTTTAAAAATTAGCAAGTCCTCTGTAACAATTAATCTCTAGAGAGTAAAATAACAAGACGCCTGCAAGAAACCTACATGCTTATTTGGTTCTTGTTTAATAATGATAACTACTGGAGGTAGGCAATTTATACAGGAGTAATAATACATATCCTAGAACTTCTGCGTATGATCCTGTTTTTCAGGCAAAGATTTTAAATATACCGATGAAACAAAATGTAGGGGATTCACGTCCGAAAAATTAAACGTATAAAAAACAGCACTTAAGGAAAGCGTTATTCCCAGAAGAGTAATAATGACAGTCATTTCGGTTCAAATTTTGTTTGTGTACTTGCTGACCTAAGAGATTAATGACAAGTTACAAAATCAGATATGTTTAGGTGGACGTCCCGTTGTGACGACCATACACAAGGCGAGGATTTATTCATTTTACGAAAAGTTCATATCCTCATTCAATGCCAGTTCTCCACAGCCTGGATTCTAGTGCGTCCTCTTTCAATTTCAGGTATCCTCTCGCTTTCTTAATGTAATTTAGTAGCTGCTTCCTTCTTCTTCCTCGCCCTCCCGTTACTTCTTTCTCTCTATCTTTCCTTCATTAACGTGTTTAGAAGAAATTTCCTACGCAACATGTGACATTCAGTTAGCCTTCCGTCTTTTTACTGTCTATACGAACCTCCTCTCATTCTCGACTGTATGTAATACTTCATTTCTCACACGATCGGTCCAAATAATCAATTACTCCCTTCTTTAGCATCACAACTTAAAACTTTCCATTTATTTCTGATCTACTTTCCGAAGTGTCCAAGTTTCACTACCATATAGGCTATGCTCCAGATGTAGCACTTTGCTAGATTTCACCTTAAAATTCAAGTCCAATTTGCTGATAAAAATAATATTCCTCTGGATGAATTCAGCTTATCTTTGGTTTATTTTGTCCAAAACGGAAGCGTCTCGCATTTGTCTCTGTTTTTGGAAATGGACTATCCAAGAAAAGTAATAATATCGTGTTTTTTCCACTTGCATTCCACATCGCAGCACAGCAGCATTTCAAACCACTCTGGTAACGCCTGTTGCTGAACGATCATGAACATCTCGAGCAATATTTGCTCTCTGCTTCAAGTCGCTTCTGATGTTGCTGGTTCCGGTACCAGAGAAATTTGTATCGGAGTTTCTTCTCTTATGCATCTTTCTTCCTCTGGTTTCTACCGCCTGATTTCTCCGGTTTGAGAGACCCTACTGGTAGGAAAGCTACCCCCGGCTTACCTCTCAGAGTTACTGGCACTCACAAGCCTGGCCACCATGGCAAGCAGAAGTTTCAATGGGAAGTAACAACCATCAGTAACAACTAAACCATTTTGGCATGTTATATGGTTTTATGTGGCATGTTTATACTCATATACAAGAATCTATCATCAGGCAGAAAAAACCAAATAAAAATTATAATACAAATGACATTATATCATTTTACATCATCCATACGTACAGTTGAGACATCAAATTCACCAAAACATCATAAGATAATGATAAGCCAAGAACAATCAAATGTGAAAAATATTACTTCACGGTTGTTGTACCTACATGATCCACACTACTAATTGTTTTAACATATATAACTAACGTAATTCACAACCACAACAACATTGAAATTATTGTTTCATCATACTATATCGAAACTGTTTGAATTCTGAATATCAAAGAGGATTTTTAATAAAACCGACATACGACATGACAATCAAGCCAGATGTCTACCCTGCTGATGCGAAACACGCAATCTCTATTTATGTAACCCTAAGGAGAAGTATAATATAATCTGGGCCTTGCCCTGTACTACTGTCACGTTCCATTTCTTTAATATCCAGGTTCTATTCCCGCCAAGCTAAGAATATATCTTCCGAGCAGTCTGTCACTGTAGTCAAAATGCAAAGGAATAAAAGAACGTTATCAGAATGCGCTTTCGCTACTGTTACACAAGCGCCTGCTATTTCTCTTATTTCGTTTAGCGACTCTGTATCAAGAAAGGCATGATGAAATTTGAGATAAAAAATGGTAGGGCATATACGAAATTTATGTGAAGCAGCAGAATTTTTACTAAAATTTTTGTAAGAATGTAGTATTTGCTTCTGAATTGATAAAGAAAACTTCCGACTGGTTAGTCACTTTTCCTTAAATAAAACAAAATCTATCAACGTTGTCACAGGTAACGAAGATTTTGTAATTAATGACAAATAAAAATGGCTCAAAAAATAACAAAATATTTCAATCGCCTTATAAATCAAATGTAATTTTTCGAGTTCTACAATTCTGACTCTAAAACTGCTAATTTCGTTTTTTAATGGAGAATGGAGAGAATGTGTAAGGCCAATGCACCATCGTACACTACACGTCACTGTTCTGTTTTTTGCCCCATGGTAAGCCCAGTTTCTATTTTCAAACTGACTCCACGTTTTCGAGCATGGTGTCACTGCCGTAACAGCTCAACATACTGAACAAGGCGATCCAAACTTCCAGATAACGCCCATCTCGCCGTCCATCCATTACAGAACCGCCGTCCAACACAACTGATATTTTGTCCTCGGACTGGTCCAGTGTTATTGAATATAGGAAACTGCGCATCGCGTCACAGAGATAATGAAGCTTTCAAACTAGTCAAAAAGCGGAACGTAATGCAGCTTGTTTCAATATTGGTATCTACCCTTTTTTTACATTCAGAGGACTGTGCCTCGTGATATATTCTTATAACAAAAGCCAACAAGATGTACTATTTCTCAACTTTATTGTCTGTCTGCTAGGAAGGTCGGGATGGTCCATGCCGACCTCGCTAGCAGACAGACAACATAACTAGTATGACAGGTACTAATTGCTGTGAATACAGTTTTAAGACTCCTGAAGATGGAAAGTAATCTCTCCGAAACGTGTAGAGTTCTTTACCAGAATAAAGTTGAGAAACAGTGCATCTTGTTGGCTTTCATTACAAGAATGGTGTCTACGGTATTCGACCTTGTTTCTTTCGTAATATGAAAATTTAGTATGGGAAAATATCATGTTTTCTTTTTGCCCTCCTTTAAAACTTTTCACCATTTTGCCGGTATTCACGAAACGTCGTACGAACCTCTTATCCTCAGAGAATATCCCAACTCTATACATTATAATTTATAATCTAAAATTCAACGGCATTGCAGATACGCGGCCTTGTAAGGCGGAAGCAACAATAACGCTAATTAAAATTGTTGGGCTTAAGAAGTGACACGTATCACTTTAAAAGACATGAACATTTTTTACGTAATATTTTTGTAGTTCATGAAATAACATGGCAAACACGCGAAAAAAAAAATCATTTATCCGTGCCATGGATTTTAATATAAACCTTGGCGCCAGGCATGTGAAATTTTTACGGAGACATGTCATTAACATTCTTCCACATCATGCGTGGAACGTTACTGAAATTCCAACAATTACAAACATGACGCAGATGCGAATCGTTAAAAGTTATATCCGATACTTTTAACGGTGAGGATACAATATCTGTAAAAGGGAAAGGTAAAAACGCCCCCTTCACGCCAGGAATAAATATACAGAAACAGAAGTATAGCTCCACATATTCTGAAATTCGACTCTCGCTGACACTAGCAGTCCGCCTCTGCCCCATGTCGCTCTTTCCTCACAGGTTTTTGGGTCCGCCATGCTGTTGTAACCGACTGTAAGGAATTATAAATACGGCGCTGGATATGCTACAATGGTGTAATATTGATAGCACGTTTCGTGAAATTGGCCGCCCAGTTCAAATTTTAAAATGGGAGCAAGCGCACACACACACACACACACAAACAGGTTGGTCATCTCTAGACCTATATTTCTTTCCCGTCTCAGGAGGAAGGTAACTAAAAAACGTACGTAACTGCGCATGTCAATAATGTGTTCCACTAAGGACCACCCAACAGATTTACACAGATATTTCACCTGCTGTTAAAGATACAAAATTTGTCATGTCACACAGAACAACAAATATTCTTGGGGTTTTTGTTCAGATTAACTTTCTTAATACGTGAGATTTTCGCTCTTCTGGGTTTTTAAGCAACGGAAAGTGGTAAATTCTTATCGAAGTTTCGAGACAACCTATCGGCCCCATCTTCAAGGGACAAGAAATCCAAAAAAAAAACCTTTAATTTTGGATTCCTTGACCCCTGAAGAAGCGAGAGATATCTTGTCCCGAAACGCCAGTAAGAATTTACCATTGCAGAACCTCGAAGAGTGAAAATCTCTTCTACATCGCGGTGGAAGCCTGAAATCACTTCTTCATAAGAAACTCTCTCTACATTAACTGTTAACTTCAAAAAGATACGCAACAGTCAATTACTGCAGGAAACTAAATTTCTCTAAATTACCTACACGAACTTCACGGGGCTGAGAAACTTATGAGAGGCTGATATGATTCAGCAAGACAAAAAAGAAAGCCGTCTGTCTCGGCAGACTGCTGGATGGTGCCTCTTTTTAAATGGCATCAACCGGACCTTAACTCCACCCACAGGAACACAGTTCACATGGCCACACACGCTTTCATTTTTATTCTAATACCACGTTCTCTTACCTGCTTATACTCAGTTATTAATTTGTTAGTGGCAGTGTGAAGAAAAGTGTCTAGTCTATCCATTAAAAGCAGACAAATACAGAAGTGTTCTCTCGACCTCTACCAGTGAAATGTCACGCTAAACCAATGACGTCATTAAAGCACGGCATCATACGGCTTTAGACGGACATAAACATAACGCTTCGGGCGGACATCAAGTTCAAAATAGGTAGGAAATATGTGAGGATCTGGCCCCAAGAGGGTGATCAATTAGACAGAATCACAAGCCCTAATGGTACTCTAAGTTATCTGGTCCAGCTGTTAGCACATTTACACTTCAATGCCTGCATAAGTGTGATTACCCAGAAAGTCATTAAGGTATCAGCTGGATCGTTTACTACTGACATTTTTTTTTTGGTGGCGCTTCGTCCCAAAGCGGGCTATGGCTTCCTCATTCTTGAGGTTTCTAGATCACCACAGTCCGTTTGACTGTTCTGAACGAGTGATCAGCCCGTCGCAGAGACCTCTACCTGACAACACACAACACTCACAAAAGACAGACATCCACGCCCCCGGCGTAATTCGAACCCACAATCTCAGAATGCGAGCGGTCGCAGACCTACACCTTAGACCGCGCGGCCACTAGAACCGGCTTATTACCCACACAGAACACTAAATTTTCGCTCATATTATTTTACAGACAAAACATATAATTTGTAAGTAGGAAATATTTTTTCTCCTTACAGATGGTTCTAGGTAACAAAATAATAGCATTTCTTAGCACTGTGACAATCTTATGGAAAAATTTACGTTGTTAGTGCAGGATAGTGGTTGATGTTTGTAACAAAACTGTGAACAAGAAATGAAAACCCGGTATAAATAAATATAAATATAAATATATATATATATATATACACGTAGGCTTATATTGATAAAACGGCGTGTATTTGAAATAAAGGAAAGGATCAGAGCAGTCAAACAGAACAGTATCTTATAAAGTCCTTAAAAATATATTAATAACATTATGGGCTAAATGTTTCGACTCGCATCGAGTCACCTTCAGGTCCTCATTGGTGAAGTGTTTGGAAATTTTACGTTAGCATATTTGGGAACAACTTTTTTCAACTAGGCTTTGTTTGTCGAAATATAAGCTCGCGCAACATTTATTAGATTGGATCTTAAGTTTTTGTAGTGGCAGATGGATTTAGCCTGACTGGCTACAAATTTAAACTTAACGTTTACCATCCCGAATTGTTTGAAGTATATAAATAAAGGAAAGGATCACAAAAGTCAAACACAACAGTATTTTATATAATTGTTAAAACATATTAATAACAACACATCTTCAGGCCCTGAGGGCCTGAAGATGATTCGATGTGAGTCGAAACATGTATCCCATATTGTTATTAATATATTTTAAGATATTATAAAATACTGTTGTGTTTGACTTTGTGATCCTTTCCTTTATTTATATACGTCAAACACTTCGGGATGGTAAAAGTTATGTTTAGCGTGTTCTCGGCTAGAAAATGGACAAAATTTAACAAGTATTAACGTAAAGTAATGCTTTATATCGGCCCAGGAAGACATTTTGTGTTACACATGACATCTGAAAATTAATTTATAGAAAGCAGAGCCACAAATACAAAATGGTATAGAACACCATTCAACGTGAGCCAGTAACGCCATGTTGTATGTGTGAAACAAATACGTGTATAACCCTTATAAGAGGAGAAAGTACGGTGCTGTATATATATATATATATATACACACACACATACACACACACACACATATATATATATACATACACACACACACACATATATATATATATATATATATATATACATACACACACACACATATATATATATATATATATATATCTTCCACCGCGTTATCTTACTTCCGTCTCGAAAATATCCTAGTAAATTTATTATCAACCTAACCCACGCCAGGAACCAGCGTTATGAAACTGAAATTTGAATGTGCCACGTAAGCTCCAAAGGACTGCCGGTCTTTTTTATACAGTGTTCTTTTAATCCTAAAAGAAATATAAACGCACTTCGTGGGCAAATGAAGACGTTCTTAATCATAGAGAAAGTGGTTCATATATTTACCTTCGTGAGTTAGCGGCGAAAATCTTCCAATCTCCGGTGCATTGCCCCACTGCACTCCTATTCTCACGACAGTGCCTGAAGAGTGCATACTTTTTTTTAAGATCTGGTATATTATACTGGATTCCACGCCGATATTTTTCCATAATTTTTAACTGTCGCAGAAAAAGAAAACAAGGAGGCAACATTCACACTGGCACGGAGCCGTGGAGCGGAGTTCATAAGTACGCACCAATTAGCAAGGTCTGGAAAACAAGACTACACATGACAAACGCGAGATAGACACAACGAAAAGTGACAAAACTAGCATACGTACGTGCGAAAACAAGGTGAAGGTAACAGAATGTAATTATTAACAACATAAGAGAAATACCAGTGCAAAATGAAACGTAATGCACAAAAATAAAACCATAACCTACTTCAACCAAATCGACAGTGAAGATGACACCAGTACATACGTCGCAGAATGCATGTTAGTTTCGACTAGAACCCGTGACAACGGTTGTTTTTATATAAATAACAAAAACAACAACAACCAGTATAAGCACCAAACCACACAGCACGCACAGCATAAATTGCTTATAACTTTCTAACCTCGACTGAAGATTACTGAATAAAATTGTATAGGGAGGCAGCAAGTGCGACTTCCCTTGACAGTCGCTACAGGAACGTTACTACATGTAGGTACCATAGCAGAGTCCATCCAGGTCTGTGACATCCCAAGAATAGTGAAGTTGAAGTTTGGCGAAGTGGCATTAGACTGTTTATTCAAATTTAGACGTTCGTGTATGACTGAAAACACTAAAATTTCATTGCGTAATTAGCGAAATGGACATGCACATAAATAAAATTAAGCATTTGATTAAAACCTGCCACGTAATACTGATGACTCAAACTGTAATATCTGAAATGTACGTAGATTCTAATTCTAGACAGGGATAAGTGAAGAGTTTTCATGGATGAGTAACCCAAATATTTAACAACCATACGCCAAGCAGGCGGACATCCATGGCGTCAGACAGTTTCGAGACCCAGCGATTCGAACGTTCGCTTCCTACGCTGACGAATGACTATTATCGTTTGTAGTGGCTATCTACGTAGTTAAAACTGAAACTGCACCATTTAGTGCACGAAAAACAAGTGAGTGAGGAGAGGCGGTGAAGCTTGTTGCTCTGGCCGGCGACATAGAAACAGTTGCATGCGCAAGAAACAAGAAAACGTCTGCTGCTAGGTTACCAAACTTGACTTGACTTTCTCCCTACCAAGGGAATAACCAAGGCAAGCAACTGGCAAACTAAAGGGCAATTAACGAAATTAGATCTCTCTTAGTCTGAAAGGATTATATGCCTAACGGAAAATCCCTCCTGTATGCGAATTACGACCGTGTAGTTTCATGTAAGCGACCAGAAAACAATGGGATCGCCTTCCCGTCAGGCCAAAACCTACACCACATCCATCTTGTCTCCTACTGAAAAGACAAAATAGTTCTCCCTTACAGTTTACTACTGGCTACTATCGTCTGCTAGAAAACTGGTTAACATATAAAGTGTTTCAGGTCTATACAAGCAGTATTTCATGATGAATGGAAAACTGTTGCCAGTTGTATTGTTGCTATTATTACTACACTTCTATTGTTATTTTTATTTTAAGCTACTGTCACATTGGAATTGTTTTTTATGTATATTTGTATTCTGCTGTCGGCTGCTAGGTTGTTGAACTGAATTGAAATAAGACGCAGTATTATTAATATTATCACGATACATTATGAAATGTGGACTGATGTGGCGAGCACAATTTTTTGTAAACTAATGTACACTAAAAACTCTAAGACAGAAAATTTAAAAATTTCAAGAAATAACAAAATAGCTTAATAACATTTTTATTACTCTGCACAGTATCCTGACGCACCTGTTCATTGTTTGCATTTCTTGTTGGTATAGAACGGATTTATTTTGAACACAGTAAATCAGGCCTGTGCTACATATTGGACATTTGGTTTTTCCACATTTTTATAGAGTAAGGCGGCTAATTTTAAGAACACCGACAGAGCAATTGTGAAAAATATTGGCTGCTCAACGAACAGAAACGCGAATTACGTAAGTTATGCCTATTTTTGTAACATCAGCCGTAATCCAACTGCATTCTTGGCCGATCTTAAACAATGTACTTGTGGTTTCGAAAATTTAATTTGGTTCAGGCTTAGCTGTCTTTATTTAAAGCACTGGATCATATTCAATTTTGAGAAAGCATCTCCTGGTATATACGACTAAAATTGTTAGAAATGGAAGTTTAATTTGTTTTAGAATGTCGTAAATCTTACACATGAAATTTTAAAATAGATTTGGCACGATATTCATCAACGTTATCACAAATTATTAAAGTCAATCTCCAATTTACAACTGAAATTTCAACTCACTAAAATATGTAACAATGCATCCATGAACTATTATGCTTCAAGAACTAGTATGAAGGTCATAACGAATAGTAAGATGTTGTGGACTAGGTAGGAAGAGACACTTAAAATTTTAAGATTGTGTAAAATATTTCTACAGTGACTGACCGTCAAACAAAGTGTTTACATTATTTGTTTTCTTACTCTAAACAGGAACTCTTGGCTCCTGACCTCTCAGACTTTAGAATTACGTAATGACAACAAGAGTGAAGTGATAGGAAAACTGAAAGCAGGCGGTTTTGATGGCAGCCAGAATAACAACAAGAATAAATGCTTACATTCTTCTTCTCTTTCCAGTATGACTCAAGCTCGAAATAAATCAGGATGCAACATGAATTCTAAGATGATAATAAAAAAGAAATAATTATTCCAAGAGGGCATTTCTCAAGGGAAAACTGAGTGAACGAATTCAAGAAACGTAAAATATTCAACACTATATTTTATGTTTATGGTTCCGTACATCGCTGATCTTTATTAATAATTCCCCAACGACATGCAACACAAAGCAGTCCATTTATTATTCTGCAAGTTCACTCTATATGTTTCGGGTGCCAACCACACCAAACATCAGGAGTACGCAAAACTGTAACTACAGCCTCCGGTACTGGTCATATTTTTTGTACAGCTACCTCCATCCAACGTGGTCAAGCTTTGGCCACGATGGAGGGAGGTAGCTGCACCAGTACCGGAGGCTGCAGTTATAGTTTTGTGTACTCCTGATAACGGGTATGGTTGACACCCGAAACATGTAGAGGGAACTTGAAGAATAATAAATAGACTGGTTTGTGTTGCATCTTGTTGGAAAATTATTAATATATATACAACACTATAGTCTGTACTCATTATGCGAAAAAGAGGAGCTCTCTTTTCCTCTACAAACGTTTTTGTGCAATGTAAGGTACAATTCATCATCAAACTTATATGTTTTTGTCGTTGCGCTTTTCTAATGCAGGAAAATAAAGAAGAATCTAAGTGGATTGCAAAACACCGGCGATATACATTAATTTCCTTGGTATTATAACACAAACAAAGTTTGAAACTGGGATAAGGCCTTTTAAAACCTCCTCTTATTTCGTAAGGAATGACACAAATGACATCACAGAAGTAGTGCGAACTGGCAAGAACGAACTACCATGGATGAATCATTGGACCTTATGGCTGTTCGTGTTTCATTTCTCCGTCCGTTTCTAGGTCGCTTTTTCTTCCATTAAATACACACCTAATTTCAAGTATAACTGCAACCTGTAACTTCGTTTTACTTACATTGTATATCCAATATCGTTCTGTAACGAACCGTTTGTAACCATGCCGAGAGCTTCTTAAACTATCTCTGCCCGTTTATCCGTCCCAGCGCACGAAGCAATACATAAAAAAACCTACCTAATTTTCTTATTTTTGATAATACTCAAACAAAAGTTCACCTCCCCTTCATTTTAGATCGGTGTATGTTTATTTTGTGGGCCGGGTAGCTCAGTCGGTGTAGCGACTGACTAGAGGCTGGACGGTCCGAGATCGAATCCCGGTGGGGACGAGATTTTCCGCCCTTCCAGACCGGCCCTGGGGCCCACACAGCCTCCTGTAAAATGGGTACCGGGTCTTTCCCGGGGACAAAGTGCGGCCGGGGCGTGCTGCTGACCACTCCTCCCTTTCTAGTGCCGCGGTCATGGAAGAGTAGAGCTATACCTCTACCCACCCTCTGGGCCACACCGGGCCATTAAGGGGATCACTTTACCTTTTTCTTATGTTTATTTTAATCTTTTTCAATAGATAAATGTCAGCGTCTTTTAAAGAGCAGTTACTTGTGAATGACATACATGTTCATCAGAATTCGCGGATGTGAAATATGACTATGCCCAGAAAAGCCTTTTTACTAGTACTGAATTGCTACCGTCATGTCACTGACACAGTGAGCCGTTGCGTCTTATCTGCTCTTCCAAAAACGGAGTGAGAGTTATGTTCGAGATTTCAACAACTCAAATACCTGAGGGCAGAAACTGAGGAAAATTATTTCGGGTTAGAAGGAGTGACACGGATTTCATTACAATCCCTGTACAAACTTCAAAATCAGAATAAAAACATTCATATTTACGAAAACATTGTGCAATGAGAGATAAAAAGCTATTACACCTTTATTTATATTTGAATTTTAAACTATAGAATCGCTTTAAATAAACAATGTTTTAAATTAGCATTTACAGTGAATAGGTAACAAATCGGCAACCGAGAAATTTAGGTTTGGTTTTCCTCACTGGCACAGATTTTCCTTCCTCACAGCTTCCGGACAGATTCTAGGGCCCATATCTTACCATCAACTGAACACAAGGGTTTCTTGCCCTGGGGTAAAACGAACTGAAGCTATACATTCACCTCCGTACAGACCTGAAACTAAGAATTAGCAGAGCTTAACTCTGTTCCTTCAGTGTTATAACGCATGTGCTTAACGGAGCATAGATAAATGTATCCATCTCTATAGTCTACTTTACATGTTCCATTCATATTTGTGCAGTATAACCTATTTAGGTTAAAGATATATTTCTATTTAAAAAGTCAACGAGAACCGAGAGAAAGAGGGATTTTAGACTAGGGTTACATTAGAGATTATATGAGAAAGTGTGTAACCAAAAACGTGGAGGAATAAAGAAAGCTAAAAATAACGCAAAAGATGGCACCACATGCCAAACAATCCTGTGATTGTTGAACATTGCATCATTCCGCGTGTGTTAACCCAAAACCGTCGAAGGGTTATTAATTGAAGTTCATACTAATCAAATTCTGCAGTCCCAAGAACAGTTTTCGAAATAACTGGACTGTAGTTTCGATATGATTCAAACGGCACAATGTACACTCAATCACATTGTAGGAGTCACATACAATGACTCCTAGGTTAATGTCGCTAGATTCCTGCAGTTCGCTCAGTCACGTAATATTCCTACATGAACTGCAATTATCCTTCTTCTGTTCTCACTGAAAGTTGTTATTATTTCATCAGGCTGCATTAATATCTGCAGGCCACAGCCTCTCCAGGCTTTCGTATAAACGTAATCTCACAAGCTCGGTCGCAACGTACGTCCTCTAAATATCTTAAATATTTTCAGAGTTCCTTTTAAAGGAATACTCCTTTTCCTCTTTACATTTCATCTTCATTATTTCCATTTCAACCACGTCCATTCGTCCTGCCATCTTCACTCTTGCTCATTATGTCTCTCGCAGCTCCCCACCCCCTCCCCCCACCCCCTCATTATTATTCTTTCTTGCACGAATTCGCTCTTTTACTTTTTACGTTTTGAGACTTCGTCAATATCCTTACCGTGATGCTCATTCCACCACAACTTGCGCTCAACATGATGTTGTCTCACACACAAGTACCGTCCCGACGTTTCGGATGACAGCCTTCTTGTGTGTTTCGAAGTTTCCACCGCGGCATAACCAAGTATTGTATTCTTCTGCGAAATAAGGTTGCGTCAGTGGGTGATTTGATTCCGACGTTTCGAGGCACCGTATCGTTTTTATTTTCAAGACTAGAAATGTGCCAGAAGAACGGAACCTTCTACTTTCTTCCTAGGATAGACAAAAATATCTTGTAAGATTTGATGTATGTTTGTTCATGCATCGTATTATAAGCGTAGAGAAGAAAACCAACTAGATGCAACTGAATGCTTTATTGCACTTATAATCTGCTCAACATGTTTCGGGCACTTATATGCCCATCATCAGGAGCTCGAGACTATACTTGTGTTATT
>Ga0131853_10008851_pt1 | contig 18358 bp, 14 predicted proteins | sample TergutLab28metaG_FD_92764 | JGI IMG/M metagenome (GOLD analysis project Ga0131853, IMG submission 92764) | Labiotermes labralis P1 segment gut microbial communities from Petit-Saut dam, French Guiana - Lab288 P1 (version 2) (version 2) | ecosystem: Host-associated > Arthropoda: Insects >... | reverse complement strand
CTCAGGCGATAACGCCGTCCTCCCGCAGCGACGACAGCTCCGCGTCGCTCAGCCCGAGTTCGGCGGCCAGAACGCCGGAGGTGTGCTCGCCCAGCCACGGCGGGCGGACCGACGCGGCGGCCGATGGCGGGACGTCGGACATGCGGACCGGGCTGCCCGGCGTCAGGACGGGCTGGGCGACGCCGTCGGTGCGGGGGATCTCGACCATCATGCCGCGCGCGGCGACGTGCGGGTCGCGTACCACTTCCTCGTCCTCCAGGCACGGTCCGGCGGCGAGGCCGACGGCCCCCAGGGCCTGGCAGGCCTCCATCTTCGTCATCCCCGAGGCCCAGCCCTCGATCGCGGGCCGCAGCGTGTCCTCCAGGTGGTCGATCCATCCCTGCCGGGTCTCGAACCGCGGGTCCTCCGCCCATTCCGGGTGCCCGACCAGCTCGACCAGGCGCGCGAACTGCGCGGGCCGGCCGACCTGGAGCACGAACCAGCCGTCCTTGGCCCGGAAGCCGTGCATGATCAGCGGCGCCATCGCGCCCTTGGATAGGCCCATGGACCAGAAGTTCGTCACGATGTCGGTCATGGCCAGCACCGCGTCGAACATGGCGATGTCGACGTACTGGCCGCGGCCGGTGGTCTCCCGGTGCCGCAGCGCGGCCAGGATGCCGATGGTCGCGAACAGGGCCGCGCTGATGTCGCCGAGGGCGCCGACCGGGTTCATGACCGGCGGCTCGTCGCCGACCCGCTTCATCTCGTAGATCCCCGACATCGCCTCGACGATCCCGGCATAGGCGGGCCAGTCGGCGTAGGGCGTCTGGACCGAGTTGCCGAAGCCGGACACCGACACGTAGATCCCGCGCGGGTGGACCTCGGCGATGTCGGAGTAGCCCAGGCCGAGGCGGTCCATCGACCCGGCCTTCGAGTTCTCCGCGATCACGTCGAACTTCCTGGCCAGGTCCAGGACCAGCTGGCGGCCGCGCGGGTCCTTCAGGTTCACGCAGAGGCTGCGCTTGCCCAGGTTGTTGCGGAGGAACGTGGCGCCCACGTTCCGGCCGGACGGGTCCTTCATCGCGGGCAGGGCGCCGCGGCCGGAGTCACCCAGGCCCGGCGGTTCCACCTTCACGACGTCGGCGCCCAGGTGGGCCAGGAGCTGGGTGGCGTAGGGGAGGGCCTGCATCTGCTCCAGCGCGAGGATCCGCACGCCCTCGAGGGGCAGCGCTTTCCGGAGAGACTCGGGCTGGGAACCACTGGGCGTCGAGTGCATGTCTTGTATTATATATTTCATGCGAGATTTGAGGACTGCCTGATGGCCGGCCCGGCGACGACGGGTCCGCGCGGCATCACCGGATGGGGTGTCCACCTTCCGTACCGCAGGCTTGACCGGTCCGCCATCAAGGCCGTGGCCGGGCAGGGCGGCGGAACCGGCACCAGGACCGTGGCCTCCTACGACGAGGACACGACCACGATGGGAGCCGAGGCGGCCCGCGCCGCGCTGCGCGACAGCGACGGGAAGCGGCGCCCGGACGCGCTGTGGTTCGCGACGACCGAGCCCGCCTACGCCGACCGGACCAACGCGAACGCCATTCACGCGGTTCTCCGCCTCGACCGCGGCGTCCCGGCCTACGACGCCGTCGGCTCCGTCCGCTCCGCGCTCGGCGCCCTCCGCGCGGCCTGGCAGGGAAACGGCGCCGTCCTGGTCGTCGCCTCCGACACTCGCACCGGCCTTCCCGGCGGCCCCGACGAGGCGGCCGGCGGTGACGCCGCCGCGGCCCTCCTGATCGGGGACGACGACCCGGTCGCCGAGATCGTCGCCTGGGAGTCGGCCACCGAGGAGTTCCTGGACCGCTGGCGCGCCCCCGGGGATGCCCGCTCCAGGCTGTGGGAGGAGCGGTTCGGCGAGAACCGCTACGCCGACCTCGCCGCCGAGGCCCTCAAACTGGCCCTGGGCAGCGCCGGGATCGAAGCCGGGGAGGTCAGCCGGCTCATCGTGGCGGGCGGAACCGAGCGGTCGGCCTCCGCCGTCGCCCGGAAGTCCGGCGTCCCCTCCAGCCAGGTCGCCGACCGTCTCAAAGACACCGTCGGCAACCCCGGGGCCGCGCAGCCCGCCCTCCTGCTCGCCCGCGAACTGGAGGAGGCCGAGCCCGGGCAGAACATCGTCCTGCTCACCCTGGCCGACGGCGCCGACGCGATCGTCCTCCGCACCACCGACGCTCTCAGGAACTACCACCCGGCCAAGCCGGTGCGGTCCCAGCTAGCGGCGAGCGGCCCGGTCGCCTACGGCCGTTACCTGCACTGGCGCGGCCTGCTGCCGGTCGAGCCGCCGCGGCGCCCGGAGCCGGCCCGGGTCTCCTCGCCCGCCGCGAACCGGAACGCCGGCTACAAGTTCGGCTTTCCCAGGTCCGGCACCCAGGGCACCATCGTCACGTTCACGATCGACAAGCTCTCCTACAGCCTCAGCCCGCCGCTCGTGTTCGCGATCGTCGACTTCGACCCGGCCCCAGACGGCGCGGGCGGCCGGATGCCGGTCGAGCTCACCGACACCGACCCGGACGATGTGGCGATCGGCGGCCGGGTCGAGATGACGTTCCGGAGGCTCGCCACCAGCGACGGCATTCACAACTACTTCTGGAAGGCCCGGCCGGTCCGGGCAGCGCGGGAGGAAAAGTAGAGATGGCTTCACACGGAATCGCTGACCGGGTCGCCATCATCGGGATGGGCTGTACCCGCTTCGGCGAGCACTGGGACAAGGGCCTGGACGAACTGCTCCAGGCCGCGGCCGGCGAGACGTTCTCCAGCGCCGGCGTCACCAAGGATGACGTCGACGCCTACTGGTTCGGCACCGCCCAGTCCGCGATGAGCGGCATCGCCCTCGCGAAACCGCTCGGCCTGGCCGGCAAGCCCGTCACCCGGGTGGAGAACTACTGCGCCACCGGGTCGGAGGCCCTGCGGCAGGCGGCGTACGCCGTCGCCTCCGGGGCCTACGACATGGCGATGGCGATCGGGGGGGAGAAGGTCAAGGACGGCGGCTACCAGGGACTCAACGCCTTCCCGATCCCCGGCGACGGCACCGCCCGCAGCGTCACGGCGGCGGCGATGTTCTCCATGGTCGCCCCCGCGTACGCCAGGAAGTACGGCGTGGACACCGGGGAGATGAAGAAGGCCCTGGCCCGGGTGGCGTCCAAGAACCATCGCAACGGCGCCCGCAACCCGAGGGCCCAGTTCCGCAAGGAGTACTCGGTCGAGGCGCTGTGCGCGATGCCCGCGGTCGCGGGCGGGCTGTCGGTGTTCGACTGCGCCGGCGTGGCCGACGGCGCAGCCGCGGCGATCGTCGTCCGGGCCGAGGACGCGCGCAAGTACACGGACAAGCCGCTGATCATCAAGGCGCTGTCCCTGGTCGCCGGGAACGGCGGCGGCCTCGAGGATCCGTCGTATGACTACACGACGTTCCCCGAGGTCGCGGCCTCCGCCCGCGACGCCTACGCCCAGGCCGGCGTGAAAGACCCGAGGCGCGAACTGGCCATGGTGGAGTGCCACGACTGCTTCACCCCGACCGAGGTCGTCCTCACCGAGGACCTCGGCCTGACCGGGCGCGGCACCGCGTGGACCGAAGTCCTCAAGGGCACCTTCGACCTCGAGGGCGAGGTGCCGGTGAACCCGGACGGCGGCCTGAAGGCGTTCGGCCACCCAGTGGGAGCCTCCGGCCTGCGGATGATGTTCGAGGCCTGGCTGCAGCTCCGGGGCGAGGCCCCGGACGACCGGCGGATCTCCACCTGCGGGAACCGCAAGCTCGCCCTCACCCACAACCTCGGCGGCTACCCCGGCGAGATGGTCAGCTTCGTATCGATCGTAGGAGTGGAATGAGCTCGCTGATCAGCCAGCAGTCCGGCGGCGTCCTCTGGCTGCGCCTCAACCGCCCGAAGGCCCGCAACGGCATCGACTCCGAACTCCGCGACGCGCTGCGCGACGCGCTGTCCGGCGCCGACCTCGACCGGTCCGTCCGCGCGATCGTGATCGCGGGGGAGCCGGACTTCTGCGTCGGCGCCGACCTGTCGGCGGCCGACGCCGCCCCGCCGGAGAACCCCCTCGACTACCGGACCCCGATGCTGCCCTACCAGGACCTGTTCCGCCGGCTGTGGGAACTGGAGACCCCGGTGGTCAGCGCGGTCCGCGGCCGGGTCGCGGGCATCGGCTGGATGCTGGCGCTCCTGGCCGACCTGGTCGTGGCGTCCGACAGCGCCAAGTGGACGCACGTGTTCACCCGGCGCGGCATGGCCCCGCACGCCGGCGACCCGTTCTTCCTGCCAAGGGTCCTGCCGTTCCACGTCCTGAACGAGATCGCGCTCCTCGGCGACACGGTCACCTCCGCCGACCTGCGGCAGTGGGGCGCCGTCAACCGGCTGGTCGCCGACGATGACGTGGAGAAGACCGCCGGGGAACTCGCGGAACGCCTGGCGTCCGGCCCCACCCTGAGCCTGGGCCAGGCCAAGCGCCTGTACCGCCGCTCCCTGGTCAGCGACATGACCACGGCCTTCGCCGAGGAGTCCGCCGCCATCGCCATGCTGTCGGGTACCGAGGACCGCGCTGAGGGCACCGCCTCCCTGATGGAAGGCAGAAGACCCAAATTCCAGGGCCGCTGACCCCTGGCGGCTCCTCCCCGTTACTCCGGCAGGCCCTGCTGGAATCCGGTGAAAGGGTCTTCGCTGACCCAGCTCCAGGTCTGCGGCCCGGGCTGCCCGTTGAGCAGGACGCTAAGCTGCGTGGCCTGCTCCGAGACGGCTTCTGTGCCCTGGTTCCTGGCCTCGCGGGCTCCCCAGAAAGCGGCGGCCTGTGCCCGGTACGCGAGCTCGATATTCCGGCACTCGGCCTCCAGGAGCGTGGTGCGGCAGGCCAGGAGCGAGTCGCTGGTGATCTGCAGTTCTATGGCGCACTTGCGGATCAAGTCGGCGAAATCCGTCTCAATGTCGTCGAGAGTGCCGGCCGCCCAGATCGCGGGCGGCCACTGGCGCAGCTGCGCGGCCGACCGTCCTCTGGCGGCGCCGAATTTGTGGCCGGTGAGATCCATGCTGTCGGAGGCGTGGGCGATCCGCCGGGCGCCGTAGTCATAGCTGGACGCTTCGAAGGCCAGCACGTTGTACTGCCATGTGGTGGCCAGCCGAGGGCGGGACAGGCCGCTGCCGCCGCTGTGCCATGCGGTGCGCAGCCGCACGGCTTCGGAGGCCAGCAGGTCCTCAAGCTGGCCCAGCCGCGACTGGACATTCTCCCGGGTCCACTGGACGGCGGGCATCTGGCGCAGGCGTTCCTGGCTGAACATCGCTCCGTGGCGGTCGACGGGAGAGGTGGCCCGGTAGATCTCGTCCAGGAGCCCTTCGAGCTCCCAGATCACCGCGGACTTCACCGCTGTCACGTGGTCCGCCATCGCGTACTGTGCGGATTCCGCAACGCTGAGGGTTTCCGTCAGCTGATCAATCCGGTATACGGCGCCGCGGCACCAGTAGGACGCGAACGCCTCGACCGACCGGCCTTCATTGGCCTCGGCGACAGTCTGAGCCCCGCCGTGGGCGTCCGCGGCCGCCTCGTCCGTGAGCGCCGCTATCCAGCGATGCCCGATGGCTGCCGCTTCGAATTCACCTTCATCGATATTAGGCCATTCAAGTTCCAGCAAGTCCAGCACCCAAGGTAGATGGCTTGGGAGCCTGATGCCCATTCAATTCTCCCGACCAAGGCCAGTGCGGATTGTCCCGTCTTCGTGAGGCGATAAATATACAGCAAAGCCGGGCTATCCGCGGTTCCGGGGTAACGCCTGGATGTGCAGCCGGTCTCCGATAGTTTCACTGCCCCGAATTCGTTGACGTTCGTCTATGTAAATGTGAACATCCCGGTTGCGGGCCAGCGGGGATACATCGGTTCCCGCGGAGATCCCGGCGATCCACAGGCGCCGCAGGTGCGGGAGCCCGGACAGCGGTGTCAGGTCCCGGACACCGGTGTAGCGCACGTCCAGCGCTCGCAGGCAGGTCTGGCTGGCGAGCGGCGTCAAATCGGTGATGGACGAATTGCCGGGCAGTCGCAGGTCTTCAAGGCGAAGCGTGCTCAGTCCTTCGAGTCCGCTGACCCAGCCACAGTCCTTCAGCGCTAGGTGGGCCAGGCCCGGAGCAGCCTTGGCCAGGGCGTGTAGCGCGCCGGGTTCCAGGCCAGCGCCTACAAGGGACAGCGACCGGACGTCGCTCAGCGGGGGAAGCTGGCCCGGGTCCCGCAGCCGGCCGCAGCCCACCAGTGACAGGGCGCTCAACTCGGTGAAACGCGCGAGGGAGGAGTAATCGTCAATATTATCGCAGGTCGTGAGCCAGATTCTGCGCAGCTGGGGAAGTGAATTCAGGAATGACAGTTCCGCGAGCCCGGGAGCCCCGATGGAAAGTTCCGCGAGCTGAGGAAGGCGCGGAAGTCCGGATAGCCCGGTCCCGGCGTCGCGAATATGAATGAGAAGTGTCCGGAGTGATTCCGCGTGCCGGGTCAGAAAACGGAAATCCGCGGGCGAGGGGAGTGTCACCTGCAGCCGGGAGAGCGGTGATACTGTCCCGAGCGCGGCCAGCTGCGTTTCCGAATCCGTGAGGTACAGACCGCCGCCGGGCGGCCGGCCGGACAAGACGCGCGCGGCGTACTCGCCGGAGTCAAAGTAGTCCCAGGCCCGGCTGATCTCCATCTCGACCGCGGGACGCTGGTCCGCAGCATACCGGCGGAGCAGGTCGAGCGCCTCCGGCCCGTTGACCAGCCAGACCGTGCGGACACAGCAGGCCGCCTGGCCTTCGGACAACCGGTCGAGCACGGGGGGAAGCCGCGACAGCACATCTTTGCCCGCGGTGGCCAGTGCCCGGGCCTCACCGAAATCGTTCGGGGGAATGAGGGAGGCGACGCACTCGTCGATCACCGCACGGATGCCGGCGGAGATGGAAGGAAGCGCCTCCCAGCACGACACGATCAGCCGCCGCAGCCGAGTCGACTGGTCCCGTTCCGCCCGTGCGCGAGCCGCGATGCCCGTGATCAGGCTCTCGCGCATCGGCTCGATGGCACAGCCCGCGGCCATGAGCACGGTCTCCCGCCACTGCTGCAGATGGGCCTTCCCGATGAGCAGCCCCATGTCCCCGAGGTCGGCCGCGCGGCGGGCGGCCAGGTACTCCTGGAGGGTGCGATGCACAAACCCGACGTAGTCCTTCACCGGCTGCTGCAGGACACCGCTGCGCTCGAGAAGCGTCCGCACCACCGTGTCCGGGCTTGTATGAACCTGCGGCATGGTAGCCAGCCGCTCGGACACGAGTCGCCGGGCCGTCATCAGCGGCATCTCGAGCGTGTCGTTCGACTGGAGGTACCAGGCCAGGTCCTGCAGCAGGATGAGCTTCTCTTTGCTCTCCAGCGGGACGGTCAGAGCGCTCGGCACGCCCCGTCCGGCGTCGCGGGTGTCGGTGAGAAGGTTGACCGCCTGGGAGTACAGGCTCATGCGATTGCGGGGAAGGGCGTCTTCCCGGTCCAGGTTGAGCGCGCACAGCATGGCCGCGAGCAGCGGGGTGCTGGCCAGGGTCCGCAAGTGAGGGGAGGCCTCCATCCGTGCTAGCAGCTTCGCCTCGTACGCGGGCAGCCGTTCCGGGGCGCACGGAAGGCCGTCATAGTCACGGACCGCCTTGTGCCAGTTGCGGACGAAAGCGCGAAGATCCGCCGGCCCGAGTGACTCCAGGAAGGCCGTGCCGAATCCCTCGGCGCTGAGCCAGTTCGCTTCCGCCGCGGCGGGACGGGCCGTGACGATGACGCGGATGCCCGGGAACTGCGAGGTAAGCCGGGAGAGCCAGGAACGGGTCTCGTCGCGCCGGGCATCAGTGATCTCATCGATGCCGTCGACCAGCAGCAGCGCCCTTCCGGACGACAGCTGCCGGTGGGCCCACGCCTTCGGCATGACCCCGCCCAGCTCCGGTGTCACGTCGTCCAGGAATTCTTCCGGCCGGGGCAGCGGCTGGCCCGGGTTCGCGTGCCTGCGGAGCTTGATCAGGAACGGGACGCGGCCGTTGAGCGGCGTCAGTTCCCCGGTGAACGCGCCCAGCGCGGCCGTGACCGCGAGCCAGCGCAGCAGCGTGGTCTTGCCGCCCCCGGCCTCGCCCCGGATGAGCATCCAGGAACGCTTGCTCAGAGCGTGCTCAACGCGAACGGTGTCCGGTTCGCGGCGACGCGACCGCCACTCGTCGACGCGGAGGGGATCTCCCGCGTCCCGGTCCCGTGCCTTGCCCTCGTCGGTGACGTTGAGACTGATGTAGGCGACGCTTAGGGCCGTCCGGGGCCGCTTGAACCGGTCGAGTCCGACGCCGTGGAGTTCCAGTTGGTCCAGAGCGTCAATGATGGCTGCCAGGTAGCGGCGGCTGAATTCCTCATCCAGGGAATCGCCTTCGGGGGCGTCGAGAGTCCGGGCCGGGAGGCGGGCCAGGATGGAGTCCAGGGAATTGACCGCGTCGGACAGCCGGGCCATGGACTCGACCTCGGCCCGCTCGGTGAACTCCGGCAAGTGGATGAGGATGTGCGCGAGGCAGTCGCAGCATTCGTCGAGGAGGACGTCGTACAGCCGCGCGCCGGCGTCGCCGAATTCAGCCTCAGCCTGGCGCGGCGGGAAGGTCTTCCTGATCCGGCTCGCGACCTTTACCGGGTCCATATTGTCGCCCAGCAGCGCCTTGTCCGACAGATCGGCGCCGTCGAGCACTCGTACGACCTGGTCGATGACGGCCCTCCGGGTACCGTCATCGAGGCCCCGGAATTCCTGTTCGATCAGCGGCAGGATCCGTTCGTAGACGGAGTCGGCGAGTGCCTCGAACTGGCGTGTGGTCTTGCGCCGGAGGAGCTGATCGCGGAACCCGGCCGCCATGAGCTCGGTCAGGTCGGCGGTCCTTCCCTTCCGCTCTCGCGGCCAGTCCAGCCACTTCCTCGCGACGAGACCTGCCGCCGAGTGCCCGGCCTTCAGCACCGCCGACTCTATGATCATGTGCGATTACGTTACCGACTATCCGGGTATTTGAGTCGGTTTTTGATGGTCGTGAAAGCCGGTGTTCTACCGGTAGCGGAGGTAGCGCTGGCGGGTGCGGGCGAAGGCGGCCAGGTCGGTCTGCCAGCCGGCGACGATCTCGGCGGTGGTCTTGCCCGCGTCCACCGACGTCCGGATCCACTCCGAACCGGACAGGGAGTCGATCCAGTTCACGGCCTCGCCCGGGTAGTTCCAGCCGAAATGCTTCGGGTACAGGCGCTTGGCCGTGACCAGCATCGCGACGGTGGTGGTGATGGCGTCGGACGATCCGGGGTCGGTCACGTAGCACTGGACGCCGCCGCACACGGTGTTCGCGTACCGGTCCGAGGCCGGCTCGACGTATTCCTCGCGGAAGCGGGCGCCGCGCACGCCGAGGGCGGGCAGTTCCGCGTTCAGCGTGTCGGCCCAGCGGTAGTCGATGTAGGGGGCCGTGATCAGCTCGAACGGCCGGGTGGTGCCGCGGCCGTCGGACAGGTTGGTGCCCTCGAACAGGCCGGTGCCGTAGTAGACGAGGGCGGTGTCCGGGGTTGGCATGTTCGGTGACGGCATCACCCAGGGCAGCCCGGTCTGGTCGTAGGACAGGCCGCGCCGCCAGCCGGTCATCGGGACCACCGTCAGGTCGGCCTTCTTGCCGCCCGCGTCGGAGGGCACGAACTCCTCGTTGAACAGGGCGGCGAGTTCCCCGACGGTCATCGCGTGCTGCTGGCTGACCGGTTTCAGGCCGACGAACGACTCCTGGGCCGGGCGCATGACCGGGCCCGACGGCCGGAGCCCGCCCAGCGGGTTCGGCCGGTCCAGCACGATGAACGGGATGCCGAGGGTCGCCGCGGCGGCCAGGCCCAGGTACATGGTCCAGATGTAGGTGTAGAAGCGGGCCCCGGCGTCCTGGATGTCGAAGCCGAGCGCCTGCACCCCGGACTGCCGGATCACCTTCACGGTGCTGGCCACGTCGGTGCCGTACAGGTTGTAGACGGGCAGTTTCGTCTTCGGGTCGGTGGTGTTGCCCTCCCCGCCGCCGGCCTGCGCGGTGCCGCGGAACCCGTGCTCCGGCCCGAACACCGCGGTCAGGTGTACGTCCCGGGACGCGTGCATGACGTCGACCTCGTGCGTGAGGTCGGACGTGATCGACGTCGGGTTCGCGATGATCCCGAACCTCTTCCCGGCCACCTGCCGGTACCCGCCCGCCGCGAACTGGTCGAACCCGGACCGCACCGTGGACGCCGTCTGCCCCGGCGTCTGGGCTGCCCTGCTGTCGGTTCCGCCGCACGCGGCCAGCGCCCCCGCCGCCGTCGTGACCGCCCCGGCCGCCATGAAATCCCGCCTGCTAACCCCCATGGTCGGCAGGGTACCGGGAAACTCAGAGGAAACTGAAAAATAACGCACGACAACTCTGCAATTGGCCTGGCTAACGTTTCCATGTGACATCTCCATACAGCCACGGCGCGCGGGCCACGCGCGTCGACATGCCCGCCCTCAGCGAGCCGGGGCGGTCCGGCGGGGCCGAGGGGAACGAGCGGCTGACCGTGATTACCGGGACGGTGCTGCTGATCCTGCTGGCCGCCGAGGGGTTCACGATCCTGCGCCTCAGTTCCCTGCTGACGCTGCATTTCTTCCTGGGCATGCTGCTGCTGGGGCCGGTCGCGCTGAAGGCCGGCTCGGTCACCTACCGGTTCTTCCGCTACTACAGCGGGAACGAGCCGTACCGGCGCAAGGGGCCTCCGCATCCGCTGCTCCGGATCCTCGGCCCGTTCATCATGCTGCTGACGATCGGGGTTTTCGGATCCGGCGTGATCCTCGGGCTGGTCGGCCCGTCGGCGCGGCAGCCCTGGCTGCTGCTCCACAAGGCCACCTTCATCCTCTGGTTCGGCGCGATGGCCATCCACGTGCTGGCCTACATCCGCCGCCTGCCCCGGCTCCTGTCGGCCGAGGCCCGGGGAGGGACGCCGGCGATCGGCGGCCGGGGAGTCCGGCTGTCGCTCCTGACCGCGTCGCTGGCCGCGGGACTGGTCATCGCCCTGCTGACGGTCCACGACGTCGGGGTCTGGCAGACATCAGGCTTCCTCACTCACCATGGCCACCATCACCGGATCGGCTAGAAGTCCGATCCTCCGTCGACGTTGATGTCGGCGCCGGTCATGTAGGAGTTGGCGCGGGAGGCGACGAACGCGATGACCGGGCCGATCTCCTTCGGGTCCCCGGCCCGGCGCAGGTAGGCGGGGTGCCCGAAGTCTTCCTCGATGACGCGCATCGCGTCGTGCAGGTTCTCGGGGTCGATGTTCCGCGAAGCCGGCTGCGCCCGCAGGTAGCCCTTCATCCCCGCGGACAGGAACGACCCGGGCGACACCGTGTTGACCAGGATTCCCTCCGGTGCCAGGCTGACCGACAGGTTCTTGCTGACGCTGGTCAGGGCCGCCTTGGCCGCGGTGTAGGAGACGATGCCGGGGGACTGGCGGCGGGTGGAGTGCGCCGATACGTTCACGATCCGGGCCCACTCCGCCGCCCGCAGCAGCGGCAGCGCCGCCCGCACGCACCTGATAGCGCCGATGGTGCCGATGTCGAAGGTGGCCGCCCACTCCTCGTCGGTGGTGCCCGCGAAGTCGCTGACCCCGACCTCGACCGGGCCGGTCGCGTTGACCAGGGCGTTCAGGGTTCCCCAGCGGTCGGCCACCACGGAGAACGCGGCCTCGACGCTGGCGGCGTCGGTGATGTCGGCGCTGAGCGCGAGCGTGTCGGCGGCGCCGAGTTCCCGCAGGGCCGAGACGGTCTCGTCCAGGGCGTCCTTCGACCGGGCCAGCACCGCGACCTTCGCCCCGTCGGCGGCGAACCGCTCGGCGGCCGCCCGCCCCATGCCCTTCGACCCGCCGTTGACGACGACGGCGGCGTCCTTCAGTCCCAGGTCCATCAGGAACCCCTCCTTAGGTTCGCGATTAGTGTCGTGATGGCAGCGGAAACAGCGAACATAACGACGGGGGCGCGACCTGGGCCCGCAGTTCGTCTTTGCGGACCTTGCCGGTGGAGTTCCGGGGAAAGTCACCGGCGACCTCCAGCCGTTCCGGCCACCGCAGCGGGGGCACGCCCCGGTCCCTCAGGTGGGCGACCACCGCGGCCAGGGCGGGGGGCCGGGCCGGGTCGGCGGGGACGACGACAGCGCACGCGATCTCGCCGCGCTCGGCGTCGGGCAGCCCGATCACGGCCACGTCCGTGACGCCGGGGAAGGTCAGCACGTCCAGTTCGATCGCCCGGGCGCTGAGCGTCTCGCCCTTGCGGATGATCACGTCCTTGAGGCGGCCGGTGATCCTCACGTACCCGTCGGCGTCGACGGCGCCGAGGTCGCCGGTCCTCAGGTAGCCGTCGTCGTCGAACGCGCCGGCGTTCAGCGCCGGGTCGGCGTAGCCGCGCATCATCTGCGGCGCCTTCACCCGCAGTTCGGAGTCGACGACGATGAACTCCACGCCGGGGCCGGGGCGGCCCTCGGTGAGGGCGATCTTCTCGTCCGGGTCGGTGACCGCGGCCATAGTCAGAATCGGGGCCTCGGTCATCCCGTATCCCGAGAGCATGCCGGGGGTGCCCATGAGCCGCTTCACGTCCTCGTGCAGGGACGGCGGGCGGGGAGAGGCGCCCCCGGTCATGACGCGCAGGTCCGGGAAGAGCGGCCGCCCCGGGTTCTCGCGCTGCAGGCCGGTATACAGCTGGGTGAACACGGTCCCGCAGCCGCCGACCGTCACCCGTTCCCGCCGCTGGAGCGCGGTCGTCCGCTCCAGGTCGAACGAGGAGTCCAGGATCAGCGCGCAGCCGCTCATCAGCGACGCGGCCAGCCACGTCCCGCAGCCGCCGACGTGGGCGACGGGAAACACGGCGCCGACCCGGTCGCGTTTGGTCAGGGCCAGGGCGCGGGCCATGCCGGACGCCGACGCCAGCAGCGACGCGTCGGTGTGCAACGCGCCCTTCGGGTCGGCGGTGGTGCCGGAGGTGTAGAACACCCATCGCACCGGGTCGCCGTCCGCGCCGGCGGGCGGGGGAACGTCCCCGGACCCGGGGCGGACCTGCGCGAGATCGGTGATGATCAGGCCGGCGCCGGTCTGGGCGGTGACGAAGTCCAGGTTGTCCTGGCCGTAGCCGGGGATCACCGGGTTCTGGACCGCGCCCAGCCGGGCCAGGGCCGCGGTCAGGGCCAGGGTCTCCACGGTGCTGGGCAGCTGCCAGGTGACCGCGCTGCCCGGTCGCACTCCCTGGGCGGCCAGGTCAGCGGAGATCCGTTCGGCCAAACCCTTGAACTGGCCGAACGAAACGTGGCGGCCGGTCTCGTCGGCGAGCATGTTCGCGTCCGGCGTGGCGGCCGCGCGGCGCTCGACCAGGTCCCAGAGGGTCATACCGACGAGCGGATGAGCATCTCGGCGACGCAGGCGGGCTTGGGCCTGCCCTCGGCTTCCCAGGTGAAGGTGATGGCGATCTGCACGGAGTTCTCGCTGATGTCCTTCACCGAGGACAGGACGGCGCCGAGGCGGATCTTGGAGTCGACCGGGACCGGGGAGGGGAAGCGGATCTTGTCGTAGCCGTAGTTGACGCTCATCTTCAGGCCGTCGATCCGGTAGATCTCCTTGGCGTGCCGGGGCCCGAGGGACAGGGTGAGCAGTCCGTGGGCGATCGTGGAGCCGAAGGGGCCGTCCTTGGCGCGCTCGGGGTCGACGTGGATCCACTGGTCGTCGCCGGTGAGGGCCGCGAACGCGTCGATGTCGGCCTGGGTGACGGGCTGGTACTCGCTGTAGCCGAGGTGCTCTCCGACGGCCGCCCTGATCTCGTCGATCCCGTTGAAGACTCGCATCGCGTCCCTCTCGTCCCTCATGCGGCGAACATTAGATTTTGTATAAAAAATATAGCATGAGAGGGCGGGGCGGCAGGAGGACTGTCCGGGGCCGGCTACCGGGCCGGGACGGTCCACATCCGGACCTGGCCGGAGCCGCTGCCGGTCGCCAGGATCGTTCCGGCCGGGTTGAACGCCACCGAGTCCGCGCCCGGGACCGCGGCCTGAGCGGTCATCTTCCCGGAGGCGGCGTTCCAGACGTCGGCCATGCCATTGCCGTCGGCGACCGCGAGGGCGCGGCCGTCGTGGCTGAAGGCGAGCGCCTTCACTCCCTTGCTCCCCGGGTCGGTCACGGTGGAGACCGTCTGCTTGCTGGCCGCGTCGATCAGTTTCACCTGGCCCGGGCCGGCGGCCACCGCCAGGGTCCGGCCGTCGGGACTGAACGCGATCGGGCCCGTGACGCCGCCGGGCTTCACGGTGGCCGACAGGGACTTCCCGGAGACGTTCCACAGGTAGACGGCGCGGGTGGCGGGGTCGCTGGCGGCCACGGTCCGGCCGTCGGGGCTGAACGCGACCCCGCTGACCCGGGCGGTGCCGGGCAGGCCCGGCAGCGTGGCGGTCCACTGGCCGCTGGCCGCGTTCAGCAGCCGGACCACCGGCGTCGACCCGGCCCGGAGCTGGCCGCCGACCACGAGGGTCTTGCTGTCGGGGCTGAACGCGAGGCACCGGGGGATGGTGTCGAACCGGTACACGGTGTTGACGTGCTTGGCGGCGTTCCACAGGTAGAGGTCGGCGCCGGCGACGGCCAGCATCTGCCCCGACGGGCTGAACGCCAGGCCGGTGCTGGTGCCGAAATAGGGGAAGATGCTGGTCTGCGTACCGCTGGAGGCGTTCCACTCGGGGGCCTTGTTCGCCCCGGTCGGGCTCGTGTTGTCGGCCGCGGCGAGCATCGTCCCGTCGGCGTTGAAGGACAGGCTGGTCGCGGAGCCCCCGCCCGGGGCCTTCAGCGCCGGGCCCTTGGCGGCCAGCGGCGGGGCGTTGCCGGTGGACTGCTGGCTCTGACCACCGCCCCCGTGGTGCATGGTGCCCAGGAGGATGCCGACGGTGGCCCCCGCCAGGACGACGACGGCCGCGGCGGCCGACGAGGCGATGATGACGGTCCGGCGGCGGGACCCGGGCTTCGGCTGTCCGGGGCCGGTTCCGGGGCCGGTTCCGGGGTCGGCGGGCTGCCGCGGGCCGGTGGCCCCGGCCGGAGCGTCGAGCCGGGTGCCCGGCTGGGCCTGGACGCCGGAGGGATTGGACGGGTGCGGCGGATAGGCCGGGTTCGAGGGGCTGGACGGGTGCGGCGGCGCCGGGACCGACGGGGCCGGGACCCCGATCGGGACGGCCCGGCCCTGCCACATCGGGGTGCGCTCCTCCTGCTCCCGGACCCGGCGCAGCAGCCTGCTCGCCTCGTCGGCGGTGAGGCGCTGGTCCGGGTCGCGCCGCAGCAGACCGGAGATCGCCTCGGCCAGGGCCGGGTCGCAGCCGGGCACCGGGACGGGGTCGGTCAGGATGGCCCGCATGGTCGCGGCGTCGGTGTCCCGGTCGAACGGGGCCCAGCCCGCGACCGCGTAGAACAGGGTGGCGCCGAGCGACCACAGGTCGCTGCTGGCCGCGATATCCCGGCCCTCGAACATCTCCGGCGCCATGTAGGCCAGGGTGCCGGCGACGCCGCCGCCGCGCGTGATCCGGGCGCCGCCGAGGACGTGCGCGATGCCGAAGTCGGTGAGCTTGGCCCGTTCGCCCCGCGCGATCAGGACGTTTCCCGGCTTGATGTCCCGGTGAACGATGCCGAGCTGGTGCGCTTCGGTGAGGACGTCGAGGAGTTCCAGGCCGATCTTCGCGACCAGGGGAGAGGCCAGCGAACCGCCGTGCCGGGACACCAGCCCGGCCAGCGTGGGTCCGTCGACGAACTCCATGACCAGGTAGATCGTGTCGTCGTTCGCGGTGGCCGGGATGACATGGTGCAGGGTGACGGCGTTCGGGTGGCTGATCTGGGCCGCGCTGCGCGCCTCGGAGTAGGCCCGCTGCATGTAGGTGCCGCGCTCGTCGTCGGAGGACCCGCCCGGCGGCCGGAGTTCCTTGACCGCGACCCGGCGCCCGGTGACGGTGTCATCGGCCAGCCACACGGTGCCCATGCCGCCGCGGCCGAGTTCGCTGAGCAGATGGTATTGCCCGGCGATCGTCCGGCCCGTCGTCCGGGCCTCGCTTTCCGACATGTACTCTCCCGTCCCCGAAGACCCACGGCAGATACCAGGATCCTTGCCCAGCAACCGTTCTAATTATGACACCGACGGCCAAGACCGCTGTTCCGGGTTGTACGCGGATCAGCCGGCGGGACGCCGGATCCGCATGCCCGGGCGGCGGCGGTGCACGGTCAGGTAGCACAGGCCGCTGTCGCCGGCCTCGAGGGCGCGGCTGGAGGTGCGGGGGAGCCAGAGGAGCAGCCCCGGGGTGAGGGGCCGCTCGCCCTCGACGGTCGTGAGCGTGCCGCCGCCGGACAGGACCAGGAGCATGACGTCGAGGTCGGGTTCGGCGTGCGTGCCCACCCGTTCTCCCGGCGGCAGCCGGACGACGTTGGAGTCCAGCTGGCGGCCGGGCTCGGCCAGGCGCCACAGCGCGCCCGCGTCGTTCCCGGCGCCGGCGACCAGCCCGGTCGTGTCGCACAGCACCCGCGGGACCTCGTCGTGTGTCGTCATGGCTGCCGTTATAGCAGGAGTCAGCGGAAGATCCCGGCGAGGGTGACACCGGCCATGACCACCATGATCAGCGCGGCCAGGCGGCTGATCCACCGCATCGGCAGGACTCGCAGCAGTCCCCGCCCGCCCGTGATGGCCAGCGCCGCCACCAGCCACAGTGCGGTCACCGCGCCGGTCCCGACGGCGAGCGGATCGTGATACCGGGCGGCCAGGCTGGCGATCACGATGTCCGACAGGTCGCCCAGCTCGGCCACCGCGATCACCCCGAACGAGGTCGCCGCCACCGCCCAGAACCCGGCGGCGTCCTTCTTCAGGCGGGCCTCGTCGTCGTCATCGTCGTCGCCCGCGCGCAGGATCAGCACCGCTCCGGCGAGGAAGACCACGGTCACGATGAATTCCAGGAGCCGCCGGGGGAGTAGGGCGAGCAGGCTGCCCGCCGTGACCGCCAGCACGACGTGCAGCGCGAACGCCGCCGCCGTCCCGGCGAACGCCGCCGACGGCCGGTACCGGGTACCCAGCACGAGGGCGGCGAGGCCCGAGTTGTCCGGCAGTTCGGCGACGGTGACCGTCCCGAATACGATCGCGGCGATGATCAGCGACGACACCGCGGTCACCTCCAGGTTCGGAGCTTGTTACCCGCCGGTTGACAGCGCCTCTCCCTTAACCGTAACGTCCCGCTTGCCCCGACAGAAGGATGCGATATGCCGATTGCCATCAGCGACGAGCATCGCGAGCTCGCGCAGACCGTCTCCGAGTTCCTGACCGCGCGCAAGTCCCTGGCCGCGAACCGCGAACTCCTCGAAGCTCCCGCCGACGGCCTGCCCGCCTTCTGGAACGAGATCGCCGGCCTCGGCTGGCTGGGGCTGCACCTGCCCGAGGAGCACGGCGGCTCCGGCTTCGGCCTGTCCGAGCTGGTCATCGTGGCCGAGGAACTGGGCCGGGCCGTGACCCCCGGGCCGTTCGTCCCCACGGCCATCGCCAGCGCGGTGATCGCCGCGGCCGGCTCCGATGACCTGAAGTCGAGGCTGCTTCCCGGCCTGGCCGACGGATCGGTGACCGGAGCGGTCGCCCTGAACGAGTCCTGTGTCGCCATCGGCGGGCACCTGGCCGGCGTCGTGCTCACGGTCTCCGGAGACGATGTCCTCGTCATCGACGGCAAGGACGCCGTCAAGGCCGAGGTCCCCGCGAACATCGACCCGTCCCGCCGCGCCGCGCGGATCACGGCCGACGGCGCGCCCTCGGCCACGCTGCCCGGCGCCCGGACCCTCCTGACCGACCTGGCCCGGCTCCTGTTCGCCGCCGAGGCCACCGGCGTCGCCCGCGCCTGCACCGACCAGGCCGCCGACTACGCGAAGGTCCGCGAGCAGTTCGGCCGCCCGATCGCCATGTTCCAGGGCGTGAAGCACCACTGCTCCAACATGCTGGTCGCGGCGGAACTCGCGACCGCCGCCGTCTGGGACGCGGCCCGCGCCGCCGACGCGTCTCTCACCGACGACCAGTTCCGCTACACCGCCGCGATCGCCGCCACCCTGGCCCTCCCCGCGGCCAGCCAGAACGCGCAGCTCAACATCCAGGTACACGGCGGCATCGGCTTCACCTGGGAGCACGACGCCCACCTGTTTCTGCGCCGCGCCACCGGCATCGCCGCAGCCGTCAACGAGCGCGAGGCCGCCGCCGACGTCACCGCCCTGACCGCCCAGGGGGTGCGCCGCAAGGGCGCGATCGACCTGCCGCCGGAGGCCGAGGAGATCCGCGCGTCCCTGCGCCCGGAGATCG
>Ga0131853_10008849_pt1 | contig 18359 bp, 13 predicted proteins | sample TergutLab28metaG_FD_92764 | JGI IMG/M metagenome (GOLD analysis project Ga0131853, IMG submission 92764) | Labiotermes labralis P1 segment gut microbial communities from Petit-Saut dam, French Guiana - Lab288 P1 (version 2) (version 2) | ecosystem: Host-associated > Arthropoda: Insects >... | reverse complement strand
GAGGGAAGTAGCTGTACCAGTATTATGACCTGTACCGGAGGCTGCGGTTACAGTTTTTTAGTACTCCTGATGATGGGTGCTGTGACACCCAAAACATGTAGAGTGACTTTGCAGTAAATAAATATCTGCATACTGTTGCATCTGGTTGGATTTTTATTAACAATGAATTACGACGCACGGAACTGTGAGCTTAAAATCGTTTAATGCTCTATAGGAAAAATTTAATACTTGTTCCGAGAGCCATATAAATTACACAAATACACTATGTGGGCACAACATAGAATTGATAAATGTTAAACAAGTTGGTCGTTGAGAACTGCGCTCTTCTGGGCTATTACGAGGCGTGTAGTGGTAATTGCCGACGTTTCGGGGCAACATATCGGTTCCGTCTCTAAGAATCAAGAAAATATCTGGACCGATATGTTGTCCCGAAATGTCGTAAGAAATTACCACTATACGCTGCGTAGAAGCTCAGAAAAAGCGCTGTTCTCAAGTTCTTCGCGGCGTAAACTTGAAATTTTGCAAGCTCTTATTTGTAGTAGGTAGAACTGACCTGACTGTAGTCTTCATAAGATTGGTTGGTTGCTTTGTTGTTGGTTGAACGGTTGGTCGGTTGTTGTTGTTGTTATTGTTTTACTGAATGATTTTATTATGTTTTAATTTAGTGGGGATGTTTCATTAAAACCCATAATAATATACGACATGAAAACGGTATATTATATCCAGGCCGTCGGAACTGTTATTAAAAAATGGAACAATAATATTGTTTATGTAATAATATGCAATTTTTTGAAACAGGAGTAGAGGTCACATCCGAAACATCGTGTAATCCAGTATAAAATATACCTTGGATAGTCAGCAATGTCGGCTGTACCGTTGGTACAATGAATAAACCACTGTCGCATACCTTCAGAGAATTAAACTACATGACCTCTCTTGTTTATCTGCATTGTCATACATTTATATTCGAGTTCTTTTCACCCAAAAAATCCATTTTTAACATTTTAATTGTCTCCGTTTATTTCCAAAACTCACGTTTGTTAAAATACGTGTACAGTGCCTTTCGGTAAGATTTGCACTGTAAATGTGATGCAAAGTTAATAGAATATATTAAACGAGTCGCTATGTGCCTTGTTTTATAAAACATTGTTTCATACATGTAATAGAATACAGAAAAAAATATAGAATTATATACGGTACAACATACCCCGTATTTACATGGGGCTGTGTCTGCGTGTTTGTTCGGACACATTTCCTAACATTTGGATGTTTTAAACTAGGCTGTAACAAGGCAATCGGCCCTGTCCACAAGAATATTTAACATTATCTGGAACCATGGTTATAAATTCTCATATGCAATCCATTCATTTTGAGTTCTGCTTGCGTTCAATTTTATGGAAGTGCTATAAAGAGTTATGTAATATTGTAAATTGCGTACTTTTAAACGAAGGTTGAAGTTCGCTTGTAGAAAGTATGCTATGTATAGAAGTATAATAAAATGTTATGTAAATTAAGGTAAATTTGCCTTGTTGTGAAAATCAAATTCAATATTATTTCTTTGGAAAACAGATCTTGCTTAGGGCACAATAAATTTAAGAAATAAATTTATATTTTTATATATTACCGTCATGTGATTGAAACTGCTGAAATGTGTGTACACACTTCTGGGCTTATAAATGTAATTTAATACTTGTTTTTTTTGCAGAACTTTGATGCTCCCTGATGATGGTTGAAAAATAGCAACCGAAACATGTAGGAGACTAATGAATGTTTTTAAAGTGTTTTAACCAAATAAGGTTTTACAATATTTTAAAGACAAGTTGCAAGAGTTGGTATTTTAAATGAATGTATAACTTGTTGTTTTCTTATACTATAATAATATATTTTTTTGATTCAGTAATTATTCCAACGCCGGAAGCTGGAAGACTGCTCGGAAAACAGCCGTAATTATGGAGAGCAGATGTTGAAGGAACAGGGCATGTGTTTCCAGGAAGGGAGGGGGGGGGGCTTGATATTCTTTTGATAGGGACAAGAGATGGGATGATTTTGACAAGGTATAAAATTTCCAAGAATCTCTTGACTACCTGAGCAACTGCTTATTCAGTAGGCCTACAATAGAAAAGTTTCAATCAGTTGACTGAAGTAGTACATACCTGCGTGTAGAAGACTTTCATATACTTACAAATTAATTTTGAATTGCTTTATATGTGAATAAATATTCCTCCTATTAAAGTATTTTATATTTTTTTTGCAATCCAATACTCATATTGAACATTCGTTCAGTCAAAGGGGAGATAATCATAGGTAACAACTCGTCTGACGTAAAATGTAAAAGTAAAAAGTAATTTCAGATAATCAGCATACAACAGTTGAAGAATAAAAGACCAACTTGATGTCACTTGCTATTTTATTTGACTTCTTATGTGCTCAACATGTTTCGGACATTAATATATCCATCATCAGGAGCTTGCGACTATTCTGTTGAATTACCACATTGGTCATATTGTTCTTGGTTCGATGTGTGTTGGAGTTTCGGTGTGGCTGGGTTGGAGAGGTATCCGTGTTGCAGGCTGAAGCCTGGGAAACCGGAGGGAAAGAGACCACTGGGGAGACCTAGGCGTAGATGGGTGGATAATATTAGGATGGATCTCCAGGAGGTGGGATGTCAGTATATGGACTGGATTGGGCTGGTCCAGGATAGAGACAGGTGGCGGACGCTTGTGAGTGCGGTAATGAACCTTCGGGTTCCGTGAAATGCGGGGAATTTCATGACTAGCTGCAAACCAGTTAGCTTCTCAAGAAGGACTCTGTACCATGGAGTAAGTAAGTAAGTAATCTGTCATGTTGAAATATGTGTCAGTGCCTGATGACGAGGGAAATGTCGAAACATCTAGAATAGTGGTGTGACGTCAACAAAATTTTAATTTGCGTAGCTGTGTATTCTGCATTATGCACGGTTAGTTCTGAAGACAGTATAGGACACATATTGCCAGAAACAAAACATTACCCCAGGTACCAAATTAATGCTTTCGTGTTTACTGCGTAATTCTGTCCCCAATCTTGATCATTTACTGATATATGGGTACACCAATCACAGGAGCCACGTTTCTGTGGCCACGAATTTTGTACTGTGACGCCTAACATTTTTGCACGTCTCTATTCGTGCATTCGATAATCACGCCTGTGAAAACTGAACACTGCTATAGCTTCCCCAGCCATAAAAATATTAAATAATTTTTTAGGTCGCCATTATTATCTCATTATAATCCAGATTGTTCATTGATACAAAAACAATAAACTGATATACAGTAAATTATAAAGTGTTAAGATGAATGATTACTAATTTTTGAATGTCTGACATTTTTAATCCGTCCTAATTATCATGAAGTCTCTCATTTCCATCACAGTACAGCATGCAAAATGGCTATTAAACAACAAATCAATGCACTCAGGACTCAAGTACTGTTCGCTAAGCATTGTGCTGAAGCAGCGATTCTCAAGCAAAAGGTCCTTGTGACCGCATTTAGAGCTTAGGAAAGCGCCTGAAGGTTCGTATCTTCAAGAAATAGTTCGTGTGACTTGAAAAAAAATCCTGTCGATGAAATTATTATTAATTTACGATTTAAATAAAAACATGGGAAAATATTGGGCCTGTATTACGATTATGTAGAGGAAACTTACCCAATGTGCGTACTTCCATGGCTGACCGAAGAAAACCAAACCATATTAGGCTTACATAAGTAACAGCCCACACGGAAGCACAACTTAACGTACGGGTTGCAGCCGTGTAGCCCACAGCAGCAAGTTCAGCGCATAAATTGTCTTTGAATTTACAGCACATACGATAATAATTAGTAACAAGACTTCAGATATTTCCAACAAGAGACTTAATAATATTTCTTGAAAATAGTCAGAGGCCGCATGAGAAATTGCTGGTAGTCGCAATGAGGAATGTTGTAGGTAAAACAGGTTTCTACACAGCACGAATGTACACTATATTTTACCGGATAATACTAATATATGTACAGTAATGTATTCCTAGTGCACCGTAAATCATAGAAATAAATCGGATTTCATTTGTATAGCGTGGAACTGGTAATTTAATAATCGAGTTGAATGTAATGGTCCTGATAAATATCTGCAGCAAATTAAAGTAAAGATTTCCTTGTGCCTGTTTGGCACCATGCGATGAAAATGTATGAAGACGGAAAAATATAGCTTCATGCATTCGTAAACTCGGTAATTGTTTGAGGTCATTGGTTAGTTACACGCTCTGGCTGATTTACCCCCGATTGAATATCTCCCATTTCTCATTAAATACACGACATTGGTTGACACGTTACACTTCACAGGCCTCATCTGGACAAGATCCCTTTAGATCACATAAATCGAGGTAGGTGTTTGTTCACATATTCTAGGCAAAATATGAACGACTCCCAGCTTGTACCTGAAGAGGGTCGCTGTCATATATCTTGGGTGTCACAGTTGCGGGTTTATACTTGTCAAAATTATGTTTTTCAGAATGTTGATATTTTAATGACAACAAGGAGGGCGATCAATAACTGGATTAACGTGTTAGGTGGACTCCCTGAGGATGACACCCCAGCTCCGAAACATGTCGCGGTTGACACCATGTTTTGCATTTTGTGATTTGTATTGTATTGTATTTTATTGAGTGCATTTTTTGGTTAATATATCGAATATAAGTAACATAAAATTCTCATTATATAAGTTGGACTCGCCCTGATAGCCGGTCTGAATATTTATGAAAAGAGAAGTACCTTTTCTCGCCGTCCGAAGTCGAACCTTTGTTCCTGGATTAGCAAGCAAGAAGCCCAGTTGCTACTCTTGGTGAGCTATCCCTCCTGGCGACAAGTTAAATCATTTTAAAAGAGGAGACATCCCACTTTATATGTCTTATATATATATATAGCTATATTTCGCCATAACGTATGCAACAATAAAATATTTATGAATGACTAAATACATGCATGAGAAATGCAATAGATGAGAGTGTGGGATTGGTATATGAATGAAAGAAAATATGAATGATTGGGTTGGTATTGTGTGTAGTATATAGCAAACTAGAACTTCGAATGAAGTTTAACTATGAGGATTTTTACTTAGCGGAACTAACAAAAGGAAGACCCGACTGAATTAGAAGTGGGGCAGATAAGAATACAGATATTACTGCTCTCAAGAAGCCTATTTCTATAGCAAATCCTTTACGTATCGCCGAATTGAGCTGTTATGTTAGATTGCTGCTGCAGTAGATTGTCAGTATACATGTACAGTTCAAATTATGTACGGTTTAGTACAACCAATAGAGATGCTTGACTGTTGGAAGATAATTTGCTGTGGGTACCACTCTTTAATCTTCTTTTGATGGTACTGCATATGATTGTAGTAAGCAACAAGAGTTTCAGAATCCTTGAACCTGTGCGCACCGGGCAATTGGCAGATATACACACACAGATATGCACACCGTATTTAATAGTTAATTTATTCTAGGTACTAAGTATTAAATACATGGTGCATTTGGTTGCACGTTCTAAATAAATGTCAGAATCCTTTTTTGACAGTAATAAAGTTCTTTTTTTTTTAACTCCCCTGTAGATATTATTTGGCTTTTCGGATGAAGACTTTCGAGCTGTCGAGTGATTTTACCTGAAATGTATGCAGCATTCTTAACACGAGAGGCTGTAATTTTGACGCTGTTTAGGGAGTGTGGTGTGGATAGAACGACAGGTTTAAAAATTATTCTGAAGATAATATGATACGAGGTTGTGGTATGGATTTAGCTGGCTGAGGGCAAGGATCGTTGGCGGTACTGTGAACTCGTTAATGAGCGTCCGAGTTGCACGGAAAGTGATGGATTTCCCGAGCAGGAAACTGATCATCAGCTTCTTAAAAAGCGTCTTCTTCATGAAATGAGTCAGTGTCATCTGTTCAATACATATTCCGTGATCATCCTTGCGTCCCACCAGCTCTAGTACAAATTTCACGTTCCTTATTTATTAGCGACATCTTATTCATTCTTCTGATACAGTGTTCATGGTGGTGCCTTCAGACATGGCGGCTTCTTCGTCATGCATGTTTACATTATGTTATGGCCACTGATTTGGTGCGATACTAGAAGGCGTTAGATCTGCGAGCTCTTTCAAGACAATCTCAAAATTTGTGCCAAAATGACGTTAAGTATGTAATTTGTTGTTGTTTTTGTTATTTACATGCTTCAAGATGGCAAATGATCAACTTAGATTTGTTATTATTAGTACATTATTATAAGATGTCCTGATTAATTTAAATTAATTAAGTATTCTTGTGCTTGTTTGCGTTAGTTTCCCAGGGCCCTGTTTATTGTCATTTGTTATTTTTGTTTGTTTATTTTACTGTTTCTGTAGCTGGCCATCTGACTTTTGACGCAACACGTTAACAGACAACTAAATTCTATTGAGTTATTAGTGGCCTGGCCGAAACGTCGGGCAGTCTACCGACTGTCCTGGCAGATTTTTGGTAATTGAACGTAGTCTGGTAAGGTGGGATAGTGTCTTCCTCAGATTACAATCACTCCCATCCCCGTCCATTCCAGTTCAGTAGTCACTGATAAAATTATTATTTAATGTTATTTTCTGTTTTACAGGTATTTTCGTAATTTAAAAAACTAAATAAAAGTAAATGACTTAATTCTGTATTACTTACGGACTTGATTTATGAGGTGGTATACGAGCCAGTATGCTTCCAGTGCAAGAACTGCTGTTTTGATTCAGGTGTGATATGGGACACCCATGTCTCGTCTCCTGTTACAATATGGCTCAACATGCAGTTTCCTTCCTTGTGATAGTGCATCAGAAATGTCAAGTAACACGCAACACGCTGTTTTTACACTCCTCTGTGAGCATTTTGGGCACCCATCGTGCACACACTTTCTGATAATCCAAATGACTACTGACAATGTCATAGATTAGAGTTCTTGAAATCCGAGGAAAGTGCAGGGACAGATCAGAAATTGTGAAACATCTCTCATCACTCACTCTTTCGTTGACCTTACACACCAAATCATCATTCACCAAAGATGGACGCCCACTTCGCGCCTCATCGTGCACGTTCTGTCTTCCTTCATTGAAAATCGGAACCCGTTTCCTAACCATACCATCACTCATCGCATTGTCACCATACACTTGACAGATCTGCTGATGAATCTCACTTGGTTGCACATTCCTAGCGTTCAAAAAACGAATTACAGACCGTATTTCACAGTTGGCGGCCCCTTCAATTTTCTTAAACATGTTTAACGCAAGGAACAAACATAAACATAGGACGAATTTCACGAAATGGCGTCTGTGGCTTCTCAATTGATAGAGGAAGTCACTGCACATGCGCAAAGTAACAGTCTCGAGGATGAGCGAGAGATATGCGCAAACGGTACTTACTTTCCGAATAACCCACGTAAAAGTGCATTTTTAAATAATTTGTGAATGACTCCTGCTTGAGATAGAGACTCTGCCTTAGTATGTTGTTTCCACTCAAAAATTTACATAGTTTACTATCCAGCAGAACTTACTATCACTGATATCTGAACAAAAATAAAGATATTATTTGGGATTTCCATGTGTTCTTTTTTTTGCCAGGAAGTTTCTCTTGTGTGAATCTTTGGAAGGCTGTATGAATTGTAGGCCTAACACCTACTTTTGGCATAGAATAAACTTTGCTGTGTATTTTAAAGTCATATGTTTTTTTTCGCATTCTATTTTACGTCCTGATATTAGAATCTAGTAACAGCGTAATTTAATGCTTCGTAAATACATAATTAAGTAAATGAACGTACATTTTCGGCGTTTACCTGATTCTGTAACTGTCAGCATGTTGAGTTTGTTTGTTACCTTTAGGCTTCTGTAAATATTTTGGATAAGATGACTGTACCGTAGTGCCTAGTATTCTCAAAGGTACGCGTATATTTAATTTGTTCTCGGAAGGAATACCTTGTGTCATATTCTGAATCTACGGCTATATCAGAATCTATTAATTAGCAAATGTAGCATGTCCAGTGGCTTGAAGGTACACGCGCTTCCTGTAATAAGGAAGCGAATAAAATGTGCTCTAGGAAGGGGAAAGAAAAATGGAGAACTGTGACGCAGTTATATTGTTTGTACGTGTATATTGGCAGCTGTGTTTCGTGTCATTTCGTGAGTCTTTACAAAAGCTACGACGCACGTAGAAGTTATTAATAACGGACTGTAGGTACTGTCATGGCCATAAAAATACACAAGCTTTGATTAATATTGTAGCAAGACAGATCTGTTAGTGAAGTGAATGGATTAAGATGCTATTTACAGTCCCTTACGCTGCTAAATTAATGTACTGAGCGAGCTATACATTTTGCCTGATCTTACTGGGACTGTTACAATAAAGTAACTGACGGTGTACTGCAGTAAAATCTGGGACAAAAAATTATTGGAAAGCGTCATGAAGATTCAGAATTTTGTGATTTGCATTCTTCTTCAATAAACGGTCATGACGTAACTAGTAAAACCTATACGGGCGGTTTGAAAATTATTGTCATTTGTTATTTTTTGTTTGTTTGTTGTACTGTTTCTGTAGCTGGCCAACTGGCTGTTGACTCAGCACGTTACCAGACAACTAAATTATATTGAATTATTCGTGGCCTAGCCGAAACATCGGGCAGTTTACCGACTCTCTTGATAGATTTTTGATAATTGAACGTAGTCTGGTAAGGTGGGATAACGTTACAAGTTGGAATCGTGACAAGAAATGGACAGTTTGGCGGTACAACAACACTGATAAGCTCTTTTATTTGGCCACTTGAAGAATCAACATGAAGGATTATGTGTCCAGGAACGTTCTGCCATAATTAAAATCTTCTCTCACTGGTCAGTTTTCAAGTTTTACGATTATTTTCGATACACGTAGCATTTCACAATACGGTTTCTCCTACTTCTTTAACTTGTAAAGGTAAAGTTAAAGTTTTCCCGTAACACGCCGTGAGGACTTAGAGGTGGGTGGCATGTTGGTCTTCCATCTTTAATTGTGACACTGGGCACAACTAGGACGGTAGAGTATTCATCCCTGTCGCCCGTTCGAACTGTTGTAAGTGTAACAATTCTCTATTCATATATAATTAATTTATAAGAGTCAACTGATTGTAACCCTTTGTTATAAAATTTCTCTGCTCTTTTTTTTTAACTATAAATGTTTGGTTTGTATTTATTTTTAAGTGACGTAACGAACAAGTTCGTTACGTCACTTAATATTTGTGGACGGAAACGTTGCGGGCTGTTTTACGGGAAGAGAGATGAGGATGAGGAGGAGGAGGACGTTAAAATAAGACTTCTTAATAAACGGACCATTATCGGTTAAAAATTTTATTGGCTTGTGTGTTGTCCAATTGACGTTAGAGTCATGACATGAAATGGACATTTTTACAATACAAAAGCAGGACATGTGGGCACAAAACGACTCTTGGTCCCCTGAACACAATACCGAGCGTTTCATAATGTTCTTCGTGATTACAAACATTTATAACAAGAAAACCAAAGGACCTACCTTAATGGAATTTTTCACAGCCACAGGAAAACTGAAAAAAGTTTTTTTTTTGACAACTGGAGATGTTCGATGTGTGCACCACGGGTGACACGGCACACATCGATACGTTATTCAAATTCTTGCCACACACGCGTCAACATGGGTGCATCGATATTCTTCACTGCTGCAGTGATCCGTGCCTTTAGGTCAGCGAGGTCACGTGGCAATGTTGGGACGAATACTTTGCACGAAATGCACGCTGCACAGTAATCACAGACTTACTCGTGTGATATTCCAACACACAAAACAAATTCTCCCCTTGAGCGGCCATTTTCTCACTACATACACTCGCATCGCCTAGCGGCAGAAATGTGAACTACGATGGAAAAAAAAACTTACTTGAAACAAATTTTTGAGTTGTTCCTTCCATCTTGTACAGGTTTCGTAAATACACGTCCTACGGTTTTCCTATAATAAATTGTTGTAATCCCGGAGTACATTATGAAACGCCCTGCATAATTGAAGAAAGTAGGAAGTATCCAGCCTCTGTTAGACTAAAAATCTCTTCGTGTCAAAAAAGTTTATGTGAGAACTAAAATAATGTTTTGCTAGTACGTTCAGCTACGTCCCTGACATGAAATCTGTTGGCAATCATGGGAGCGTGACAATAATTCCTTTGTTAGCCTGTCATGTTCAACCTTTATTGTGTCAGATTCATCGCCGTTAACACGTTGTAAGACGTTTTCCCGTCATCGCTTTTTTCTTTGTATCAAATTGCACATGATAAATGATGTAAAGTCGCACTTTAATGCACACTATTCATAAACGTGTTGGGGATCATGTAAAGAACCTGGCAGACATACACTAAGTCATCATTACCATTTAAATACGAATGGAGTGATTGATGTGCGCCTGTTACACAGAAACTGTGAAATGCACAGAACCCTGTGTTGCTTTTCTGTGGACCTCTGTTCCTAATTCGAAGGCTGCTGGATTAGACGTCTGCTCCATGCCGGTGTTCTCGTCCGCGAGCCTATTATACTGTATATCAAAGAAACTGTTAAAATATTGGATACCTCTGCGAGACACTCGCGGTTGAAATGCCGATCGACGAATGTCAGCTGCCGTTCGTGATGGTTTGCGAAATGTTAATCAGACTTCAACTCGAATGCCAAGAATATGAAATTATTACCTTCTGTTCCGTTATTGACAGTTGCTTATTCGTGATCATCGTCACATGACATTCTCTATCACTGATTGAACGTAGGCCAAGTAGAGGGAATATCTGTGACAATATATCGTGTCGAATGGTAAATATTTCACCGACATTTCGATGACAGCAGTGCTGTTTCCATTGACTATGCCTTGTAGCTGCAGTAGGTACAGAGGTGAAGTTGTACCTGTGCACGTATAGCTCAACCTATCTGGTGTAGAAGTTAGTAACATCGGCACTAAGTGGACGGGAGTGAAAAGCTCCACGCGCCTGCCATTTTTCCCCAAAGATCTCATTACACCCTTCGATCAGGAGGCTGTGTAAGCCCTAGACCCAGTCTGGGCATTTTGAAGTAGAGACAAATCTGCACCTACTTGCAATCGAGCCACCATTACTTGGCCTTTCACCTCGTAGAATAGTCCCTGTACCGATTACATTGTTACGTCGGTATATGGTAGTTATGTAATTTGACGTGATATTATGTACTCAAAAGTATATATATATATATATTATATGTATTTATGTACGTATGTAATGTAATGCACGTACGTACGTATGAATATATTATATGTAGTTACTGTATGTATGCAAGCATGCATGTATGTAACGTATGTATGTAATGTATGTAATATATTTATGTGTATACATACACATACATATTCGCATATGGTCCTTGTGCGTAGAGAATATTTGCTATTTTAATATTAATAAAAATCCAACTAGATGCAACAGTATGCAGATATTTATTTTCTGCAAAATCACTCTTTACATGTTTCGGGTGTCACCACACCCATCATCAGGAGTACTAAAAACTGTAACTGCAGCCTCCGGTACAGGTCATACTGTAAAATACAAGGATTAACTGGAATAAACTAACGAAGTTGTGTGTTAGCAGTAACTACGTAGGTTATTCGGAAAGTAAGTACCGTCTGCGCATATCTCTCGCACATCCTCGAGACTGTCACTTTGCGCATGTGCAGTGACTTCCTCTATCAACTGAGAAGCCACAGACGCCATTTCGTGAAATTCGTCCTATGTTTATGTTTGTTCCTATGCGTTAAACATTTTTAAGACAATTGAAGGGGCCGCCGGCTGTGAAATACGGTATGTAATTCATTTTTTGAAAGCTAGGAATGTGCTACCAAGTGAAATTCTTCAGCAGATCTGTCAAGTGTATGGCGACAATGCGATGAGTGATGACATGAAGGAAGAGAACGTGCACGATGAGGCGCGAAGTGGGCGTCCATCTTTGGTGGATGATGATTTGGTGTGTAAGGTCAAGGAAAAAGTGCGTGACGACAGACGTTTCACAATTTCTGATCTGTCCCTGCACTTTCCTCAGATTTCAAGGACTCTATGACATTGTCAGTAGTGGATAACATCGCAGGCGGCCGCATTCTATGAGGAGGGTATACAAAAACCTGTGCTTCGCTATGATAAGTGCCTCAATAATGGCGGCGAATATGTGGAAAATAGTTTGAAGAAAGTAGAATCCGATAGCAATAAAATTTTATACGAAACCTTACTCGATTTTTTTACAGCGAAACGGTACTTACTGTCTGAATAAACCTCCTAAATATCTGCATACTGTTGCATCTAGTTGGGTTTTTATTGATATTGAATTCTGATGCACGGAACTATGAGCTTAAAATGTTTGCTATGTTATTTGTTTTTTCATGTATGTCTGTTTAAGTCTGCACATACAGACACCTGCTATTTGGAATACCTTTCGTGAATCCAGTAGCAGTGTGACCTCAGTGACATATTACTATCCAGCTTTGGCGTTGCTTATTGACTGAATTATTATATAAATGTCATATTACTGCTGATCATGCAATAATGTCCCATTATTTTCTTTGCTCGGTGGACGGAGCGAACTGTGTGTGTATGTGTGTGTGTGTGTGTGTGTGTGTGTGTGTGTGTGTGAACTGCTGCGACAATGCCCGATGCCGACGTCTGATAAGAGGACACGCGATGGCAGTGCTTAGTTTCTCGCCACACTTTCACAAAGCTATCTGCAATTCATCGTCATAAAGAGAGCGATGATGTGGGCAACACAGCTATCCACAGTTCGCCTGTTATCTGGATTACAGAGAAATAAAATACGGAACTCAATAGTTTTGGGGAACCGAAGTCTTTTACAACTAATAATTATTTCGTGTAAGTGGGTCTAAACAAATTTTGATGTTTTGCTGACCTAGCATCTGAGTATGATCTTGTTAATTAACAAATTTAGTGCACAAATTCTTGTTTTATAATAAGATTTATTGTATGCCTCTACATGTTTCGAGCACTATGTGCTCATCATCAGGAGGTCAAAATTGTATTATACAGCATCTGGTATTATCACACCTATAGGTGGCCGTCCGGTGCACAGGTTGAGAGAGGACTCACTCTAACTCAGTCCTCTCTTAAACTGTGCACCGGACGGCCACCTACAGGTTTGATGATAACAGAAGCTGTAAAATACAATTTTGACCTCCTGATGATGCGCACATAGTGCTCGAAACATGTACAGACATATAATAAATCTTATTATAAAACAAGAATTTGTGCATTAAGTTGGTTAATTACCAAGATGGGTCTAAACAGTCAATCAAAAACAAAGTTGAGCGTACTTGCTTTCCGGCAGAATCCAAAACGGGAACTTTGTATTCGCTACGTCAGCTGAGATTATTATATTTGCTGGTCAACATATTTTAATTCATTTTTCCCGTTACATACGACTAAAACACCCTTGCCAGCGGGGCAGCATAACACTCAAAATTATGCTGTAGGAATTACATTAAATGGTTTCAGTCAGATATTACTAAAGTTTTAAAATTTTCAAATGTACAAAGTATAAAATCCATCACAGGTTGTTATTTGTTAATATTAAAATACGTATTTGTGAGTAAAATTGTGTGTTTTGGGGCTGTTTTCCGAAGTTTTTATATCGGCACTGTTGTGTAACGGATCTTACCCTACCACCCGAAAGTTCGTAATTTATATTCCACATTGTGTATTGCGCTATAATATCTACTTTTGTTGAATTAGACGCGGATCACTTACAGGCTGTACTAAAATTCAGGGGTCTACGTCGTTGCAGATTGTACGATGATTGTTAATGAACTGACGGGAAGCGGATATTGTATTCTTTAAGGAACCTCTTACACTACACGAAACCGTCCTTGAAACAGTAGGTTGCAATGCAAATGTGAAAATTCATTGCTTTGTACGAAGGACGTAAAATGCATGAATATGCAACAGTGAGAGAAAAATACTCCATGACCAAGTAATAACAGTTGGTAATACAGAATCATTTGCTAGATTTATAATTTTGTTCTCAGAGTTTTGAAGGCTATTAAGCTATCAACTCTCTCTTTTCTTCCTCTTATCAGATTTTTTCATATAATATCCTCTCCCTCCCAAAAATAAAAATTATTATGAACCAGCATGATGCAGTTGTCTGCTACACATTTTCTTCCACATAATTTCCAACAGAAGAAAAGTAAGATGTTTGTCGAATGGATTTATCATAATGTTGGCGATTTGAAATATTGATGTGGTATGCTAATCCATATTGATGCTAAAGGGGCGCTGGAGGGAAGCGAGTAGCATGCTCTTATTGCAGCTGACGTGTGTGCGTGTGTATTTGTGTGTGTGCACATATATAGTGCCCACTCAGGGCTGTACAATTTGTCTGTGTACAGCCTGGATTGACTGTGTAGCAGCAGCACAATTTGCAATGTTCGGCTCTGCCAAAAGGTAAGTACGCTTGGTCCGTTAAATCATAGGAATTTTGCCTCTCACTACATCTGCAGGACTGCGTGTGGTGCAATGTGTCCTTACTTTACGGTAGACAACAGGACCATAGGATGAGATGAATAATTGCGAATTTTCAATTAGGCGTTACTGACACAGCAGTTAGTCTGTGTTTGTTTTTTGGCGCGAAAACCCCACAGTGGGCTATGACCCCCTCATTCTTGAGGTTTCTAGATCACACACACAGCGACGCACCACAGTCGGTAGGACTCCTCTAGACAAGTGATTAGCTCATCGTACAGACCTCTACCTGATAACACACAACACTCACAACAGACGTAAATCCATGCCCCCCGCTGGCATTCGAACCCACAATCTCAGCAGGCGAGCGGCCGCAGACCTACACCTTAGACCGCGCGACCACTGGGACTGGCAATTAGTGTTTGTACGGCTGGATAATTCGGCTCTTCTGCTATAGTGCCCCATACTTGAAGATTCTCGAAAGGCTAATTAGGACACCTGAATATGGATTAGAGTTTAAATCGTGAAGTCATAAACTGGATTCGAATATCTAAGGATGGCGGAATTTTGTGGTTACTGTGTGTTTCAGGAACAAGCAGCTGCTCCCACAAATAATCATCGACAGCTAAGAGTAAAATTTTGAATCGTGTCTTTCTTGATTCCGTTACATTCCTTGGGGGAATACTTAGACAGGGCATTAAATGAGAACTGCGCCGTTCTGGGTTATTACGTAGCGAGTAATAATAATTTCTTACCGATGTTTCGAGACAACCTGTAGGTTCCATCTTCAAGGGTCCCGAATCTTCGATAAGTAATTAGCACTAATCGCTGCGTAATAATCATTAGGACCTCAGTTCTCATTCTCCTCGAGGCGGAAGCCTGACATCACGCACAGAACACTAAATGTTAGGTCCACTCTAAACATCTTGCATCTCCCCCGAAAGCAGCCCAATTTGGCAGTTCAAGGCAATGAGAGCACCGGAAAATAGAAGTGCGACTTAATCGTTAGATCATACAAGACACTTTTCTGTGTCCGGAGATACGTGAATCACCAAAAATTGAGTTATAAATTTTTGGGGACCAGATAATAGAAACCGCAGCTAAGGGAATGGTTTATCTGAGGCTAGAAATTTATATATAATATGTTTATTATGAGGCGATTTGTGTGATGCCATTGTCGTGTGTGCAGATATTCCAGTTGAAGATGAAACGTTTGATAGGAGAAGTTCATTTTATAAGACATTCGAAAGTACTTTTGATCACTCTGTCACTTTTAACATTAATGTACATTGCATGTTTTCAAACAGAAAAAAATATTAAAGAGAGAGTGTATGAAAGTGGTAAAGATTTGACTTGCATTGTTGAAATATATTGTTATTTACATGTGACAGAAAAGATATAAGGAACTTTTAAATGGAAATTATGGCCCAGGAGCGCCTTTTAAAATCTCCTTTCTATCAAAATTTACGGTTACAGAAAAGACCTAGTGAGCGGAATGGGGATTTTTATGTCTTGAAAAGGTACAATAAGGTCAAACTGTGACACACTTGTATTACAACCATCAAAATAAATTTAAAATGTTTATTTAGGCGCGGCTGCTGTTAGTGTTCAGAATGTGAAAAACTGTGCACTGCTACTGGCAATAATGCGGGTCACAATCTATTCATCGTCTGAGCGTATTGATCAGCCAAGTTACTTCTTAGAATTCAGCTCGTTCGTATGAAGATCCGAGCGATTCCTCAAGTGTAAACATTTTAGATAAATCTGTTGCTGCGATTTACCCCTGACCCTAACTGAATTTGTTCATCCGTTATAATAGGGCTTATTAGAAAGTGAAAGGGATTATTCAACAGCGGAGAGAAAAGCTGAAAACGAGACCTTTGAAAATTTAAATGCTAACGGACTGTGTATCTTATCTCTTTACAAGTTAAAGCCCTTTTCAACTCCTGATAGTAGTAATGGTGTTATCAGAGACGAGACTTACAAAATCACGGGGACTTAAATATTTAGAAGTAGTTGCCTGTCGTATTCTCCTGAAGAGACACCATATTCCAACCAAATTTCACTGTTTAGTAAGATTTTTTGGGGGTGGAGGGATAACGTCACTTCGAATCTCCACCAAAAGGTCTTCTTTGATTTTGCTTAGTCTCTTCTGTAAAATACCAGAGCACAATGTTTTATTTTCTGTATAGATTGAAATTTCTTATTTTTCTGGGATATTTTGTTATCCCATATCCGTTCTGTTCTGTAACTTTGTTAAGACTTGATATGTGTAAAATACAGAACTCAGATTTTTGTTATCTGTTGCGTAAGCATAACGTCCGGCGTAATTTTATGGAGGACCATCGAAAGAGAGGGTGGTTGTAATCGAAAATTAATAAGCAATTGGAAAACAAATCGGAAAATTTTGAATTTTATTTGTGATTTCATTTCCAGATTTGAATAGCAATCTCATTTTGATTATTTTATACAACTTAGGTTGAAATGTAGTTTACAGCATATTACTTCCTTCACCCGTCGTGAAGTGCTACCTGGCCTTCAGGACGAAACCTTCAGAATTATGTGCAACGCCCTGCAGAAGGAATCATGTCGGTAAAGCCATGCAACCGATGTGGTGTGAACACTGCTGCCTAATTTAGATAACATAACGTAGTTATGGCGATGCAGTCTTTAGATCCGGATCTCTATCATGTGTAATATCGCATATCGCAGTTACGGATGTTTTGTTTCCTAAAACTTTACCATAATATTGTTTGTAAGTCCAAGAAGTAGCGGTCCAAATAAATACAGAAATAGGAATGCGAAGGAGACCGCGACTACCTACCTTAAGTCCTCACTTACTATCAAATATCCACTGCTGTGTAGGGTAACCTGTGTAGTTGTTCCTGGGGTATATTCGCGACCATGTTCATAATCATCATCATCATCATCCTATATCTTTCATGGAGTTGGGCCACTTGTTGACCCGTTCCGGTTTCACGTATCCAGAAGTCTCTTCGAAGGTCCACCATGATTCATTCTGTCAGTTGGGGAGTAGTATTTCATTACCCTAGGTAATCTATTTCGAGGCATTCAATTTACATGTTGTATCCAGCTTCTCTTGTATTCCAGTAATTTGTCCAATATTGGTGTTTTTTTACTCCTTTGTAATTTGTGCATTTGTCTTGTAATCTGTCCAAGTGTATCCTGCTTTTCTTCTCATGTATTTCATCTCTGCTGCTGTTATTCTTATGGCGTCACTTGCTTTAATAGTCCACGTTTCGTTGCCATGTAACAAGACTGGAAGGGCTAGTGTATTGTATAGTTTTATACTTGTTTTCTTAAGGGTTTTTTGTGGTCTAAACACATTATTTAAAATACCTGTAATTTTAAAAAAGTTATTTAATTTGTTATCAATGTCCAATTCTCCTTCATAAGATATCATATTTCCTAAATAGTTAAACGATGTTTCATGTGGCATTACACACTAAATCCAAGAGCAACCAGAGACATACCTTCTGGTATTTATATTTAACACTGATGACTGAACGAGACAGGTTGTCTGTCTGTGTATGGCCGATGAAACTCTCAAGCGGAAGGCCAAGAGATAGTGAGTTGTGCAACGATATGAATAGGGGATTTACTGACGATACAAAATAAATATCATGTCGTCGCTATCTCGGTTATTGAGCAGATCCTTTAGCCGGCCTTGGTGGGCTCGTCACGTGCGGGACAGTTTCAGAACTGCGTGTGGCACTTTATTTCGAATGGGTGGGGGGGGGGGGGGGGAGGAAAAAATTACACTTTTGTTAGGGGGTTTTCACCTTTCCCCCGCTCGTTTTCCCGTAAACACTCGCGT